>Ga0070749_10000525_pt1 | contig 25773 bp, 29 predicted proteins | sample VirMetDEL_Nov_18_FD_75180 | JGI IMG/M metagenome (GOLD analysis project Ga0070749, IMG submission 75180) | Aqueous microbial communities from the Delaware River and Bay under freshwater to marine salinity gradient to study organic matter... | ecosystem: Environmental > Aquatic > Marine >...
GAGGTACTAAATCATTTAATACAACCAAAGCTTCATTTAATGGTGTAGAACCCATCATATAATCTCTTGGCACACCACAAGAATATGCATCAAAGATATGTCTTTGTGTGTATGAGTAATTTTCATAACTTAACTTCATATGATATAAACAATATAAAGCTTCATCTAATTCTGTTTTTCTTAATGTATGATTTGCTATATTAATAAGTTTAAAATCTTCCATATATAAATCGCCAGATTTATATTTAAACTTATCGTTAAGTCTTCTACCATCAATCTCTATTCCTTTTTCCTCATAATCTGTTTCACTAGAAAATAAATAAACTTCAAAAGGTATATTTACTTTTTGACAGAACCAAACTAAATTCATTAATTGATCTATTGTTTGTCCAATTATATTGTGCATTGAACCTGACCAATCTAATAACATTATCATACCGTGATTTTTTTCATTAGGTATAATTGTTAATCTTTTAAAAATATCATCACTAAATTTGTAATTTTTTAATCTAAGAGGATCAATAACTCCAGTTTTATTTACTGTTGCTCTTTTATAAGAGTTTGCTGATTTTTTCATTTCAAACTCTTTAACAAGATACATTACAGTTTTTTTCTGATTGTTTTTAAATTCGTTATAATCTTGTTTCAATCTATGTCTGTAACCAACACTTCCCTCTTTGATGATATAGGATTTAATATCATTTATAAATTTTTTAGTTGATACCATAACTTGTTTGTAGTCAGGTTTAGGTAAATTAACATACATAAAACCATTTTCTAAATCTGTAATTTTTTCTTTTTCAAATTCATACATATCATTTGTAAAAGATTTTAACTTAACATCACCTCCAGCGCCAGAACCACCTTTGTTTTCTTTACCTTGTTTATTTTGATTAGTCTTATCTTTACCAGATTGAGAACCTACAGCTGGTTGATCTTGTTTTAAATCTGGATTAGTTTTACCAGAAGAAGCTTGTTGACTATCTTTTTCTATATCATCATTATTTGAATCTTCATTTAATTCATTGTTTTGTTTTTTAGAATATAGTTCAGAAAAAATATGTTTATCAAAGTCAGGTAACTTTTTAAGTTTTTCTACTTCTTTTTTTTGCCAGTCTAATAATTCTTTGGCAAGGTCAACAACATTTTTAAATGATTTTAAATTGTCAACCTTAACCAACCATTTTTTGTCATCAGGGGAGAAAACAAAAGGCAATCTTTTTGAAGACTTGTAATATAAGTTAATTTTATCAATTAACATTAAGTCTTTGTTAATATTTTTATTTTTAACACCAAAGAAGTTTTTAGCGTTTAATATTTCAAAACCATTAATATAGTTTTTAACAATACCAGGATATTTCTTTTGTATAAGTTTATCAATTCTGCAATCTTCTAATACGTTAATGTATGATCTTAATTCATCATCATTAATTTTTTCCCAACTTTTAGAAGGGGTATTTAAAGCGTGTGAACATTCGTGTGCGATTAACATATCTGTCACATCAATAGAAGGTGACTTGAAATTAGGTAAAGTTAATACTCTATTCTTTACATCAAACGATGCAGTTTTTACATTATTAATTTGAACTGAAATATTTTCTGTAGCGAGTAATTTTGCGAGTTGACTTTTTGTGTCAATATTAAATCTTTGTGTGTCCATACTAGCTAATGTATCAGGTTAGATTTAAAATGTCAACACTTATTTTGCGTTGATTTTACTAGTATTTTTAGGGTATAATGTTCTTACTTTGTTCTTTTTAACACTTTTTCGTATATATTTGACGATAAATTCTTCATCATTAGGGGTGCAACCATACGACCGATTCGTTCAGCTTGTTTATCAAAGCTACCCTCCAGTTTATAATCATCTGGTAATCCCATAATTCTCTTTAATTCTGGTATTGTAAACTTACGATTTTTACTATAATGAAATACACCAGATACACTCATTTGTTGTCCTCTTTGAGTTAGTGTTGGACAAGGTAATTGTGCGGCTGGTCGAATCATATTAAACATAGATTTCTTGTAGTTAATATCTACAAAGTAATATTCTTTATCTGTATCCCACTCATAGTGTTTTACATCTGTTTTCATTAGTTGATCTATTGTAGTTGTACTATTTGATACAACAGGTTTGGCGTTCTTTTCTTGGAATCCCATTTCTTTATATTCAGGCCACTTATCTTTTGGTATAATTCTTATTTCGTTTTCACTAGGTTTAACGTGTCTTGTAGGATTAAGTGGTAATATCTCTACCCATTTCTTTTGAAAGCCACCCTGTACATAGTTAAATAATTCTTTTTCTTGTTCTACGTCATTTTGTACATCTTCGATTGCTTCTTTTAATGATACTTGTTGTTTGTATGGTTCTGGATATACTTCATTTTCCATAGTCATAAAGTTTAGTCCAGCTTTATCCATAATATCATTTCTTACAGCAACAAAGAAACATCTTTGTCTTCCTTGAGGTGTACCATAATCCGCTGCGTTTAATACTTTGCCAACTGCTTCATATCCTAGTTTACCAAATTCATTAACTATTCTATTAAAGTATTCTTTCGCTTCTCCCATTGTAATACCAGCAACGTTTTCACCAATTACAACTTTAGGCATTATCTCACCAGTAATTCGTGTAAATTCAAAAAACAAATCTTCTATGTTTTCTACTTGTTTTCCATCTGAATATGTTTTGGTTTGATCCCAACCCTTTTCTCTTTTACCAGCAACACTAAACGCTGAACAAGGTGGTGAACCATCAAGTATATCTAACTCACCTTTTTGAATACCAGCAAGTTTTAAAAAGTCTTCGCCTTTTAATTCTTTAATATCTTGTGGTAGAACTGGAGTGTTTGGATAATTTGATTTATATGTTTCTACTGCGGCTTCTACAAATTCATTTACACATAATATCTTACCACCTGCAAGACGATAACCAGTAGAACTACCGCCGCCACCAGCAAAGGTAGATATAACTGTAAATAATTCTTTATTTGAACTATCTAATACATCTTTTAGGTAATAAGGTTTATAAGTCATTATATTTTAGGTATATTTTCTTTTACTATTCTTCCACCCTTTTTTAATCTATCCATCATCTTTTCTGCCTTTTTGTAAGCCAAGTCTAGTTTCATCTTACTTGCATATTCTACAAAAAGTCTTCCTATCGTATGGTCGTATTCGTGTTGAAAAATTCTACTCATCATTCCATCAAGGTGTCCTTCTTTTAATTCGCCATTTTCATCTTCATATTTGACAACAACTTTTCTTGGTCTTTTAATTGTTAAAAATACAAATGGAAAAGTTAAACACCCCTCTTTCATTAAAACAGTTTCTTCACTACTTGATATAATCATAGGATTGAAACAAGCCATCTTCAAGCCATTTTCTAATTGTGGGTGATCGCCCATTACAAACATATTAAATGGTAACCCTACTTGATTACAAGTTAAACCAAGACCTGAGTATTTTTTCATAGCAACAAACATTGCGTCTGCCAATTCTTTTCTGTCTTTAAATCCTTCTTCTTTTAACATATCGTCTTTAAAAGGAGCGATTGCTGATTGTACTCGTGGATCGTTAGGTGGTATTAATTTTATTTCTTTAGACATTTTGTAACCTCGTAAAGTTGTGTTCTTTTTCGAACTTGATTATATTTGTAAATTTATCAAATAATATATCACCTTTGTGTGATATAATAAAGATATTTTCTTTTGTCATTCTTTTAATTATTTTAAAGAAGTCATCTGTACCTTGGCCATCTAAACTACTATCAAATATTTCATCTAGTATCATTAGGTTTGTGTTTGTACTATTTTTCATTTTAGCAATAGCTCGCCAAGTAAATACTAATGCTAAATCTATTCTCATCTTTTCGCCTTCACTAAAACTATTGTAATCAAAAGTATCTCTAAATCTACTCTTAACTGTCTCATTAAATTCTTCGTCTAAATGAAACGATATGAAAAAATCCATAGACTGTAAATATTGATTAATTAAAGTATTCATAATAGGTAGATACTTTTTAATAATTTTTGCCTTTGCGCCTCTATCTGAAAGTACCTCTCTTATTACATCTACGTATTTTTTTTCCTCTGTAACATTATCTAACTCTATTCTTGTTTCATTTAATTGTGTTTTAAAATCTTCTAGCTCTTTTTCAATTGATGATGTATCTTCTTCTTTGTTTTCTATTAATAAAATTTCATTATGTAAGTCATCACTATATTTTTTAAGACCATCAATTGAAGTGTTTATTTTTGACATTTCAATTTGTATATCATACATTTTTTTTGATAGTTTGTCAATCTTAGTTATCTTATCTTCAACTTTTGTTATTTCTTCTACTAATTTCTTCATTCCATCATTTAAAGTTATTATTTTACCTTTTTCATAAGCCTTCTTTTCACCTCTAAACTCTGGTTCTAGTTTTTGTGTACAAGTGGGACACGAATCATTTTCTTCAAAAAAGTTTAAATTCTTTTCGTGTGTTTTTAAATTTTGTTCTATCTTTGTTTCTAGTTTAGATAATTCTTTTAATTTCTTTTCAACCTTTTCTCTGTCTTTAATATCATCTTCAAGCGTTTTATATTCTCTATCTAATGCTTGTATCTTTTGTAAATAATCTTTTTGAGCTTGTTCATTTTTTTGTAAATTTTTCTTCTTCAGATCAATATCATCTAAACTTCTACTTTTTAATTCTTTTAAGTGCCTAGACTCTAAATCATATTTTGATTGTACAATATCTACTTGATGTCTGGCTTCAATAATTTTTGACGACAAATCTGTTTGTTGATTTCTTGTTAATATGTCCATATGAGTTAAAACTCTTATGTCTAATATTTCTTCTACTACCTCTCGTCTATGTCTAGGTTTCATTTGCATAAACGGTTGATATGATGAGGACCCCAATGTAATAACTTGTTTGAATGCTCTATAATTTAATTTAAGTATTTGGTCTTCTAATATGTTTTGATAATCTATACTTGAAGCTTCTTGGTTTAATAGTACACCGTCACAATAAATTTCAAAGATTGTTGGTTTAACGCCTCGTTTAATTTTATATTGTTTTGTACCTGTTGTAAACTCTAATTCAACAATTGTATCATTTTGATTAATGGTGTTAACCATTTGTTCTTTTTTTATATTTCTAAATGGTCTGTTAAATAAAGAAAAACAAAGAGCATCTAATAAAGTTGATTTACCAGAGCCATTTGGTCCTATAATTAAAGTTGTTTGAGACTTGTTTAAATCAATTTCTATAAAATTATTACCTGTTGAGAGAAAGTTTTTCCAACGTATCTTTTTAAATATTATCATCTTTCACTTGCCTCTACATACAATTCTTTTAAATGTGATTTAAGTTTTTGTTTGTCTAAAGAAGTGTCTGCTTGGTCTATGTAATTTCCTAAGAATGTAAGTGTGTCTTCGCCTTGTTCTAATATATCTTCTCTTACACTTGCGCCAAGATCGGTGTTTAAATCTTCTATGACCATAACTTCATAGGCATTAATTTTATTATGTAATTTATCTAACAATCTATTAAACATTTCTTCGTTTGTTTTGTTGGTAACAAATACCTTTAAAAAAGATTTGTCGTAGTGACTTAAATCTAAATTTGTATAATCGGTTTCTTTATCATTGTAAATTAACTTTTTATGTATTCTACGAGGATTAGGTATTCTTTCTAACTCTCTTGTTTCAGTATCAAAGATATGAAATCCTTTTGGGTCTTTATAATCAGACCAAGTCATTTCGTATTGAGCGCCAAGATAATATACGTGACCATCATCTGATTTTTTATGAAAGTGACCAGATATAACTTTTTCAAATCTCTTAAATTGATCTCTTTCTAATCCTTGTTCATTCATTATACCTTTTTGCATTTCAAAACCTTTAATCTCTAAATGCCCCATACAAATAGCTGATGTTGAGTTATCTATTGCATATAATGATTCTTGTAGATTGTCTTCACATATCCAAGGTAAAAATAACATATTGCAACCGCCTATCTCAACCTCTTTAGGTCCAGTATAAATCCAAGGTTCGTTTACACCATCATAGGTAGTACATAATTCTGAAACAGAGTTTACTTCATTTGTGTTTTTATAATAAGTGTCGTGGTTACCAATAATGATATGTGTATCTACTTTCATTTCCCACAAACGCTTCATAAACTTTTGTCTAAATGCGTGAGCTGTTTTGAAATTGATAAACTTTCTTCTGTCTGTTACATCACCTAAATGAATAAGTGTTTTGATATTGTTTTCTTCCAGATAAGGAAAAAACTGCTCATCATAGAACTTCATAAAGTATTCTAAAAAAGCAGGACTATCATTTCTCGCACCAAAGTGCGTGTCATTTAGTAGAGCGATTTTCATAACTAAGCAAAAATACTAGTTGTAGATTTTTTCTTTTTAGACTTCTTTTTAGGTTTTGTTTTTTTAGGTGTTTCTTCTAATCTTGTATTCTTTTGTAAAAATTCTCTAAATTGATTTGTAAACTCGCCGCCTTCATCACTTGGTTGTAAGGCCATATCGTCATAGTTATTATCTAATATTAATTTTTGTTTAATTGTAACTTGTTTCTTTTCTTTTTGTATTCTTCTTACAAATGCGTAGTAAATAATTTGTGTAAAGTATGCAAAAGGATTGTTTGATTTTGAGGGATTAAAATTATCAAGGTATTGTAAGCAGTTTTCTATACCATCAGAAATCATATCATCTCTAAAAGTATAGTTAATAAAATTTGGTCTATATGATAAATGATTCGCAATTTTTAAAAAACAACTTCCTAAATAATCGTCAACAGGTGGTTTTTGTTTACCTGAAAGTTTAGCCTCTCTACAACGTTTCCTGTATGCTTTCATACCCTCCAGAAACTCTTTGTTATTTACGTAATGTTCTTTTTTTGTTTTTGTATTCATAATATTAGTATACTATAAGTTGTTCAAAATGTCAATGTTTTAAGCCCTTAAATATAAATTTTTTTATCATATCACTTAGGTCTTCTACTTTTATAAGAATACCTATTGAGGGTCTTTTGGGAATAATTGCGGTGTAATTACTAGTGATATTTTTTGATATAATAGTCTTCTTTTTTTTCATATAAAATTCAAATCAACATTGACTTTTCAAAAATTATGTGTATAATTGAGCTTGTCCAGCGATGATAAAGGATATTAGAGACTAGTGTATAGTAGTATCATCATCATCAAAATCACCATAATCTTCAAATATTTCATTTATCTTTTTATTTTCTTTATCGGTCAATTTCTGTTTAGTGTATTTCTCGGAGACATCCACCGTTTTTAAATTGTCTTTATCATAATCTTTTACTATATTAAAATAACTACTTATCATATTTTTACTTGCGTTTGTAATAGTCATTATCTTATCTTTTGGAATAGTTATGATTCGATCAGTTGAATAACTAGTCCATTTAATTAACGCAATATAATCTCTAAAACCTGCCGGCGTTAACTGCGGTACATATTTGATTTGTAAGGGTCTATCTAATCTTATTAAGGGAGACTTCTCTCCTAATACTTCTTTAGGAAGTGTACAAACTATATCATCACCATTGACTAGTTTGATTATTTTGATAGCGGTTTCAGTGTTTTGATGCATTGATTAGCTCTATGTTGTGTATTTCATAATTAAAGTCTTCGCCGTTGTATATATTTATTCTTTCTTTAAAGTGCTGTAATGTATAATTTTCTTTTCCATTATGAGATATGTCATCAGATATATCATATAAAGTTGCAGACGATTTATTGTCTTTTAAACGAAGGCCTCTACCAATAGATTGAAGATTACGAATACGGCTTTTTGAAGGGCTAGCAAATACAATATTGTGAAGATTACGAATATTAATACCAGTGGAAAAAGTGCCATACGAAGCAATGATGATAGCATTGTCGGACTTTTCTGTGATTGCTCTGATGTTTTCTCTTTCATCTGCCTCTACACCTCCGTGAACAAAAAACACTTTTTTGTCTTGTGCTTTTTCTTCTATTAATCCTTTAAGAATCTCACCGTGCTTTTCAACGTATTGAAATAAACATAAAGAATTGCCTTGTAAAGAAAGACAAAGATTCCTTATATATTTATTACGTTTTGTATTTGAAACAAGGTAATCCATTTCTTCCTGATAACTCTTATCTTTTAAAAAATGACGGGCAGTCTGATCGTGTTGTAATACTAAACATATAATCTTTAAATCAGCAAGTTGTTTTCGTTCTTGTAACTCACTTGTAGATACAACTTTATTAACAGCTCCAAACAAACCCTCTAATACGAGTTTATGTGTTTTTGTACCATCGAGGGTACCAGTTAGTCCAACTCTGTATTTACAAGTTTCTATTTTTGTTAATATCTTTGTTAAGGAAACAGCTTTAAACAAATGAGCTTCGTCACCTATAACCATACCAAAATCCTTAAACCATTTTTTAGGTAAATTATATATTGATTGCCAAGTAGATATAATAACTCTTTTACTTGTTTCTTTATCGTGTCCTTGATATATTTTATGTACGTTACGATCACTATTGTAACCATAATCTTTAAAGTCTTTAAACAACTGTTCTACCAAAGAAGTTGTAGGAACTATGATTAATATTTTATCTTGTTTTGTATCTTTAAGTCTTAATAGATTAAAAATTAACATCAAGTATATAATAAGTGATTTACCAGATGCAGTAGGCGAGACAAGTAAACATCTATTTTTTTGAATTGAATATCTAAATGCTTCTTTTTGATAATCTCTTATTTCAAGTGGAACCTTTAAAGCCTTAATGAATTGATTTAGTTTTTCATCATCTACTTTTGTGTCTTTTATTTTTGTTCCGTCAACAACTTGAACACCATTTTTATTACACCAATCTAAAACATATGGATATAGACCAGCATATATTTGTCCTGTTGCATATGAGAATAATCTTATTTTACCATCCCACACTCTGTTTCTATATTGAGGCATAAACTTATAACCAGGTACTTCAAACGTAAAATATTCTCCTAACTCTCTACGAATATCAGCATCTGCCTCTATCTTTAAATAGATTTCATTCTTCTTATCTATGATTAAATATCTTGTTGTAGTCATTATGCAAAAGGTTTACCTAATACCCAACCAACTAAAACTTTTCTAATACCTGACTTAATAGGATATACCTTATGCCACATATGTGAGGGAAAAACTATAATAGTTCCTTGTTTAAATACTTTTTGAAATTTAAAATTTTTATGTTTATTGTAGTAAGGATGTGGAATACAAATTTCAAATTCGCCACCTTTGTATGCATCATTTAAACAGATTGTAAAACTTAATTTTCTTATTAGATTATTACTATATGGCTTTGCGTGTGAATCCATATGCCAATCGTAATGATTGTTTATATCATAAACTGTGTATTGTAAATTTTCAAATTCTCTTAATAAAAAGTTCCAACCAGATTTTTTATTGGCTTCATTTATAGTAGGAGTAATGTCTTTTACAACACTTTCGTCCTTTATCCAATTAACATATGATTTTCTATTTAATTGATTGCCGTCTTGTATTTTGGCTAACTCTAACTTTTGTTGATCGCCCATCTTAATAATCTTTTCACAAAAAGGTTTACTAAATGCTGCTTCTTTAATGTAATGAATTGACTCTAAAAACATCAAATAGCTCCACTAGTAAATTTACGCCAATCTATTGCGTTTTTAATAGTGAAACCACGATTTGAAATTTGTCTTACAGTTTTATCCAAATAATCTATTGTTGTTTGCAGATAATCTACTTTTTGTTTTAACTTTTGTAAGTCTTCATCTGCTTCAAGGTATTTGTCTATATCTGTTCTTAGTATCTTCAAATCAAAAGGTTTCAACGCATAAACTTCTGCTGGCGCTTTACCTGTATAATATTCCCACTTACTTTTCTTCATAGCGGAATAATCAGTTTCTGTACGACTTAATAATAATCTAAAATTATTTAAGTGTTTTAAATATTTGTTATGTAATTGAGGTGTTTTTAATGATTCTAAATCAAGTTCAGTATCATTTATTTTAAGGTCTTTATCAATTGCTTCTTGTAATTCTTCTAATGTCATAATCTATATATTATATCACAAAACACTCAAAAAGTAAAGATTAAGACGTAGTTATTGACGCTGTAGAGGCGCCTACATTCGCAAAATCATATATTGAGTAATTGAATGATACTGTTGCTGTTAAATAGTCCACGTCAATCGCTTGTTGACTATATGTTAATCCTGTTAGAGCTGTAGGATATACATCTCTAAATCTTACTTCTAATTGAGGGTTGTTTTTACTTGTTAGTATTGTTAGTGTAGCGTCTGAATATATACCACCTACGTTTGGTGACCCATATTTTACTTTTCCTATTTCTGTACTTACACTTTGAGTTTTTGTAGGAAATCTATCATCACCTGCGGATAATAAATTTCTAAATTCTGAATAGTCTCTTGGAAAACCTAATCCAACTAACCAACCGTGTATCTCTTGGAAGTTTTCTAAATTTTCATCTACTAAAAATGTCATAGACAATGGATCGTATGTTAACTTATCACCAGGTATTGGAATGTCTTTTAGAGGAGTTTTTTGTTCTAAAGAACCACCAAGTGTAATACCAGGTAAATTAACCTGTGTACAAAAATATTCTACTTTAGGTAATTTAAGAATACTAAATTTAAATTGTGTAGGACTAGCGTAATCTTGTTGAGTAGGTTGTCTTGCGTATGAGTTTATAGTTGTCATAATACTATTTATATCTATTTAGGAAAGGCACCAGACTTACCTAATTTGATGATTGCCTCTGAAACACTATTAATATTTTCTTTTTTTTCAGTACAAGGGGTTTCTTCAGTAGAAACTTGCTCATCTTTACAATATGTGATTTCTGTTGATTCTTCTTTATCTTCTTCACAGGAGTTAGCCCAAGTAAAAATACTTAACATTATTAACACCAAAAGAAATACATAAAGATATTGAATTATTATTTTCTTCATATTACTTAACCACGCACACAACTCTTAATGCTGAAAATTCAGTTATATATTTTCTATTTTGTTTATTCATTTCTACTATACACTCTTGTTGTGTGTTATATTTTTTTATTTCTAAATCTGAAAAAGGTCTAAATTCTTTTGTATAAAAATCAAACAACAAAGGTATAAGATATACAATCTCTACCATACTATTATTTATAAAGGCTAAAAAAAAAGGGCGACTTTTTACGGCCGCCCTTTTTAAGTTGTGGTATAAACCAACCTGATATTACATTAAGTTTGAAACTTTAACTCGTCTGTAGTATCTGTTTGCGTTTTTGTTACCAGCGTCATTAACTGCAGTCACAGCTCCTGAAGCGGCACCAGTTTCAGCAAATGGGTTCGCTACTAGACCATATCTAGTTTTGAAACCAATTTTTGGTTGGAATGTGTCTTGTCCAACTGCTCTAACCATTTGTAATGGTACGTAAGGACAATAGAAGATACCTGCATCGTAAGGTGAAGTACCTTTATATCCTACTACGAAATACTGACTTGCAGTATTGTTCGCAGAGTATGGATCAATATACACTCTAAATCTACCGTTTAATACACCAGCAAAAGTATTGCCTGTGTCATCAACAGAAAGATTGTTGTTTAATGCTGGAGCGTAATCCAACACGCCTGCCATTTGTAGAGCAGAAGCAACATCAGAAGAAGTTATAAGGATATTTCCTTTACCTCTACGTGTTCTTTGCGCAATTGCGTTAGCTTCTCTTTCTACTTGGAACATTAAACCTTTAAATCTTTCAACTGACCATCTACCATTAGAGTCTGTGTCTAAATCGAAGATACCTTCAGTTGTAGTGTTTACTGTTCCTGTGTTAGCAGATGCACCTTTTTCAGCGACTGTGTAGATAGTTCTTACAACTTCTCTGTTGATTTCCGCAAGGATTTCAGCAGATAGAATGTTTGCAAGTTCTGTCTCAGCGTCTAAACCGTGGATAGCTTTAAGGTCTTGAGCTAATTCCATAGTGTATTCAGCTTTAAGCGCTCTTGATCTAGCAGTAACAGTTGATTTCTCAATTGAGAATGCCATTTCAGCGAATGCGTTATTAGATGAATCACCTAATGCTTCTGCAGTAGCAGTTGCCATACCTGTACCAGTTGTGTATGTTCCGACTGGTGAGTCGTTAAGTACAGATGGGTTAGTTCCTGATTGAGATGAAGACCCTGCACCACCAACACCTGGAAGTGTTGAGTCACCAGCAGCATTTCTACTTGCAAAGTCTGTATCAGCTTCTGCAAATAAAGCTTCTGCGCCAGTTTGTGAAGTATATCTACTTCTCATTGCGAAGATTAGACCAGTTGGTCCTGTCATTGGCTGTACACCAGCAATGTCATATGCGATTAAATTCGGCATCGCTCTTCTAACTAATGAAATTAGGATTGGATCCCAATTCGCAACTGATGAACCAGTAGCGTTAGAAGGAGCTGATTCGTTTAAAAACGCAGCATCTTCTTTTTGTGCTCTTTCTTGGTTTTCCAAGATCGTAGCTGTAACGGCACGTCTGTAAGAATCGCTGATTTTTGGTAAATCAGGATGCTCTAGGACTGGCTGCCATTTTTTTTCGTAAGTTTCAGATAAATACATTATCGTTCTCTCCCTATATTATTTTATTGACAATTTAATGTCTTTTGTTTTACTTATAGCGGCGGTATAAGCAGCCATAGCATTCGATAAATCAACTTGTTCAGTCAATCCATCGCCTACCGCTACATTATCTACATCATTTGAAGATTCAGTCTTCTTACCGAAGTAACTGTCTTTAATAGTAGCCACTTTAGTTCTGAAGTCGCTCTCGTTTGAATACTCAACTTCTTCTACAAGTTTACTAAACTTTTCTTTAGCAGTATCAGTTAAGTCTTCAGACGCCTCATCAATGATGTCTTGTCTTTTTAACTCACCGTTATGCTTGTTAAGTTCAACATTCTTTTCGATTTGTTCGTTAAGTTTTTTTTCAAGGTCTTCAATTTTTGAAGCTTGATCTTCGAGCACATTATATTTTTCATCTGGAACGTCAATGTAATGATCTTCAAATAATTTTTTTAGACCATTTATGAAGTCCTCAGCAATTTCTCCTTTGATACCTCTTTCGATAGCTAGTTTATTCTCAGCCATCCATTCCTCAACTACATAGTTTAGGTATGAATCAACTTTTTCAACTAACTCCGCTTTAGAAGCTTCAACTTCTTCGTTCAATTTCGCAGCGTAAGTTTCTTCCATTTTTTCTTTAGCTTCTGTAATTTTTGATTTTACAGCGGCTTCAAAAATAGTAGCAGCTTTTGCTTTGAAATCTTCTGATAAGTTTTCATCTTTAGTTAAAGCAGCAACGTCAGCAGATATGTCAATAGTGTCTTCCGACTCTTCTTTCACATCTTTTTTCTTTTCGTCCTCGTGTGACATCTCTTTTTTGTCTTGCGACTTTTTAAGAGCGTCTAGAGCAGCTTTAGGCATTTCGCCTTCTTTAACTTCAGAATATTTCTTACCGTCTTTAGTTTCTTTTTCTTCTTCCTCTTTTAATTTAGGCATTGCGTCAGCAGCACCTTGATTTTTTTGAGGAGCTTGTCCAGAAACTTGACTTATTTTCTTTGTGGCGTCAGGATTACTGTCCGTTGGTTTAATAACAGCTGCGCCTAAATCTTCTGCATCATTTTTCAGATGAGACGGCTCAGCCGCAACAGCATTCTTTTTAGGAGCGTCAGCTTGAGGGTTAGCAGTTGCTTCAACTACTTCTTTCTCTACTTCTGCTTCTATCGCCTCAATTTTCTTTTCCGTTTCGGCCATTAGAAATCTCCTTATTTTTATAAACGTTTATAAATTTCTTTTGTTACAAGATATTTATAAGATTAAAGTTTTTTAAGAAACGATTCAAAGACTTTTAACTTAGCTTCTTCTAAAGCCCTTGTTTTTGCGTTTCTAATTTGATGTTTCCACGATTCAACGTCTTTTTCTAACAATACACCGTTTTCCCACACCCACTCTTTTGCCTCCATAATACCTTCTACAAATGCATCTGGAGCAGACGGGTCAGCAACTATATCAGCTGCTGTGGCAAGATAAAAGTCATCTTTTACGTAGTTAACACCGTTTCTCATAGATATTGAACCCATACCTCGACTAGACACTCCTAATTGTGCGCCTTCATCAATAAGACCTTTAACGATCTTACCGTATGGTGTATTCATTATCTTCGCTTCGCCGATAAAATCTCTACCGCTTGGTGTCAATTTAGTAATCATATGTGATACTCTTTCTAAATTAACAGTTGGACCATCTGGATGCCCCAACTCGCCAAAGGCTCTTTTTCTTTCGACAAATTCTTTATTGTATCTATTCACTTCTCTAACCAAAACTTCTCTTGGATAGACTCTTCCATTTCTATTCTTAACTTCTGATTGTAAGAATATTCCTCTAATCTTATATTCTTTTTTACCGTTATTTTCCTCGATGAGGTATTCGGCTGATTGGACTTCTTCTGATATTAGTTTCATAAATTCTCTCTCTACTATTTATAATCTTTTTTATCTAAACTCTACAATTATTGTATAATTATCACCACTCGCAAAGTTTTTTGTACTTAATAGTACATCTCCTGTAGGCGTTGATGCGTTATTTAATATTTCATTTCCTGATGGTCTTAAATCCCAATATCCATTACCTGAAAGAAACACTGCAGTACTGTTTGTAGTTCCTGCCCATATAATCTCTACACCTGACTTATTATTTGCTGTGTTTATTGAATACCAAATTTTACTAATTTTTCTATTACCATCTTCTGTCATAAAAGTTAACTCTGAAGCGTCAACTTTTTTAACTAAAGTTTCACCCGTACCATCTGAAAAATTTGTTAATTTTACAGCGTACTTAACACCTGAAGTGTCAGCAATAGTTTGTGTTGTTACTGTGTCTGCCATTAGTTGTATCCCGATTCTTTATGTGCCTCTATTACTAAATTATATTTGGTAACATTAGAGTCACTATCTAATAAAATGTTACCAATAACATCTTTAATTTTTTTTTCACCTGGTTTTAAACCATAATTACCACGTCCAGATAATATAACTTCTTTTGTATTATCATTTTCAAAAAATACTGTTACCTCTCCTGTCCCAATAATTTCATAAGCAATATTGGCTAATGAAACTTTTGGTTCACTTGAAGCATTATTTGAGTTTAAAACATCAACCAATTTTTGGTTAATTTCATTTCCTACACCATTTGAGTTAATAATGATTTTAAAACTATCATCAACTAATTTGGTTATAGATATAGTCATAATTAACTTCTTGGTGAACCAACTGCGTGTACTGTAACTGCACCTGCAGATGTATTTAATTTATCGCTTGGTGCTTTTTCTATAATTGCTTCATCACCCGCTACGTGTAAATAAACATCACCTAATACCGTACTATCTTCAGAAGATACTGTAATCTTTGAAGTAGCAGCAGTAGCAACAAGTCTTACGAATTGTGCACGATTAACATTATCGTCAGAAGGATTTGCTATTATTGTTCCTTTTGTTATAAACGTTGCCATTTATTTTTCTCCTAATTGTTCTAATATTTCTTTATCAAAATATTCATAAAACTTTTCTACGTTAATATTATGAAACTCCGCTACTTTAACTACAGCGTTTTCAAACTTTTCAACAATACTACCTGTCTCTTTTTCAAAGACATCAAAAATATCATTCATCGCCTCTTTCATAAGAGGTGGTAGATTATTAAAACTTTTTGAATCGATTACTCGATTTTCTTTTATTATTTTACTGACTAACATCTGCTGGTGCCTCTACGCCTGCATCTGTTGTTGTTGTATCAGCAGTTGTTGTAGATATTACATCAGAAGAAACTAAACTAGGTGCCACTGTCCCATCTCTATTAAAAACACCTGGATCAGCAATTTCAGGTTTAGGGTCACTATGTGTTGCAGCGTCTTTTGCAGTATTAATTTCTTCAGGTTGCCCTGGAGTTTTTACAGCACTAAACATTGTACTTGCAACTTCTTTTCTATGACCGTCTAAAGCGTCTCCAACTTTAGCTCTTAATGCATCTTTAAATGCATCACCTGCGCCTGCGTTGTCTCCCTTTTGTATTTTATCAATAAAATTTTTTACTCCATCACTCATTTTTTTCTCCTTATTCTATAGGTTCATCATTTGTAACCTGAGCCATTGGGTTTTGAATTAAACCATCTTTAATTTCTTTCTTAATTTGTTTATCCATTTCCTCAATTTCTCTCTCGTTTTGTTTTAATACGTTTTTTCTAACATATTGAATTGAAAAGAATTTTCCGATATAATCTCTCATCTCGCTTGCGAGAGCCAATCTTTCTCTCATTAACTCGGTATTTTTCAATTCAGCAAAGTGTCCATCTTGTAAGAAGTCATACTGTATATGATCTCTTACAGTGTACCAATCTTCTTCAGCGATAATTTGTTTTAAGACTAATTGTGTTCTTAAAATATCATTGAAAAGTTCAGTAAACTTCTTTCTTAATCTTTGAACAAACTTAGTAAATTTTAGTTCATCTCTTGTAATTTCACTTGCTCTTCCAAGATTAAAACCACTAGATGATTCTAAACGACTTACAGGTACGTTTAGTGATCTATAAAGTTTTGCTCTAAAGTATTCTATATCTGTAATCTCACCAAGGTTTTGTCCGCCAGGTAGTGTAGATATATCTGTACCTCTACCACCTTCTCTACTAGGTAACCAAAAGTCTTCTAACATTGACATATAGTTTCTATCGTCTCTTACTTCACCAGTAGCAGCATCATAGACAAGTTTGTTTCTATATCTTGCCATAACATCTCTAAGATATTGTTCAGCTTTTACTTTAGGTAAGTTACCTACGTCAATCTTAAATATTCTTCTTTCAGGTGCTCTTGCTATTCTGTAAATAACAGCAGCATCTTCAATCATTCTTAATTGATTTACAGGTTTGATTGCCTTATGTAAATAAGACAACACCATATTTTTATTTTGATCTATTAATCCTGATGGACAGAAAGCAATTGTATCTGGAGCTATTCTTAAACCAGCAGTTCCAGTTGTTCCCGATAAACCTCTTTCGTTGTATAAAAAATATTCAACATATTCATCAACAACATTTAATCCAGCCATTGGTGTAGGTATATCTGGCCTTTTCTTTCTTATCTCTCGTATCTTTTTAATCTTACGAGGATCAATATATTTTAATTCTGTAATACCTCTTTTAGGACTTTCTCTATCAATAATCTTTTGATAGAATACTCTTCCATCTACATACCATCTTCTAAAGATGTCGTGTCCTTTGGTATTAAAATTAAGAAGTTTTAATACTTCTCTAAATTCGTCTTCTATTTTTCTTCTGATTTCATCACCATAAGGTAAACCATCTACGTTTACTCTTACAGCATCTTTAAGTTCATTGGCAACGATTGCTTCATTTACAATATCCTCTATTGCCATATCACATTCAGGGTGTATTGCTATTTCTCGGTATCTTCTAATTAGGTCCTGCTCTGTTTTGGCAGTACCTTCCATATCCAAATACGAACCAAAGTAACCACCTGCAGCAACCGTTTGTGTACCGTCTTCTGCTTGTCGTGTAGTAAAACTTTGTTTTGGGTCTGGTTGTTGTTTAACCCGAGTAATACTAAATCCGAATAATTCAGCCATTATATGTCTCCTTTAACTACTACTTATAAGAGTTTTAAAAGGGCGACTTTTGAGGGTCGCCCTTTAATTCTATTATTAAGTTGTAGTATTTGTTTCAAAATATTGGTATTGAAAAGTTACATCAAACTGTTCAATAGCCGCTGCTTCGTCATAACTTAACTCAATAGCCCCAACGATTGTAGGAAATGCTCCTCTCAATGTATAGGACTTCACAGTATTACCATTTCTATCTAAATGGTCAACAAACGCATCTACTTGATAGTCAACAGGATTTGTTAATCCTTCGTTATCAGACATATTGTTGATACCGTTTTGCCATCTTTCAAAAGCGTTTCTTAATTTAAAGTTAGTGTCATTGTAAACAGTAACTGACCATTCAGCAATTGTTCTATCACCTGCTATTTTAATATTTCTTCCTCTAAAAGGAATGTTAATACTAGCAATAGTCATATCAGGTAACGTAGTTGCTCTACATAGAAATGCTAGGTCTTCTATTTCGCCGCCAACTTGTGCGTAACCAGGAAAAGGCATAATTACCTTAAACTGGTTGGCTCTTGCGCCTCCGCCAGCAAGTTTAGCTTTGAAGTCATTAATGTTAGGCATTGTTTATTTCTCCTTCTCTACTATTATGCTCCAGCGACTTCCTCAAAGGAAACACCAGTTCTGGTTGCTACAAACGATAATGTGATGAAGTTGATACTTCTAGCAGGTTTCACAAAGATTTCTGCTACAAATTCATTTCTATCAATTACTTCGCCTGTGTTATTAGTTTCATCACACACTACTAAAAAGTCTGTGATACCTCTACGTCCTTGTACTTCTCGTAAGAATGGTTCTACTATATTTCTAAAGTTTGCTCTTGTAAATTCATCATTGAATTCAAAAAGTTGAAATTTAGAAGCTGTAGAGATTGCTTTTTCTAGTACGATAAACAATCTTCTTACGTTGATTCTATCAAACGCACTTGGAGAAGATAATCCAGTTTTATCACCGAATAGAATAGTTCCCTGTCCTGGGAATGTTGCTACTGGGTTGATTCTTTTTGGATATAATTGATCTCTTTGTGCTTTTGTAGGATTGTAAGCAAGTTTAACTGCTCCTCTTACTACACCTCTGTTAAATCCAGCAGGTGAATACCAAGAGTCTGCAACTAAATCGGTTCTAGCTGATAATCCAGCCATATCACCGTTTAGTGGAACGTATCTATACACATCACTGTATCTGTCGTATGTATATTTGTAACCACTGTCAAATACAATGTAACTAGATGATCTAATGTTATCAAAGAAATCAATAACGTTAGTTGTTTGTGTATTTGTGTTTGTTACATTAACTACGTCTGCTCTTTGTGGAGAACAGAATACGATTGCGTCTTTTCTATTTTCAGCAATTGTAATTAGATTGTCAATGTGTGTTGTTGAACCGCTTGGTCCAGCGATGATAAGTCCAACGTCAACTGTATCAGCATCTTGGAAAAACTCGTATGCTGTTTTTAATTGACCTGTTGTAACTGTTGAACCATCAGAACCACCACTCAATGAATCGTCAGTTGGTGTATTAACAGCAGTGTATGTTGTTCCACTTGCGTTATTACCCCAATTCGAACCAGATGAATTGTGATCCATCCAATAGATGTAATTAGATTTGTTTTTAATTACATTTGGATAATAGTTATCATCACCTTGTGGAGTTTTAGCGTCAGCAGCTTTTGAAACTTTTGAGTATGTTTCAATAACTTCTCCTGGTGTTCCAGAGATGCCACCGTCTTCGTCAATAACGACTACGTGCATTTCATCATTTGCTCCGCTTCTATTTGAAACGTAAGTTGATGTTCCTGGAGCTCCATCTACTGACTCGTAATATCTCCAATGTCTTTTTATTCTACTGTCATCAGCAACAACTCTTTTCAATCCACCAGCACCTCTTGGATGTTGAACGATTGTAATTACGTTAGTTGCTGTATTAACAGCTGTAACTCTATATTTGTCACCATCGTCAAAGTCAGTTGCACTTGCTGTAGTAGAAAACTCAATGATATCTCCAACATTGATTACGTTATCTGCTAAGTCTGCATCGTCAACTGTTACAGTAGTATCTCCTACTGCGCCTTGTGCTGCAACTTGGTTGCTTGCTGATAGTGTTTGTTCATACGCTGTAGATGATGGGCAAGTAGCAACTTTTAAATTGTTACCCCACGCACCTGGCGTTTTTGCTGCGAACAGTCCAACGTTGGCCTGTCCTGTAGCATAGTTGTTTTCATAATCATCAACGTTTTTTACTAATACACTTGAACCTGTTGTATTAGCATTCGTCAATGAGGTGTTCTCTGTTCTTACGACTCTAAGCGCATTAGAATATTGTAAAAAACTTGCGGCAGAAAACCAATATTCAAAGTTTGTTGAATCTGGTTTACCAAAAGTTTCTACTAATTCCTGCTCACTTGCGATTGAAACGACTTCGCCAACTGGTCCTCTATTAAAAGGACCTGCGACTGCTCCAATTGAAGTTGAAACCGCAGGAATAATTCTTGTTAGGTCTTTTTCTTGTACGAGAACCCCTGGTGATACTTGAAATGCCATAGGTTTATTCTCCTCTATAATTAGCTAATTTATATTTAATTTTATCAAAAGTCGTAAGTTTTCTTACGCCCATAGTCAAACTTTTTTTCATTGTAGATATTTATAATAACCCAAAATTGTACTTATTGACCCTTATAAACAACAGGAAACCACCTTGTTCCGTATTCATCAATTGTTTCTTCATTCGCAGGGTCACTATTCACACCATCGTCAACAAATCCAAAAGGTGCCATATCTTGTTCAATTAAATTTTGTTGTTCCATATACATCTGATTTCTAATGTTTTGATCAGACAATTCTTTAAAGTAAGGTTGATTTGATAACCAACCAAAGATTACTAAACACATTACTAAGTCATCATTACAACCTTCTTCGGCCTGCCAACTGTTACCTTTACGTGAAAATGTAGATACTTCTTCTATGATGTTAAAGTCATTGACTTGTATCTTGTCACCCTCCATAAGCGTCTTAAAATTCGCACAGCCCACCTTTTTTATCTGTTTTGTCATACGTATACCAAGTGATGTACCTCGACCTGAAAACATAGCGCCAAGTATTTGACCCGCCCTACCCTTTTGAGTTGTCATCAAAACATTTGGGTATTCTAACTCATAATGTACTGCTTCCGCAATAGATTGTCCTAAGTCGTTTACTTCAATTAAGATGTGTGCATCATTATATGCTTTACAAATTTGGCTTATAATGTTTGGAAAGACAAATGGTTTAACTTCATTGTTTTTATATGTACACACAACTTCGTATGGAATCTTTTTACTTTCATCTTTTGTAACATCAATAACAATAAACGCAGAGTAGTCTTTATTTGTACCTCTTGCTACGTCAACTGTACAAGCATACAGTCTTCCCTTTTCAGGTTTCTTAAACATTCTTAATCCATTACTTGAAGTCAATGGATCAAAGTATGGTATATTTTTAATCTTCGCTGGTGAGATAAGTGTATCTACTGAACCTAAAAATTCACATTCAAACTCTTGTTGGAATTGTTCTTCACTTGTATTTCGAATTGTCATCTCTTTCCAAGCTTGATCTCGTCCTGGAACTTCTGACCAATGTACCTCTATTGGAATATAATCATTTCTTTTGTTAATCGCATCAACCCACAATTTGTAATATTGATTCATACCGTGAGGTGTAGATACGATTATCATCTTTGTATTTTTACCAGATGATATTGTAGGATAAACTGAACTAAAAAACATCTCTGCGATATTCGCAGGTACGAAAGCAAACTCGTCTAAGAATATAATATTAAATGAACCTCCTCGAATGGCTGAACTTGAAGTAGCCGCTGCGACAATGGTTGATTTGTTTTCTAACTCTATATTACCTTTGTTCCAATTAATGATACCTTGTTGTAACCATTTTGGTAAGTTTTCATAAGCAAGTTGAAGTCTTCCTAATATATCTCTTGCAGTTGATGATTTGTTCGCAAGTATAGCGATGTTTGAATTTGGATTAAATAAAGCGTAATGTAAAAGATAAGAAATTGTTGTAGTTGACTTACCTGATTGTCTTGGTAGTTTACAAATTGTAAATCGGTTATCGTGTATGGTTTGTACAATCTTTTTTTGAAAGTTATACATCTTAAAAGGGACAAGACCTTCGTCTAATGATACGATACGAACATAGTTTTCCATAAAGTATAATGGGTCTTCACTACACTTTTGATATTCTACAATCTGTTCTTCTGTAAACTCTTGTGGTGTGTTTACTTTTTTAAGATTCGGATTTCCTAAATATGCATCGTTACTCATTGACTATCGCCTCTATATGAGTAAACCCAAGTTTCTTTGCTTGTGTTACTCTTTGATTACCTTTTAATATAGTATATAGTTTTTCTTTATATACTGCTCCGTTGGCGCCGTAACGTGTTGTAGGACTTATAGTATGTTTTTGTACTTCAATAGGATTAATCATAATGTCTTTTATATCATCTACACCTGAAGTCAATTTAGCATTATGTTGTTCATAATACTTAATATAATCTAAATCACTTATCTTCAGTATCGTCTTTTTCGGGTGTGATATTTGCGCTCTTAATATTTTCATCTTTACCCTTTAACATCTTTTGTAATTCTGCAGTAGAACCCACAAACAAAGCGTTTTTAATTTGAGGATTTGCTGTTTTGGGTAATTCTTTTAAATCTTTAAGTTTCTTTTGTAAGTCTTGTAGTTTATCTACAGTTTGTCCAACTTGTCCAATTAATTGACCAGCGACCTCATATGCTCTTGGGTGTTGACCTTCTCTTGCGATGTCTAGGATTCCTTCTATCGCCTCTTGGCCTCTTTCAATTAAATTGTAGTAATTTTCTCTACTATATTTGTAGTCGTTATCTACATCAGCTTTGTCTGTTTCTTCTTTTCTAGGAACAGCTGGTTTAAATTCTTGTTTAACTATTTCTTTGGTGGGTTTAGGTTTATCAATACCTAATATCTCGTTTACTTTGTCTTCCAATTTTGTCATAATATATTATTATTTAACTTGATAGTATTTCGGTTATTATTGTTGCGCCCGGACCAGTATATTCTTCAGTTGCTGCTGTATAACTCCCTGAACCTGTATAACCAATAAAAGCTAAACCTGCTGTTTGTGTTCCAGCACCTTCTAACCGATATCTAGCTTGACTCATAGTTCCACCTGCTGTCCAAGAGGAACCATCATATTCTTCGGTTAATGCTAGAGCAGGTGTTGCTCCACCTGGTATAGGTGAGTATCCTCCAAAACCTAAAGCTGCTGTTTGAATTCCAGCACCAGCTAACCAATATCTAGCTTGACTCATAGTTCCTCCTGCAGTCCAAGAAGTTCCATTATATTCTTCAGTAATATCTAAAGAAGGTCCATAATTTGTTTGTCCAGCAAAAGCTATCCCTGCTGTTTGTGTTCCAGCACCAGCATGAAATTTTCTTGCTGTACCCATAGTTCCACCTGCTGTCCAAGAAGTGCCATCATATTCTTCTGTTAAATTTTGATCCACATTTGGACCATATATGTAACCACCAAAACCAAGTCCTGCTGTTTGTGTTCCAGCACCAGCGTGCCAATATCTAGCAGTACCTAAATTTCCACCTGCTGTCCAAGAAGAGCCATTATATTCTTCAGTAGCTGCTGACTGATAAGGTGCAAATCCTACATTTCCACCAATAGCAAGTCCTGCTGTTTGTGTTCCAGCACCAGCTAAAAAATATCTAGCAGTACCTAAATTTCCACCTGCTGTCCAAGAAGAGCCATCATATTCTTCGGTTAATGCTAGAGCAGGTGCATATCCACCAAAACCAAGTCCTGCTGTTTGTGTTCCAGCACCAGCTAGATATCTTCTTAATGTACCCATATTACCACCCGATGCCCAAGTGCCTGTCGTATTCGTTTGTCCATATTTTAATGAATTTGAAGTAGTGTTATACCAAATTTGTCCACTAGCAGGATCGCTGGGATCTGATGCTAATATTTTTATTTTTGATCCTTTTATTTGTGAATACTCAGCCATAATTCCTTTTTATTTATTCGTCTATATTTATTTATTCGTCTATATCTGTTGATGGGTTATAATTTTTTCCGTCATTAAACGTTGATATTGTTGTTGTAAACCCAAAATCATCATCAGCGTCTGCGCTAGTCGGGTTTGGTGTAATGACTATTCTTTCTTCTCTTGTTGCTTCTGGTGTATCTGTATATAGATCAGATTGTACTTTTTTAATGACTTTTTGAGTATTCGCTGGTCCGAATAGATATGTTTTTGCAGTAAAGTTTAATGTATAGATTACAGCTCTACGACTTGTGTAATCACCACTATAGCTATCAACATAATTAACATCATTAAGAACAATAGGCACATCTCTTTTTATATCTAGTTCTGGTACCGCAACAACAGTGACTGTATAATCCGGTTGAAAGGATGGTAATATTTGTTCTACAATTTGTAGACCACTTTCAGCCGTTGCTGTAAATATGTTTAGTGTGTAAGATATATTATAAGGAACCGGTGTGTAATTATAATTCAGTACCTTACCTTCTTTATCAGGTTTAACAGTTTTATATTTTTGTATTCTTGTTAACTTACGAGAGCTATCATAAGAAATACCTGATATTTCAAAACTCATTCTAGGAAGTGTAATCGCAAACTCTTTTTGGTCTAAATCTGGTTGTTGATCCAATCTTGTTAAAAACTTTTCTTTGGGTGCATACGCTAGTGGTACAGCAATAGATTGTATTGTAGTTCCAGATGCGTCTTTATGTTTAATTTGTATTTTATTAAACAGTTGACCAAACGCCACTGTCATCTTCCTCATGCTCTGATTATAGAAATATCTACCAAACATTAGAAACTACCTCCATCAGGATCGCCAAAAGGATTACGTTCTGTGAAATCTAAAATATCATCTGCTGCTGAAGCTGTATCAAAACCAGCTGCTGAATCTAAATCTAAATTATCAGCATAAAGAGATTGTGTTTGTATAGCGTAATCTTCATTAATAAAGTAATTAGATTCTCCATCAGCACTATCGTTTTCTAATAATAAAGAACCTGCTGCTTCTATATTTTCTGATATAGTAACTGTTGGTGATAATCCTAAATAACTTGAACCATCTACAGTAATCCTTACCCTTGTCACTACTCCATCTGTTAATACTGCAGTTGCTGCTGCTGTAACAGCGCCACCAGGACTAGATACTGTCGCACTTGTAATTGAAAGAATATCTGTAATAGTTGGTGTTGTTATAGAAGTCAATTGTCCAGCGGTTAATCCTGGAGAAGCATCTGTATTTGTTTTAGTTGTCGAATCTGTTGCTACATATACAATAGTAATTGTTGGTGATGAACCATACCCACGACCTGCTTCTGTAATTGTCAATGGATTTAATGTATTGCCTGATAAACTTGCAGATATTGTAGCGTTAACTGAAGCAACCGTTGGCGCTGATATAGTTAATGTTGGTGCTGTTACGTATCCTTCTCCACCAGAAACAACTGGAATAGAAGTCACTATATCGCCAGTGACCACCGGACTTCCTAGTATCGCACCAAATGTTCCACTCTCTAATGATGATTGATATAAACCTTGATCTAGTGAGTATTGTGTTTCAGCGCTATCAATAACATCATTACCCGTATCCAATCTTTCGTTTGAGTATTCCCAACGAGTACATTTTAATTTATAGACAGGTAGATTTCCTAATTGAAAGAATGGCTCTTGGTCTTGTACAAATTGTATTTCGAAGAAACTATCCATTAAAGGGAAGTAAATAATATCTCCTTCATTAGGCCTTCCTTCTACAATCATTGTATGAGCTGAATCAACTTGATCTTGCCATCTTCTCTTAGCAACCATAAAGGTTGTATCTTCTCTAATTTCTAAACCAAACTTATTGATAATTTCTTGTTCACCAGCAAATCCTTCGGTGGTTTCCATATACATTTCAATTAAATATGAATCATCAAACTTACTTAGCGAGTCTTCACCA
>Ga0070749_10000528_pt1 | contig 25715 bp, 5 predicted proteins | sample VirMetDEL_Nov_18_FD_75180 | JGI IMG/M metagenome (GOLD analysis project Ga0070749, IMG submission 75180) | Aqueous microbial communities from the Delaware River and Bay under freshwater to marine salinity gradient to study organic matter... | ecosystem: Environmental > Aquatic > Marine > Coastal...
ATCTTTACCCTTGCACCTAATAGTATTACCTACATAACAGGTAGCACGTTACTTAAGAACATAGAGACAGGATCATTTAAGTCTGTGGAAAACCTACTGCATTATGCAGGAGAGTCTTGCATAGCTTTAGGATTAACGTCTGCACTTCCCCCTATTACAGAACGCAGATCTCTTGACTACATAAACCCCCTCTCTTTAATTCAGCCACAGATGTTGTGGTGGGATGCTGCTCCTTGGCATCAAGGGGGACAGGAAGGCGACTCAGAATGGGATCACCCCACACTGGAAGAGTTCAACTTTGCTAATAATTATGCATTGTGGCCTACACTATACTTGGTGAATCTATGTGCGTACAAAAGAAATATGTACCAACCATTTGACAAGCAAAGACTTGTATGGACAGGTACATATGTATCACTCGATATAGAAGATAGAACTACACAGAGCTTCACACCTGATGGAGTTAATATCTACTCCAGCCCAATAGTATTTGGGGGAGACACTTATGTAGGTAGATACTCTATGCGTACTACATCACAGGATTACGGTGCGTTGTACTCTAATAAAGATTTGAACGAGTTAAAAGATCCCGTGGAAGGAAATGAAGCTAAAGCTTGGGCATCTAATCCATTTGAGAATAACTCTTTTGGTGTAGGTAGCAGCAGTAAAGTAAAGTACAGACCTATTGATCCGTACTCATGCGTATACAGTTTCTTCTGTGAGTCTGATGATCTGTTAGGATTTAGACACCAAGGCGACAATGCAGAAGGAGTAACTGTTCCTGAGAGTCTTTTCTTCCCTGCATCGACTGGGTCAGACGTTCTGTTTGGGGGACCCAATAACGACTACACTAAGTCAGAGCATTTGTTGTACATGAACAACTACTCTGCAGTGCAAGATATCAAGACGACTGTTCCTCTACCTAAGAAGCTATTTAGCCCTACGTTCTATGGAACTCGTACAATAAGATCTAATGTAGACGATGCGAGTATACAAGATAAATACAGATTCTTCCTGTCATTAGACTATAAAGACTTGCCTAGAAATAGAGGAGAGATAACAAAGCTATTTACTCTCAGCAGCATTCTGTATCTACATACTGAGCGCTCTCTATTTGTTACAAGAGGCAGACAACAGCTTGGTCTTGGGGATAGCACTCAAGCATTTGTTGGGAGCGGGGACATCTTTGAGCAGAACCCTGATGAGATGGTCCCAACCACAGAAGGATATGGTGGTACAGACACTCAGTTTGCATCTCTGACTACACGCTTTGGTCAGTTCTATGTCAATCGTAAAGACCGTAAGGTCTACATGATGGGTCAAAACATAGAAGAGCTTAGCGGATTGGGTATGGAGAAGTGGTTCTTGGACAATATACCGTATGCTGTAGAGCAGTATTTTGATCTAGAGACTGAGAATCAAGACCTTATAAGCTTTGATGCCCCTACAGAGTTCTTTGGATTTACTGCTGCGTACGATCCTAAGTACAAGCGCATCATACTGTCAAAGAAAGAGAGAGTCCCAACAGCAGGGTTCCTTGCGCTTATAGCTCAGGGTATCAGTGATGTACAGGCTATAGATGGGGGAGTGTCATTCTACTCAGAGAGAGAAGGAGAAGTAGTAAACATACTATTTGGGAATGATACATACTTTGAGGATGATGGGTGGACAGTATCATACTATCCAGAGCTCAAAGTGTGGGGCAGTAGACATAGCTACATCCCGACGATATTCAGCAATAACCAGCAACAATACTATGGGCTGGTTAACGGAGCTGGGGGTAATGTGTGGGAGCATTCTAACTTGAACAACCCAGGTAACTACTACAATCAGCAGTATAACTTTGAGTTTGAGTACATTGACAACTCAGAAGCAGGCGCATCTAAGATATTCTCTTCTATCAGATACTGGACTGAGGTAGTACGAAATAACAATATAGCCCCAGGCATAGTAGATAAGTATACCTCTCCTGCATTTACTAGTTTCTATACGTACAACTCTAACCAGATCTCAGGAGAACGTCAGATATACTACTTAACCAATGCAAGACTTGTAGATAGGTTCTGGTACATCAACGACTTTAGAGATCTCAGTGACTACGAGCTGAATCAAACAGCAGTAGTAGCTAACAATCAATTAAACGTTCAGGATATATTTAATACTGGAAGCACAACTAACCCAGTAGATACTCCTATGTTTACGGAAGAAGGTGTTATAAATAACAACTATATAAACCCTCAAAAGTTCTGGTATAACCAAAAGAAGTTTGTAGATAATTTCTTAGGTGTGCGCTTAATTAGCAACAATGCTGAGAACAATTTAATATATTTGTATGCAGCTGGCACTAAATTCCGACAATCCTTTAGATAATCATGGCTAATAAATCAAGTAAAAAGAAGTGGATTAAGGGAGCAATTAAAAACCCAGGTGCACTTACAGCTAAAGCTAAGGCTGCTAAGTTGTCTGTCACAGAGTATCGCGATAAGGTACTCTCCGATCCTGATAACTATCCAGTAGCAACAGTACAACAAGCTAGACTTGCAAAGACACTGTCTTCAATGGAATCAGGAGGTGATCCTGTTAGAAAAATGCTCAGAAAACGTGATCGTACTACTAGACGAGCACAAAGAAAGTTCGAGCGTCAGTCAAAGAAAGCAGCTAAGCAAGGATTTCAACCAGGTGGAGCACCAGGAAATCCTTATGCTATGCCTACATCTGCTGCAACTTCAGGCTACACTAGCAATATGTCTGGTATGGCTGGAGCTCATAATTCAGCATTGCAGTTGCAACAACTCCAGCAAGAAGCTCTAAACTTTCAAAATAGAGCTGCTGAAACAGCTAAAACTAGATCACAGGAAGAAGATGCTGCTCAGATACAGCAGATACAACAAGACGCATCAACTCTTGCAGCAGATGAAGGTATCAGTGCAATACAAGCTGCACGTGCAGGAAGACTGATTGGTAAAGTTGGGAAGGGAACTGCAACTGCAAAGCAAGTAGGAAAAGCTGCACAAACAGTTGCAGATGCTACAGGGGCTGGTGTAGGACAAACTACAATAGATATGCTTGCTAATTACGGATCAGGTGCTGATACAGTAAAGTCCGGAGTAGAGGCAGGTCAGACTGCAGTAAGTAGTGTTGGGGTAGGTCCGTATGCAGCAGCAGCATCACTATTAGGTAAAGGCGCCGAACACTTATCCGATGATGACGACGCTACCAAAACAAACTTTGGAGAGGGCTTTGGTCGAGGATTGTCTGGGGCAGGTAGTGGTGTAGGTATGGCGGCAATGCTTGGTCTTGGTCCTGTTGGACTTGTAGGTGCAGGTCTTCTTGGAGGCTACATGGCTTTGCGTAACCAAAGGAAGAAAAAGTTACAGGCAAGAGAAGATGAAGCTCTTGAAGATGCGCAGTCTATGAGAACGGGAATGGCAGAAAATCAGGCATTCCGTAATTCCATGTTAGAGACAGGAAGAGATATGGGTTATAACACAGCTACATCAGCTACCAACTCATACCTTCCAGGATACCAAATGATGAAAACAGGAGGAGCAGACATGATCAAAAGAGCAGACGGCAGCTACTCACAACGTGGGTTGTGGGACAATATAAGAGCTAACACAGGATCTGGTAAGAAGCCTACTAAAGAGATGCTCAAGCAGGAGAAGAAGATAAAAGAGGCAGAGAAGAAGAAAGATGGTGGTGGCTACATTCGTCCCTTACCCGGAGGTGCTGTAGAGTTTGTTGGACCTAAGCATAGCAAAGGCGGGATTAAGCTTGATAAGGATACTGAAGTTGAAGGTGGTGAGACTATGGACAAAGTCAATATGAAGAGCAATGGAGGTGATGCCGGAGACTACATCTTCTCTGACTTTCTTAAGCTTGGTAAGAAGACATTTGCACAAAGGCATAAAGAAATGCTTGCTAGGGGTGCAGGTCAAGCTGATATACAAAAGCTCGCTAAACTGCAGGAAGAAGTAGCAAGAAAACAAGGAAGAGACGAAAACGGCCCACGTGATCCAGATAATATTATGATGAATGGTGGGGCTAGAATGTATGAACCTGGAGGTCCTGATTACAATGCTGGTAGCACTGGAGTAATTCCTTCTGCAGATGAGTTAGATAACTTCGAGTTAGATATAGAAGGAGCATATGCTAGGTCTTTCCCAGAGGGTCAGCATGAAACAGAAGAGGGTCTGTACTACAGAACTGAAGGAGATGCTGATGACATCGAAGAAATAACTGAAGAAGACGTTGAGCAGTTAAAAGCTAACAATCCTTGGTATGATGGCTGGGATGACTTTGATCCTACTAGCTACGACGATAACCTCAAGTTCCAAAAAGCATTTAACAAAAGAGTAGGTAAGACCTTAGTAAAAGAAGACGGGAAGTTTGGAGAGCAGACTGCTAGTGCGTACATACCTTATAGACAAAAGATTGCACCTGAGACTCCAGAAGCAAAAGCTGAAGAGGCTCCAGCACCAGAAGAAGAGCAGGTTGAAGAAACTCCAGCAGAGCCCATTCCTGCAATTAAGCTTAGGAACAGCCCCATATTGCCGTACCAGCTTATAGGTCCTGCAGCAGAGTTACTTAGTAAGTACCCGCAGCCTAATAAGATTGCATCATCCCCTACTGGGAGGATCAAGCTTCCTAGAGTTAACTACAACGCAGAACGTGCAGCACTCTCCAACTCTGTAAATGCTACAAACAAGTTCTTGACTAACGAAGCAGTTGGTCCAGGTCAAGTTGTAGCACAGCTTGCAGGCATAGACAAGCAAAGACAAGGCAACATTGATATAGCTAACAACGAAGCTAGACAAAACAAAGATCTTGCTGCAAGAGAGGAGATGGGTAATCTTCAAGCTTCTCAGTTTGATGCCCAAACTGCTCAAGACGCCAGAAAATTCAATGCCCTTGCACAGAACCAACGTGATCAGAATGAGTACGAGAAGAAAATGCTGGCTTACAATCAGTTAGGAACTAACTTAGCTCAGTACTCTAATGACTTGCGGTCATACAAAGCAGAGGAAAGAATTGCAGAAGCTTCTCAGATAGACAATGAATACACTAGACAGAAGTATCTCGAAGAGCTGAGGCGTCAAGCTAAGAAGAAAAAGTCTCCTTATTACGGTATGGGAGATAACCAACTTAGGGAAACAGCGGCTAGAATGATAGAGGGCGCGCCTACTTATAACATGCAGAATCAACGTAGAATGAACGCTATTGTGACTGCTCGGCAAACGATGACAAATCCTAATCTTAACCAACCTCAAGAAGAGGTAGAAGCTAGATATGGAGGTAATCGATATATATCTAGAATGGGTGGAGTAAAAAAACGTAGAAGAAAGAAGTAATGGCTTATCGTAATCTGTATAATCCCCTCAGTCAGTACGTAGATCCAGGGTCTACGGAAATAGCTGATGTATTGAGAGAGAAGTACTTGAGTGCTTTTCAGGCTCATGATGCTATATCAAATTCTATGACTGACCTACCTGTAGCAGACTTTGCTAATGATAAATTGATGTACGATACTTTGTACAATACTACAAGAGGAGGTCTGGATAAAATTGCGGAGAGAGGGGACTACGAGAACATGTTTGTTCCGGTAAGCACTCTTGCAAGAAAGTACAGAGAGACTGCTGTGCCTCTAGCTACAAACTACCAGCGTTACCAGTCAGACGTAGAAGAAAAGCAAAAGCTGCTTAATGAGGGTAAGATTACTCAATCAGACTATACTGGTTGGTTGAAAAAAAGTAAGCTGTATATGGATCCAGAGGCTGGAGACTACAGCCCCTACAAAGGTTTAGAGATGGACGAAAAGGGGATGGTCAATAAAAACAGCTATTACAACAGCACCCCTATTGCACAGTATGTAGATGTACAGGGTGAGATACTAAAAGCTTTAAACGATATACCTCAGGTAAAGCGTGGCGGATATAAAGTCAAAGAGCTAGAATCTGAAGGTGGACTAGTTTATGCAATTACAAAACAAGGCCAGATTACAGAGTATGTCCCACAAGATGCTGTACAAGCTGTAACACAAGGTATACTCAATAGACCTGATGTTCAATCATATATGATGCAGACTGCAGACTTTGGAACACTAGAAGCGTCAGATGAAGACCTGAGTAATATGTTAATGCGAGGTGCTGGGATGTTTGAAGAGGAGGGTCAATCTGATGTTGCTCAAAAAATAAGAGCCACAGTACAGACAGGAAGTACAGGAGCTAAAAGAAGGTTAGCACGCCAGCTGTCCTACGACATGTCTGCTAGTAATTACATGAGAACAGCAATGATCTCAAGGCAGCCAAGCGTATATGGAGGAGCTAGTATGGTCGAGTACGAAAGTGCTCTGACGAATAAGCTGGCATCTTTAAATGGGGCAAGCACTACCTCTGAAACTCCTGTATTGCTCTTACCTGGACAAGAATTCCAGTACAGTCCTTCACAGCTGATAGATCCTGAGACTCAGTCTATAACACCGGAAAGCATTTATAACAACATAGAGACTAAAACCCAGTCTCAAGCTGCTGTAATGGAGTCTCTTCTTGTAGCGCTTCCCGATCTAAACGAGATGCTGCAAGACGGGTTCCTTTCATACGAAGACTTAACAGATCCCGGTAGAGAAGAAACTGTTGTTAATGTATTAAAACAGCAGAATCCTGATATGGATGAGGGCACGGTTAAGCAACTTCTAAGAAGAAGTAGGCAGGATATATCAAACTTCCAGACAGAAATAGACTTAAGCAACAAGATTATAAAAGACTCCTACGGTGACTTGGGTGCTTCTGCCATATCAGATATCTCTTCTGATATCGGAATACTCTATGAAGCAGCAGTAGGAGAACGTCTGGTAGACAGCATAGTGAAAGAAATTGCTGAGACTGGATTAGGATTCGTCTATGATGAAGAACAGAATAAAGTATCTACAGAAAAGGGAGAGGGAAATGAAGAAGGAAACTATATAGCAATAGCTAGACAAGTACTTGAGCCACTTAAGTCTGAGGAATACCAAGATGTAATTACGGGCTCAGGTCTAAATGTGCAAGAGTTTGCCACGTCTCTTTTAGGAAGCATGTTTAATATGTCATCTGAAGATGCAGCTGAGTTAGTAGCTCTTGCATCTCAAGTAAACATGGCTGATCCCAACGCAAAAAGAAAAGCGTTTGAGGAGAAAATAAAAAAGGACATGGAGGCAGGCATCCCGCTCACTGCAGGCCAGCTGATAAATCCTTACGGCGGGTATGGCTCAAGGATTTCAGGAGAAGAAGAAATCGGAGCATCGCTGAGCAAGATCTCAACTGTAGTAGAAAACACATTAAATAAAGCTAGAAAGAACTCCGAAGAAAACCTGAAATCTAAGGCAAATCTTGCATACACTAATGCTGTAAGCAGTGTCGCACTAGGAGATATAGACGGTAAAGCATCAAAGGTAATTCAAGATGAATTGAAGGGCATTCCTGTATCCACGTTTGCTCAAGTACCAGTTGTACCTGCAGTAGGTATGGATACTAACGAGGGGGCGCCTACACCTAATTCAATATATGGAGATAAGATTTCCGGATTGACCATAAGCAAAGTGATGTTTGGAACAGTGCCCGACGGGTCTGGTAATATGTCCCCATCTATAACTATTCAGGTAAAGCCAGACAAGAATACAGAAATGGGAGAAAGCCCCGAACAGATTACAATGAGGTGGGAGGACGCAGTGGTAGGATTTAGTGATCCTAACTTTGCAAGTGAAATATTAAATGTGACTACTGAAGGAGGAAGAATGGTACAAAAGGCCTTGAGCGTTATGGCAACATATCCGCTGGATGTAGATGAAGGGCCTACAGCAGTACCAATTAGGACTCAACTAGACGGTAGGGATATCTTAGTAGAATTCATACCTTCGATACGTAGACTTGAGGATAAGAACGTAGACGTTGTTGAAGGAATATCTCAAATACTTGTCACCGCAACTGGAGGCGGCTATCCAGATTATCAAACAATGTTCAACTCAGTCGCAGAGTTTATAAAGACATATGACTCAATACTGTCTACCAAAACACCTACTACTCCATGAGCGAGCCTAAAATAAACCCTATTACAGGATTAGAAGAAACTGGAGTTATAAATCCTATAACTGGATTACCTGTAAAAAGCAACCAAGAGCTTGCTTCAATACGTAATGCTTACATAAGTTCAAGTGACAGGACTGCAATGGGTCCAGCAGCTGGAGGTGTATCTACTACAGGAGACTTCTCTGATTACTCTAGATATGGGGTACAGCTTAGAGGGACTAACAAAGACTACGAAGATCTCAGAGCTAGGAATCAGGGAGCCTTAGAAAAGCTTAGTAGAGGAGTAATAAAAGGATTTGGAGCAACTGCCCCTGCTTCTTTTATAAACAGCTTTGTAGGAATGGTGGGGTTTGGAGATTACGCTCTCAGCTCCTTGACTGATTCTGAGGCATCAGATCTTGCGGCTACACAAGCAAAGTGGGCAAGATTAGTTGATACTGAAACCTTAAGAGAAGCAGCAAAAGAAAAGTATCCGCACTACTACACTAGAGAAGAGCTTAGTAATATAGGAACTCTTGATGGGTATACCACCATGAACTTTCTTACTGACAAGGTTTTTGATGGTCTAGGGTTCTTCGTAGGTACTGCTGCTTCTTTATATGCAACTGGGGGACTAAGCACAACAGCAGCAGTAGGAAGAGGTTTACAACTTAGTAACGCACTTGCATCATGGAGAGCAGCCAAAACATTACGTAGTGGTAAAAGCGTTGGGGATGCTTTGAAAGCTGCTAGAACTACTAAAAAGACTTTAAACTGGGTAGGAAATAAAGCAGCCCATATGGAAGCATCATTCTATTCGTCTCTTGGAGAAGCCTCATTGGAGGGAAGAGAGACCGGAAAGATGGTGTATGAAAAGCTAAAGAAAGAGCTTATAGCAGAAAAGACTATTCGAGGAGAAGATCCGGTTTTGACTGCATTAGAAGAACAGCAAATAAAGCTACAAGCAGCAGAAGCAGAGGGCGCCGCATTTTATGCTAATTCGGCAATACTCACATTGAGTAACTCTATTATGTTTGCTAATCTCTTAAAGCCATTTAGACCTGCCAGACTAACATCCAAATGGTTACGACCTGCAAGTGCTGCAGAGAAAGCAGCAGTAGGATCTGACGTCACCTTAAATGTTGTAGATAGACTATCAGGATTGCCTATAGTAGCTAAGCAACTAGCACAAGCATCCAGGTTTGCTGCACCACTTGCCGCAAAGATGATTACAGAGGGCGGTGAAGAAGCTATGCAGTTTGCTATAACAGAAGCAATGACTGAATATGAGCTGTCAAAGCTTAAAGATTCTGGAACCGAGGATGTAATAGAGGCGCTGTTTGATTCTAATAGACTTAAACTAGCTGCGGAGATGCTCCCCCAAATTGGGAGTAAGGCTCTTGACACATTCAATAATCCAGAGGCTAGAGAACAGTTTGTTATTGGAGCACTTATTGGTGCAATAGGTGGTGGTAAGGCTTCATATAACGAAAGCCAGGGCAAAAGAAAAGCTCGTGATACTCAGATGGAGCTGTTCAATACTCCAGAGTTTTACCAACTAGCTGCAAAAGGACGCTCCCTTAATAGCCAGTCTTTCTTCTTAGAAGCTATGAACGCAGCAGAGAAAGATGGCAATCAAGAGCTGTATGAGTTTTATAAGAAGAAACTACAAGCCACACAAATTCTCCAGCACTACGAAGCAGGAAGTTTAGATCTGTTTCGTGAAATGATGGAGGATACAAAAAGCTATCCAGAAGAAGAGTTCAAAAAGCTTTTTGGGTTTGAAGAGTCAGAGAAGATAGATCAAAAAGAACTGGTTGACAATATCTTAGAAACATCAAAGGAGATAGAAAAGTCAGCAGAGCTTGTAGACGCTTTGTACAATATACCTAAAACTAAAAGTGCTGTCCGCAGACTGTTTATGTCTGAAGAACAAAAGACTAAAGAAGAGAAAGATATTGAAGACCAGCAAATATATAAAGGTTACCTTAAGAATGAGATAGGTACACTGCATCTTATAGGTGGCGCTATAAAGCAGCAAGTTAATAAGCTTGAAGAGTTGTTTCCTGGAGAGGATTTGACAATTACTGTACAACAAAAAAATGGTAGAGCGCGGCTGGTTAACATGAAGGAACGGCTAACTAACTACGCTCGTAATAAATTTGGGGAAATAGTTGCGGGGGAAGAAGAAGGAACACAAGCAGTAGATGTTACTTCTGTTTCTAAAAAACTACTAGAAAATTTATCAGAGCTTGTTGCACGTGCCAACGTATTTGCACCAGCAGAGCAGGCTGAAGCGTTTAGGCTAGAAGCCCAAAGACTTATTCAGCTTATTCAACAGAAAGATAATGCGGCGACAGCTCTGAGAAACCTGCTTAGGGATCCTGCTACTAGAGACCTTGCAATATCTAGAGCAAAGTTTGAAGCTAATCTGGAGAAGCAAAGAAAGATAGACGTAGCAGCAACTAAAGCTATAGATGAGACTGTAACTGCTAAAGAACTGGAGGATACGATTCCAACACTTGAAGCTAGTAACGTATCACCTCGTGCTATAGAAAATGTAAAAGCAGAGATACGAAAAAGAAACGAAGAGGTCAGCGATGCGATAAACAAGTGGAATACTATGTCTAAGTCAGAAGTTGCAAACGAATCTGACCTTAGTCCTATACTTGAAAAAGCCAGAGAGGAGTATCTGCAGAACAGAGTAAACGAAGAACCTGAGTATAAAGTAGAGGAGGAAGCTAGAAAGAGAAGAAAAGAAAGACAAGAAGAAAAAGCAAACAATGCCAATCCCGGAGTAGGAAAAAGAAGAAAAGGGGCAGAGTACAGAGAGGGCATTGCTACTAGCGAGGAGGGCAATGAAGATGCAATCTTAACCACGGTTGATGGAAAGAGAGAGCTGCAGACTACTGAAGATGGTAAAGTAATTGTAGACATCAATGGATCACCGATAGAGATAGATATACACTCTGAGCGTACTGTTGATGGTAAAAAGGTTATAACAAATCCAGAGCTTGCTGCCAGCGAATTGACAAAGCCTGGTACTGAGGTCCGGCTTTTAGTAATAGAGGACTCTTGGTGGAACGACAACAAAGGAAAGTATGCGGGAGATGAAGCTTCCAACATACCTATCTACGTAGAGCTTCCCGGTAAGGGAATCTTTGGAGTACTTATAGCTAACGACAGTCCTTTGAGAAGAACTGTGTACGAGTACTGGAAAGAAGGTAAGCAAGGAAAAGAGCCGTCAAAAAATAGCGGTGTAATAGTAAAAGTTGCAGAGAAGAAGTTTGGGAATTACAACAATGCTAGAGTGGTTCAAGAAGATGGGACCACAGTACCATACTTTTACAATGCAAATACATTAGGTACCGTTCCTATTGGTGTAGTAGTATACTCTAAAGAAATAGGGGGAAAAGAAATTAGGGTTGGTAATATAGACGATAGCACGATCGGCCCTGAAGAGTATAGGGCACTAGAAAAAGCTATAGTGAATGCCTCTCAAAGAGGCTTAGGCAATTTAAGATATGGAAACGTAGTAGCGTTCATAAAGAACCCCAACGGAGAATGGAACTATACTATTCTTACAACAGCGAAGCTTAATGAGGAAGAACGGAAAAGAGCTTTTGACCTAATTAGAACTGCAAATGAGGAAGACTCTTACATAGAGCTAGTAGAACTTGTGGGACTTAATGTTCTAGAGCCAGGACTGGTAGGAGAATCCCAGTTCTTTTTAAATGTAGAAGAAGCTTTTGTCAATGAAGACAGAATAATACGATTTGCCTTACCCGAAAAATACTCAAAAGGTGACCTCAAACTTGTAGGCTCTATAACTACAGGTGTGCTCAACCAGCTAGTAGAAGGCACATTAGATATTGACACGGCGCTTGCGGACAAGAAGATTGCAGGTAACCTTATACAAGAGGTAGAAAGGGACGAAGAGGGAAGAGTTGACTTTGAGGGTACTGCATTTGATGTGCTCAAAAAAGCTGACAGGAAAAAACTTCTAACTGAAATACCTACGATCATTAAAGAGCTGCTCTACGACAAGCGCAGGCAGATAAGCGTCGAAGATTTAGATGACTTAGGCTACTTTAAAAACATAGCTGATCAGGAGCATTCTGTAGGAGCAGAGTCTACTTCTTTAGGATTTAAAGGCATCATTGCTACAGACCTAGTAAAGCAGAACGGATCTTTCTTCCACTCGGTAGGAATAAGATTCGAGAGCGAAGTCAAGGTAGATGGAAAGGCTGTAGATATCAGTGTAGAAGAAGTTGTCGCCCCAGAAGCACCTAGAGAAAATGATGCACAAGCTTTTATTGACTCCAGGAATAAAAAAGAACCTAAAGCGGCTGAGGAGGAAGAAGAGCCACAACATATAACCGACCTGATAGCTGGTTTAAAGCCAGGCGAATCCTTGAACGATCATCTTGTACCAGGAGGATCAAGAGAAGTAGTAGTCAAAGAAGAAAGTAAAAAGAACAAAGTACTAAACGAAGCAGTACAAGGAAGAGTAGCAGATGATCCAAGCATACAGGCTATGCAAACTGCTGCCGTAGAGGATATAATACGGCCCGGAGAAAAAGGACATCCTGGTAAAACTGCGTCTGAAAAGTCGATGTATTACCATAAGCCTACAGATAGCTTCTATCCTAGGGTAAGTAGCATTGCTAATAACTTTAAAAAGTTTGAACCAAATAAGTTTAGTGAAGCTGCTATAAAGGTTGGTAATCAAGTAGATAGCTTTGTGCGTCTATTCTTTGAAGGGCAGGATACTGATGCGTCTGGACTAGATGCAGACAAGTACCCAGATCTTGTGCAAGGATTAGAGCTGCTGAGAGACTCGTTCACAGAACGAGAAGAAAGCGTATATGCTACAAACCTAATTGTACCAAACCTTGTAGATGGGTACTTCGGTGAGATGGATATTATCACTGTAGACTCTGAGGGAGTATACCGTATCTACGACATCAAGACAATGAAGAATGACTTTGATGCTGTACACAGAAGTGAGAAGAGTGACTACATAGGAGAGAATGCTTTTACTACCCCATTTAAAATTGGAGAGTTCTCAAAGGAACAAGAGTATTCACGACAGCTCTCACTGTACAGAATTGGGCTAGCAAAGTCATATGGTATAGTAGCAGACTCTCTAACTATAGTAGCAATACAGCCAACGTACAAGGTACAAGATATCAAAGATGGGAAGCCACCCTCTAATATTAGGTACTTAGGTAAACGTGCACTTCCTATAAAAGATACTATTGACTTCTCTGCAGGTAAAAAGCAGAGAGGTACTCAAAGTATAAACTTGGTTGACGTTGAAAAGGTTAAGGATCCCGAGACAGGTAAGAAGACGAAGAATACTCATAAAGACTCAGACGGACTCGATGGGTTTGAGGCTCCGTTCAGATTATCTCAAGAGGAGTCGTATCAAAAAATAGACAGAGAAGCCGCAGAGAAGTGGCTACAAGAAAGAAATATACCTGTCGACTGGTACGATGCTGCAATACAAATTGGAAGTTCTACAGCACATGGATATATGCACAAGGCTGCTGTAAATCTGTGGAACAAAGCTGAGGTCGGTACTGAGTATCATGAATCGTTTCACTATGTGTTTAGGGTACTGTTGAATGATGCGCAGCGTAAGTCCTTATACAATGCAGCTCGAAGAAAGTATGCAGCCTCTTTAAAGGAGAAAGGCATTAACCCAAGCAAGGCCACAGACCTTCAGCTAGAAGAAGAGATGGCTGAGGGGTTCCGCGACTACGTACTAACAGAGAAAGAATCTGAAAAAGGTTTGGGAGATAGGATTGTAAAGTTCTTTAAGGATCTATACAATTGGATTAAGACACTGGTCAGCAATCAGGTCGGCATAGAGCAGCTATACTCTCTGATAGAATCTAATAAAATACCTGCCAAGTTTGAGAGAAACACTCAGCAACTAGAGTCACTGAGCCCAGCATTTAGAATAGTAGACTCGGGGATACAAGATGTGGCTTTCCAAAAGCAGATTATAGATACTATCTCTACTGTATTTAAAAATGAGTTTAACCGACGCCTCGAGGAAGACAAGGGCAAACCTAAGAATCTTCGTACAAGTCAAAGAGATCTAGCACAAAGACTGCTGGGAGCTAGCGAGCTATCTAAAGGATCAGTGGCAGAATATTTCCTTAAGCATTCTATGGCTCTTAATGTCAACGAAAGCTACGAGTATCTGCCTGACGATGCCTTCCAAGCTCTTTTGCAAACAAAGGGAGATCCTGTGGAGGTAAGAGCATGGAAAGTAGAGTGGCAGTCAAAGTTGAAGTATGACATAGTAATGACCATACCGACAGAGCTGGCCTTTACTAAAGGGTTAGATGGAAGAACTGCACTTCCTAAGACCATACACAAAAAGACAACAGAGGAAAAGAACAAGATAGCTGCCGCATTCTATAACATATGGAAGAGCTGGTTTGATGTAGTAGACGAGAGGACAGGAAACATAGAAAAGTTTGGGTGGAGAGAAGCAGTAGTGTTGAACTTAAACTCTACTAACTATGGGTACAACTTCGAAACCAGGAGTAAAATAAAATCAGAGTTAGAAGACCTAACAACACAGGAGGAAACTAACTATGATAAGATCTATAATCTCACCCACTTTGAACAGAGTCCCGTTAAGACTGTGAGCCAAGAGGTGCGCAGAGCGTACTCCAACATTCTTAATACCGCTCCGAATGTTTTAGGATTCGATACATATATAGATGTAGAAGATGCTATCCGAGCAACAATTGCTGTAACTATAGCATCTCAGTCTTTTGATGATATAGTGGCAGACATTCAAACAGCCGCTGAAAACTTTGATGTGCTTAAGCCTATTGCAAACCACATCAAGTACGGTCAAATGACTGCACAAGATGCTGCAGCACTGACAAGCTTTTTGAATATGGTATACACCGACCAAAGGATTATACAAGAAGGTATGTCTGATGAGGGTAATATGTATATCAGGCTTATAAATTCTGATAGAAAGAGCTCACAGTTGGCCTGGTCCACAATGTGGAGAGGTGAGTCTATATCTACTCCGATATTAGAACGTCGCACAGCTGTTATGAAGAAGGATGAGAAGGGCAATCTCAGCTTCAACAATAATATTATAGACGGCAAGACAAGACTAGAGCACATTAAAGAAGCGCTGACTACCTACAACAATGACGAAAAAACATTTGATAATAAAATAGATGCAGTAGCAGACTTGATGTGGTACTCATCACTAGGCATAGGTCAGACTAAAGAGACGACTCGTAGTAGGTTTAGAGCCCACATGCAGCTACAAGATCCAGAGGATCAGAGCAGTGTGCTGCAATCAATCTTTGGAAAAATTGCAGGCAGGCAAGGTCTTCTAAAAAATGTCCTCAACATAGTTGTTGAAGGAAATGTAGTTAAACCTTCAGAGACAACAGTAAAAGAGAAGGCTATTAATTTCTTTGAGTCTGAGGGCAGTACTATAAAAGAGCTCGCAGGTATCGCAGCAGAATTCGAGTTACCAACAGCGATTGCGTATGTAGACGGAAAGGGAAAGACTATCTACCCATACAACTTACCTACCCCGTTTACTAAAATGCTCGAGGACTTGAAAAGGGGAGAAAATAGTAAGCACTACTTAACTATGATGAGGGACCAGTCCTTGTCTATGAAGTTTACAGACGAAGAGTCGGACTCTGAGGACCATCAAGCATTAATGCTGCATATGATTAGGAGTCAAAAGTTTGAGATAGAGAGCTTCAGTCTAGACAGCATTAGTAATGAGGTACTTGAAGATGTAAGTGACTATAAAGATTTAAGTCCAAGGGACTCATTAATAATGAGAATCAACATGTTCTTAAACGATGGGCAAGAGTTTATATATGTCCCATTACCCACACAGGAGACTAGAGGACGTGTAGACTTTCTAAAGCTCCCGAGACTTAGTGGTATAGGAAACAGTGCTGCTCGTTCAATGAAGAAAGCAGGTATCCCATATAACAGGATATACAAAGCGAAGACCGCTCAACGGACTATTCTTTCTCAAATTATATTTAGGGATCTAGTAAGACTTGGTCTTAACCCTGCTCTTGCAAAAGAGAAGAACAATAACGGCTTCCACTTATCAGGAATAGTAGATACAGAGCTTCCGTCAGGAAAGCTATCTCAGCTAGCAGCTAAAGCACTGCAGGCTAAAGATAAAAGAGTCTACCAACCATTCTTCGATGACGTTTATGCACAGGTAGATAACTACTTAAAGACCACATACAAAGATTTCAGAAACGAGCTTGTTGGTGAACTAGTCAGGTATAACATAATAAAACCACATGAAGAGAAAGAGGGTGTGTATGTACTACCTGAGGGAACTAGGTTAGACTCTTTCGCCAAAAAATTTGGTGGAAAGGACGGGGACATACTGCCAATGCTCGGGCACTACATGTTTAATGATCTTGTAGCACGCATAGAAATGGCTCAAATGTTCTATGGAGGAGTACAAAACTTCAAAGACTCGGCAGACTTCTACAAAAGAATGGGACTTATCAATACTCCTGGAACAGTATTCATGCAGAGAGGAGAGTTTAAAGGGGACCCCGACTATGGTATGCCTGCTAAAATCAACACAGCCACTGTTACAGATGAGAGTTTGGGGCTGCGAGACCCTTATCACAATGAGATAGCGGGGAAGTATAAAAGAAGGATGCTGCGATATAACATAGAACAGTTAAGTCTTTCAGAAGCAGCAGCAGAGGAGAAAGCAGAAGCGATCAGAGCGATATACAGCAACGACTCCCCGGTAGAGAGACCAGACGGACAAGCATGGATATCTCCGGCTATGTTTTCTTTCATAGAGCAAGGTCTTGCACGATGGACTAAAGAAGACACAGTAGCTCTTAAAAAGTATCTGGCAGGAGAAGAGTCTTGGTCTTTTAAGTACACACCCGCATACAAGTTCTTTTTCATGCAGACACTCATAGTAAATGGAGTGCTTACACCGGACCTGCAAAAGAACGCTTTTATTGTATTAACTAAAGAGCTAGCAGAGGGAAACCCAGTCCTTACGGCTATGTACAATAACATGATAAAGAATGATATACATGTTATAAACTCAGTATCAGCTAAGAAAGGCTACAAGGGCAAGCCTTTCACTGTCAGACCTGAGTTGGGTGAGGCCATGTTTGACGGCATGGAGATAGAGGAGATGGACACTTCTGGATTTGTTATGCCTCAGCTCATTAACTACAAGGAAGAGAGTCAAACTAAAATGAATAGGCAGATTCGTAAGACGATTCCGTCTATGGTTGACCCACAGGTTACATACAATCTTTCAGATGGCAGCACTATATCAGGAGAAGATCTTCTGGAAGAGTATCATAACCTGAATAGAGACATAATAGAAGAACAGAAACAAAGACTGTTTGAGGATCTGGGTTGGGCAAAGCTGAAAAAGGACCCATCTAACATGGACCTGCGTCTTGATTTCCTTAAAAGGATAAGAGAGATATTCTACGATACGCTGCAGAAAAACGACAAGCTGGACATCAATACAGACACACAGTTCAGGATAATAGAAAACGCAGCAGAAAGGCTAGTAGACTTTAATGTACCACTAGATCTTCCCGTCTATGGAAGCAAGTTTGAAAACTTAATATACTCACTGTTTAAGACCAATGTGTACACTATCAAGATGCCTGGTAGTGAGCTTGTCCAGGCAGCTGGCCCGGGCACATGGAATGTAACTAACACAGATGGAACAGTAAGTAACAGAGAGCTAAGACACATAGATATTGATGAGAGTACGGGAGAGGTAATATCTTCTGAAGTTCTTATATCCCAAGATATTGCGGATAAGCTAGGTCTTAAAATAGGAGACGAAGGACTGTTCTATCGTATTCCAAACCAGGACTACTCATCTATTGTACCATCTAGAATTGCTGGCATACTTCCTAACGGATACTCCAAGACTGTAATAGTTGCAGGCAATATTGTAATACAGACTGGTTCTGACTTCGACGTTGACAAACTGTTTGCACTGTTCCGTAGAGCAGCAAAAAGCAAAGTCAAAAAGAGTAGTGTTTCAGAAACCAGAGAAAGAGTAGAAGCGGTAGATAAAATATTTGAAGAGAACCCAGAGCTAGCTAAAATTGGGACACGCCAAGAGTACTTGCAATATCTAAGAACAGTATTTCCTAATAGTACTACACAGGAAATATTGTATCATGGTGCAAGCGAAAAGTTTGATGAGCTTAAACTGAGTACAGAAAACAGGGCATCGTTAACAGGATCAACTCGTAAGGGTATATACCTAACAGATGATGAGAAGACTGCAAATACATACAAAGTAGGACCAAGTGCTTCTACTATTAGCATAATTACAGACGTGGTCAAAGAGCTTGAGGAGGCCTTAGGTTTAGCTGACCACGGGCTGAAAGAATGGAAGCGTGTGGTTGACGGTGCTACTTTGATAAAGGATGCGGAAGATTTTGCGGAACGCTATGACGCCGGCGTAACACCCGAAAGTATATTAGGTGCGTTTGAGGAGGAATATTTCTGGGAAGGGCCTTGGCCTGTTTTAACGAAGAAGGTAATAACAAACCTTGGTGTCAGTGTTGAAGAGTTTTTAGATCTGCTTCGTACAAATAATGTGGCAGAAATAAAAAGCTTATTGGATAAGTATAGTAAGGCTAATCCTGATACATCGCGCGTTATAAGAGTGCTGGCCAATACTACAGACCCAGTAGTAACAACCAATACGGATACTGAAAATATATTAAATGCATTAGAAACTATAAAAGACGAAATTGCAGATGCGCAATCAGTTATTGCAAAAAACGTAAAAGATGCAGTTAATAGCGAAAGACCATCTACAACCACTATTATTTATGACACTAAAGACACTCTAATATTAGGATCTAAAAGAGATCAAAGTAATTTCGCCAAGTCTGTAAAAGAAGGGACCAAGCTTGCTAAGACCGAGCTTGCTAAAATAGATGAGAATAAGAATAGGTTACATGATCTTTCAATGGCTGTTGTAAAAAATGATGCAACAGTTCCCTATCTCATAGCTCCACTCGATACTGCCACACTAGATATTTTAGCAGATGACCCAGTATACTCAAGAGGGTATAGCGCTAAAACTGTACAGTTTGACAGTCCGCTTGCAGAAATTAAGATGGAGTATAACTACAAGAGTTCAGCCTCTCTTGTAGGTATATATGCTAATGGCATTACCGGTATGAACATAGCCCTCAGAGCCGCTGAGCGAGAGAAGAGTAAAACAGGTCAAGGGATAATAATAAACGCAGCAAAACACTTTGAACTTAACGGTGTAAAGCTTAATGAGCTGCGCTTAAGATCTCCATTTAATAATGAGAGGACAGTGGCTGGAGTAGTAGAGAGACTATCAGCTGCACTGGACGCTGGATCTAACCTCATACACTCAAGCATAAACGATAACAGGGTTACAGCTAATGTGACTGTGTTCTTGTCAAGTATAGGATTTACACAAGAGGACATAGTAGCGCTACTTACTACACCTGCAGTCAGGAAGTTTGTAGAGTTCAAAACAAGTAATAACAAGCTGAAGCTAAAGTCACTTGTCACAGATCCTAAGTACATGGGAATCGACAAGACTCTTTATAATGCTATAGTTAACAATGATGTAGATGCGGTGCCCCCACCTATTAAAACCAAAACTCTCAAATCCATCATTAGAAAAAATGAAGGAAGAATATTTGGTACGAATAGAAAGGGTGAGTCTATTGGGAAATGGGAAAGCGAAGCTGCTAAGGATGCATTTATAACGTTTGTGCATGCCTATGTTGCCGGTAATAGCCTATCTGATTTCTATAAAGTAATTGCTGCGGACAACTTAGATGGTATGGGTAGTGTCGCAGAAGTTTCAGAATACCTTGACACACTAGACAACTATAAGAATAACGACGAGAGGGGAATTGTAGGATACAGTGAGGTGAAGAAGATACTGGAGGGAGATTCTTACGGCACTATGAAAGCATTCTTCCAGGTAATCAAAGAATCTCAAGAGCTGTCCTCACAGTTGTTTATGGGTGCAGCAGATTCTATAAGTAAGTTCAAGTCTGATTTCAAAGAAGCTACAGACAAGGAGAAACTAAACGAAAGAGAACATAGAACAATAGATAGGGCTCTGTCTTACTATTTGCTTACAAAAGAGGGATCTCCTATTGCTCCTCTTATGAAGAAGGATGTAGTAGAAAGGATGGTACTTAATCCCAAAACCAATTTGTACTCACAAGTACAAGACATACTAGAAGATATACCGTCTCTTAGGGACAATAAAATGTTGTCTAAGATTATTAAAGGTCCTGGATTTGATAATGAGGTTAATAGGGTCTGGGGTATTGGTATTGAGAATACCGAAAAGATGACCACAGCTGTCAGGAATAAAACCATACAGGACTTTGAGAAACTGATATACAGCCCGGAAGAGTACACCCGGGAGATGGAGAATGCTGAGGAAGAGAATAAAAGAATACAAAGGCTGGGTGCCAGATTAGTACTGTTTTCTATAGTTACTACAGGACTCGCACCTTCTTTTGGTAGCTACTTTACTTCAATACCTATAAAGGTGTTTACGAACTTCGAGGAGTTCTTAGACATACTCAACATTAAAAGAGACGAAAACGCACAAACTCTGATGCAGTATGTGCGAGAAGAAAGTAGGAAGATGAAGTCTGATGAGAATTATTTCAACGACTTTATGTTTAACTTCGTACAGAACTACGGGACTAGGTCTGTTGGAAATGTGCCACTAATCTCTAGAATGATGCGAGGATTTGTAAGAGAGTCAACAAGCGACGCACGCTCTGAGGTTATGATTCCGGCAAAGTGGATGGACCTTACAGAAGTAGAGGTGCCTAGGTTTGCAACTAGAAGAAACAAAGGTCAAGGAGTAGATAAGATATCGGTCTACGAGTTTGATCCACTGTCCGGTAAGTATTATAAGATACAGGACTTAGGTATAGGAGCTAAGCTTTTAGAAATGAACTTACGAGACTCTGATGGGAAGATCATAAAAACCACCCACTGGAATAAAAGTAAAGGGACAAAGAGTGATATAGTTGAGGTTAAGAACTTCGCAGGTCAACCCAAAAAAGTGAATCTCAAAACCAGAGGAGGTATTACCGAAAGCCGTGTTCGTACTAAAACGAACAAAAAGGCTAAGAAACGGAATACAAATAACAACGACATAGAAAAAAAATGTAACACCTGATGAGTTGCGTATATAAAACAGGTGGGAAAGAAAACCCACTTCTTACAGAGATTCTTTTCTATGTAGAAGATACCCGCTCTGAGCTAAGAGCTGCGTTTCCTATAGAGGACATAATGCTAAAGCAGAATGTTGTCTTTAAAAAGGATGACGTACTGTATGCTGTAAAAGAAGATGGTGCTATTAAGGATATCAACAATCTAAACGAAGCAGCCAGAGATTTCTTTGGTGTGTCTGGTACCCTAGTGTCTTTGAAAGAAGAGGGCAATGAGACAGTTGTAGAAATCAATGAGAACATACTTGAGCGTATGTATCCTACGACTAAAAACCTCAATATATCTGTGTCTAAAACATCAGGTATTGAAAGAGTAGGGGCATTTACTTCTCAGGATAGTCCGGTCCGCACCCTAAAGGATAAAGTGTTTGTTAAAAAGCAGCAGGTAGATGACGTTACTGAGAAGCTCATAAACAATGTGCGGAAGCAGATATCTAATCTTGAGAGGCTGCAGCAAACTGATCCTATAAAGTCTAGGGTTAGGGAGCTTAACGTGCTCCAATCTAAACTGCGCAAGATTAAAAAGGGCCACGAAAAAATAGAAGACTACTTTGAGTATGTAGACTATGTAGTTAAACTCTCAGAAAGAGCAGAAGCCATATTCGACACCATTGAGGATGAGTACGCTGCCTCATATACAAACATGAAGAGTGAGGACAGAGCGTCCATACTAAATAATATATCTCAGCTTAAACAGACCTTAGACTCATTCTACAATGACGATAGGTCAAAGTCTATGATAACAGTACTAGAAGGTAAGTTAGCTACAATGAAGCCATCACTTCAAGAAGCTCAGCTGAAATCAGAAATGCTGGAAGATGTAGTTGTAGCTACTGCAAACCTTAAAAGACTGAATGACAGATACTTAGACATAGCCATTCCGATACAGGTAGACGAACTGCTCGAGTTGGCACCGATAGAAGTAAACAAAGAGATAGATAAATCTATTCGAATAATACAACAAGCGCTAGCAGATAAAAACTACAACATACCGTATAAAGGATTGAGTAAAAGGGATCCACGAGCGCAGAAAATAATTCAAGAGACGGGTGGACTTATAGGAATGGTGAAAGGGCGAAAGCAAAACATTCAAGAAAGGAGAAGAAGGCTGCTAGAGTTAAACATTAAACAGCTAGAAGAAAAGAAGATAGGCAGAGAGTCTATGATAAAAGAGCTGCGTGAGACACACAAAGACGCTAGTAAAATGTCTTTGTATGCAGATCCTTTAGTATACAATGACGAGCTATCAATACAGCTATTTGCAAATGCTGTAAAAAGCTCTCAGTTTGAAGCACATCAAAACACTATAGACTTCAAGTATAACTTCGAGCCCGATCTTAAAAAGTTTCTTAAAGAGACAAACGCTAACACAAGCCTACCAGAACAAGCCTATAAAGAGCTATTCGAAACCGTTAAGGTTAGGACCAAAGGTCAAGACGGCAAGGTTAAGTTTATAGATGTACTGTCGATAGTACAGCCGTACGATATAGACAGATACAACAAAAACAAAAGCAATTTTTATAAGGAGGCTAAAAAGAAATACGACTTTCCTGAGGACCCATCTGATTTGGACGACTACTTTAAAAGTGCAAAGGGGAGGGAATACAATGCTGCTGTAGCCGCTTGGGAAAGAGAGAACAGCGAAGTATCCGACGAGGCTAGAAAGGTAGTTGCGGAAATGAAAAAGATGCGTGAGCAGCTTCGTCAGGAAAGAGATCAGGCCTACAAGGAGGGAAATGAAAATAAGGGGAAAGAGTTAAGTTATCAGTATCACGCTTTAGACTTAGAGATAAGAAAGGTTGCAAGAACTGGTGTGCAAGGAGAGCAGATTGTAGGTGCACTTGTAACTCCAAAGAAAAGCCTATACACAAACCCTAGATACACCAACATGTCTGCTGCAGCTAAGCAGTTTCACTCAGTGTACATGGATTATTACAAGGCACATCAGTACAAAATAGGAAAAGGAGCGCTCCCAAAAAACTCATGGGACACCTTCTCCTACGTGCTTCCTAGTGTGCGGATAAGTGCTACTGAGTCTATGCTAAACACTAGAGGTGTTGTAGACTCTGTAAAACTAAGTGTATCTGATACCTTCACTCTGCAAGAAACTGATACAGAATTTGGAGAGCTGATAGATGTTAACGGGGAGCCTATGAAGTTTGTTCCCAGGTACTTCACCAATCCTGTAGATCACACTAAAGTATCCAAAGACATAGTCAATAGCTTAGTAAAGTTTGTAGACATGGCTAACAGGTATGAGGCCAAAGGCAAGCTTCTTGGAGTAGTGAATGTCATGCAGGATGCCGTAGCATCAAGAGATGTAAAAGTGATGACAGCAACGGGTAACTACCTGGTTGACAAAACAGCAGCGTCTTTAGGGTTTCAAATTGATGTCACAAAGAAGGGCAAAGACAGCAACACTTATAAAGCACTAGAGAGCTTCATAGACAATATGATCTACGGAGAAACGATAAAGAAGTCAGATAAAGATGTCTTAGGTAATCTGGTCTCTACTACAAAAACTGTAAGTTCTCTGACGGCTTTAACTGCTCTAGCACGACTGTCTTTTAACACCCTCCAAGCCAGCAACCAGCTGATAATTGATAGCACAATGAACGCATCTGAGGGATGGGCTAATCAGTTCTACAGCAGGAAGAACTTATTTGATGCTAGATGGAAGGTTCTGTCAGCTATAAGTATAGAAAGTAAACTAGACCCTTTAGCCCCTGGGTTTACAAAGAGAGGTAAGCTACAGCAGCTCATGGAAGAGTTTGATGCTCTGCAAGAAATGGGTGGAGCCTTCGCAACAAATACAGGTAATCTAGCAAAGCGTTTATCTGAGAACCCTATTGGAACCACTATGGTTTTTCAGCAGGGAGCAGAGTACACAAGCACTGCAGAAAAACTAGTAGCCCTTATGCTTTCTATGGAGGGCAAGCTTAAGGACAAGAACGGGAATGTAATAAAAAACAAAGACGGAAAGCCAGCACACCTGTATGAGCTGTACACTAAAGATAAAAATGGGAGAGTGCAGCTAGATCCTAGAGTAGCAAACTTCGGAATAAAAGAGAGAGCAAAGTTCTCTGCTAAGCTGCATGGTATTATAAAAAGAACCAACCAGTTAAAGGGCGCAGCAGATAAGACTTTGATTGAGCGGCAGAACAGTACAAGGCTTTTTGCAATATTCCGTAGATTCATCCCACCTGCATACAGAAAAAGGTTCGGACACTCTAATGGGGGTTACCACGTTAACACAGAGCTTGGAGATATCACAGAAGGATACTACATAACTGCTACAAGAAGTGTGTGGTCAGCCTTGAAAGAAATCAGAAAATTCAATGTAGCATCAGCATACAAAACTGTTGTAGGTAAAGGTGACTATTCTAATTCTGTAGAGCGGCAGAATATGATAAGGTTTTGGCATGAGCAGATTTATATACAAGGGTTATTTCTTGTAACAGCGTTCCTTGCAAGCAAGCTTGACGATGATGACGAGGAATACGATACGTGGCTAACTCATTTTGCTATTTACCAAGCATACAGACTTCGTACAGAGCTTGCTGCTTTCTATGATCCGCAAGAGGCATTCAGGCTTGCAAAGAATCCAACAGCTGCATCTCAAGTAATAGATGACACAATAGATTTAATAGGAGCATCGTGGGATGTTATAGCCTACAATACAGTAGGAACACATCTAGGAATCGTAGACGAGAAGGATGTATTCTACCAAAGAAGATCTGGTAGATATAAAAGAGGAGATGCTAAGTGGTTCAAGGAATTCTATGATGTCGCACCAATAGTGTCAGGTCTCATAAAATCATCTGACCCCGAGAAAGCATCCAAATACTACATGCAACTTGACAAATAGGCCGGAAAAAGGGGGTCAGTAAAGCCGATACTATCAGCAACACCAACCCCCTTTTCTTACTTACGACTACGTCTAACGGCGACAGCATACAAGGCAAGGTACCCTAACAGGTCCATCAATGTATCTTCTGCATCACCGTCGACTCCTAGGTTCTTGAGCCTACGAAGCTTATGCTCTATCTGTCCTTCTAGCAATTGGATAGACGATAGTTTACTAAACAGATTGATTTCAGACAGTGCACTATTACCGTAAGCTCTGTTCTTCTCGGAGAGCAACGTCTTCAGCTCATCGAGTACAGCATGTACCTCAGTAATAGTTTTATTTTCTTCTCCCATATCTGCAGTTGTACTAGCATAGTCTTGTTCCCAAAACCTCATTTTATCAGTCCCAGCCATTGTCATACATTTTTAGTTGTTCTTCTTCTGAGACAGGCTTTGGAAGTTCGAACCAGTCGATCTTTCCCACACGTTCATTTATTTCAGCGAAGTGCCCATTACCATG
>Ga0070749_10000530_pt1 | contig 25681 bp, 31 predicted proteins | sample VirMetDEL_Nov_18_FD_75180 | JGI IMG/M metagenome (GOLD analysis project Ga0070749, IMG submission 75180) | Aqueous microbial communities from the Delaware River and Bay under freshwater to marine salinity gradient to study organic matter... | ecosystem: Environmental > Aquatic > Marine >...
TCTTTAGTACGACGTTCTTGCGCTATACGCTCTTGTTTTAGTTCGTACAGAGCTCTACGCCATTGAAACTCTGCGATAACTAGTAGGTCACCGAACATTACTTAACTCCTAAAAGTAAGCGTAACTTCTTTTTAGCCATGTGTATAGACTTGTCAATCACGACGTGACCTTCAGATTCAACTCTATGCAAGCGCTCAGCTTGCAAGTAAGTGTAAGTAGAGATAATAGGCTTAGGATAGTTCATCTGTTTCGTCCTCGAACATTTCAGTGGTTGATTTTTTGAAGCACTTCAGGTCATAGTAGAACTTTTTAACATTGCCGACAGTTGTAGGGCGAATCTTAATACCTTTACCACGTATCAACTTAGTTAGAATTCGCATGTCACCTGCATTTTCGGTTAGTGCGTCATACAAGTCTTCTAGAGCCTCAGAGTATATTCGACCTTCTTTTATCTGCTTGATGAGATTAGGACAGTCGTTAAGCTCAGACAGTTCTGTAAGATAGTCTAGCATGCCATGATCTAGAGCATAAGCTAATCGTGGCCCGGCTTGCATAGAGCTTGCAATTAGCTTGTGCTTGCCTGCAGTCCAGGGTGGCGTCACATACTTAGCTTTAGGCAACATGTCTACTTCAGTAGCTAAGTAGTACGCGAAGTCTTTAGTTTCAGCAAATATACGGTCGTGTACTTCTGTTACGTCATTTACCCACTCAGCTTCTTCAAGCTTATTTGGCGTTTCAAACAACGCTATACGACGGTCACCATCTTCTAAACCGAACGGGTTTTTATTAGCAGTACTAATGAATGTGACGTTGTGCTTGTACATATAACCTTCAGTACGCATCTGACGTATAGTAATTACTTCTTTACCTGTGTACGCCTTTAACTTACCTAATGCTTCGTCTTTGTCACGGCTACTTAGTTGATTACCATACTCATCTAATTGCACAAAGTATGAGTCTAGCATCCAGCTGTTAAACTGTTCTAAGAACTCTTTTGACGTCGGCTTCGACACTCGCTCATTGCCCATGATAGCTTCTAGGATACCTACGAATGTGTCTTTACCAGAACCTTGTGCGCCTAAGAAGTACAGCATTACAGGACTGTACTCAAACTTAGTTAGCTTACGCTTAATAAACTGCAGTAAGTATGTCCGCATCTCTTCTTCAGGCACCAGGGTCTCTAAGAACTTAATTATAGTCTCAGGTCTCTTATAGAACTGCGTATAAGTCTTAGGGTCATTTAGTATGTTTAGCTCAGGCGTACGTTTAAACAAGTTAAGTGTGCGCACACTGTCGTCAGTAGCGTAGAAGCCAAACGGTTTTTCAGGCGCTGTCGTAACGTTAATAGTCGGTAACGACTGTATTAGTTCAGGCTTCTTAGGCGCACTTTTAACAGAGGTGTTCACATACATGAACATGTCAGAGTCTCTACTAAACGCTTTTACATGTTCGTTTGCAACGTCCACACAATAATACATAGCACGACGGTCATCAAAGCCCAGCTCGATAGTTGACTGACGTTTAGTATGAAGTATACATCGGTATTGGGACCAGTTTTCGTCATACTGCCAGATAGGTACTCCGTCAATACTAGCGTTACCAGAAACCATACTGTTAGTGATAGTAGCATCCAACCTGTCAGGATCCATGGCATTGTCACCCCATAGACCATTAATATCGTGCATTGCTGCATTGTATAGCTCTTCATCAATACTAATGTCTGCGCCTAGTATAGCACTAATCTTACTTAGATATTCGGACCCACGGCCTTCAGGGACGTTCTCAGGGTGCAAAAAGCCTTGATTAACGTACTGAGGTTCATCTCTGAATGAACGTGGTGTTATAATGCGAAATAAGCCTTGAGAGAACTTACCACTATCTACAAACTGTTTTACTGCTGGTGCAAGACAGTTAGCTGTCATTACGTTAGGTGCAATGGTCGGAGCTAACTTTGGCTTAGAGCTTTCTTTTAAGTGCAGTAGAAATGACAGTACACTGGCCGGCATTTCTTTAAGCTCTGGCATTTCTTTCCAGGTCTTCTTAGTTTTGTTCTTTTCTGTAGGTAAGTACACAAAGCCATTTTCACTGTACACATCTAAAGCTAACTTGTCATTGTTGATGCCGAAGCTATCAGGGAAGTCAGGATTAAAAGCGTATATAATGGTGCCACATACCTTAGGGTTACCTTCTTTGTCAATTTTGCCTTTGGACACAAATGTGAAGTCATAGTCTGGGTCCAAGCTTCTGAATAACTGCCACACCAGGTCGTTATCACAGTCTATAGCAATTATGCCTGACTTAGAGCCTGTTAGAACACCGCCTAAGCCTGAGACTTTTTCATTGCGTTCTTCAGCATACTTTTTGCGCCAGTCTTTCTCGAACACGGGTTCAGTTTTAGAGCCGTCTTCTCGTCTTTCCAGCTTACCCTTAAGCGGTACTGTATACCAGCCTAACGATATAAACGGTTCTATATTTCGCATTCCCATCTCCCCAGAGGAAATTTGCCAACATACTTATACTCGTATGGTTGTTCCTGTACAGCTTCGCCTGCTAACATTAGCCAGGGAGGCATTATACTGTCATAAATTAATTCTTGGGTTTTAAGGTCTTGCTCTCGCTCAGCGCTATCTAGAGTATCGACAAGCATAACGACCGTTGGTCGCGTTATGTCATTCTCAATATTGTGCTGAGCAATTGCTTTAGCTACTGGTACCTGCATTGCGATCTTTTTACGGATTGCATGCAATACATCTGGCCGTATTAGTTTACGTTGCTTCATTTGTTTGCGTACCACTCTATTGGTTTGCTGTGTTTTTCAATATTTGCCTGGCGCTCCACATGCTCTACATAAGCATGTGCGCAGACTAAAAGTAGTAAGAATGCGATGGCTGCTAGTTTATCCATGGGCTACAGCTCCTTTAGATACGGCTAAGGCATCTTCAAGTTCTATGACTTGTTCAGACAGTTCTTTTAATCTCAACAAAGCAACCTCTGCGTCAGGATCACCGCGATCCACAGCTTTGACTAGACGAGCTTGTATTTCTAACACTAGATCTTGCATGATAGCACTTCCTTATTGTTATTCTCGGTTACTTCATTTTTGAAATTAAAATTATATCACGATTTTTTAGTCAGCAACAACTACTATTTATCCGCGCTCCGCGTTTAAGTCAGTTGGACTACGCTCAGGGTTGTACCGACCTAAGATGTAGTCTGGGCGACGCTGGTCAGGCTGAGGACATGCTGTTATAATACGCCAGCCATTGTTTAGCTCATTCTGTAGTGCGTCAGAGCAAGCATTTTCCATCAGCATAATGTCGTTGTATAGTGACAGAGCTTGACCTGGCATGTGGACTTCACACTTGTTGTTATAAGTGTTGCCTCCACCTTCATTTGACAAAGCTACTTCTATTGACTTATTCGCCATGTCCTGTAGCGCATCAGTAATGTCTACACGCAAGTCTTGAGGAGCTGCAACTTTCAGTGGTACACCTGCAATGGTTAGCTCAGCGATACGCGCTTTGTCTGCTGGGAATGTCTTGTGTTCACTATCAACTATGTAGTAGTTGTTACCTTCGTCACTCCACTCATTTGTGGCGATACCTGCAGATTCATATTTCGCTGCCTCAGCCAGGAAACTTTTCTTATCCCCGTGATGAAATGGAGCGTCTACAGTTACCATGTATACTTGAGTCGTTATTTGCATTATCGTTTCTCCCATTCGGCGGCATAGTAGTTGTCTATCTTACCTGAGTGTAATATCCTGGCTTTGCATGTAGCTGTCCAATCGCCCTCCCTCAGAATTAGTAGTACTACGCCATGTGCGCCTGTTAGCTTATCCCTAACGCTATCGCCTGCTTTTAGAGGGCACGGGTTGTGCGGTACTGCACAGCCAGCCAGGAACAGCGTTAGTATTAGTAGTCTAATCATACCCATATCTCCTCTACTAGTTTAAAGCTTTTAATTTCTACGGCCTCGTGATATAGTGCTAACAAAAGGTTGAACTCAAACAGAATTTCCATCTTCTCTGTCGCAGGTATCTCGTACAAACTACGCTTCGTGAACGTCTGACGTTCTCCGTGTTTCCAGAGTACGTCTAGCTCGTAGATGTACACCTTATGCTTGAACATCAAGATGTTAAGTAGCTTTTTTAGCATCCTAGTATCTCCTGCCGTACCTTCTCGTACAGCTCTCGATGAGCTGGTGACTGTCTGGATATAACTTGTAACTCACGCAGGCTATCCTCACCTGCTTGCCACACTTTGTGATCATCGCTCATCATGTGCCACCAGTCGTGAGCGCGCAACTGTTTCTTGTACTCATTTAGATCTGTCATCGTCTTTCCTCATGTGATAGTAAATGTTACTACGGGTTACGTTAAACTTCTCGGCTGCCTTAGTTATATTGTGCTCGTTTGCGTACTTCAGTATCTCAGGCCAGTTATCAATGTACTGTTTGTGCTGTCGCTCTAAGCCCAGGTCTATAGCTATCAAACTAACTGTCGACACACTACACTTTAGCTCATCAGCTATCTCTGCATACAGGACGCCTTCGCGTAGTAGCGGCTCAGCTAAGTGTGCCAGGTCTTGTCGCTTTACGTCACGCTTGCGATGATGAGCAAGCATCTTGTGGACGTAACTAATGTTTGCGCCAGTATACTCGGCGATTATCTCAAAGTCTGTCTTCTCAGGGTTAGCTACTTTGATGCCGCACTGTAGCTCCTGGTATAAGCTCTCAAGCTGTTGTAGCGACGGTCTTCTTGTCTTCGGTGGTACAGTATACTTAGCTTTGTACAACTCCTGGTTGCTTATGCGGTACATGCGCATTAGCTCTGGCCCTGTATGCTCGTGACCAGTTTCATAGAATATCTCTTCTCTTGCTGCCTGGCTTAGCTCAGGCGATGGCTCACGCATACACTGTCTAGCTTTATGGTGCGTTATCACCATGTGGTTTACTATAGTATCTTCATCAACGCCTGCAGCTTCCAGGTTACGTACTTGTTGCTTAACACTCATATTTTCAATATCCGACAGTGGAGGTGTAAATAAGGGGAACTTAATCCCCTTATTGTGTTACTAGTGAGCTACGCCACGGTTTGCGTTGTCTTCAAGTAACTCTTCAAGAGTCTCAAAGCCGTAACCGTCAGACTTCTCAACAACCGCATCGCGTTCCGCTTCAAGGTCAGCCATGATTGTTGGTAGGTCAGCCGCGTCAACTTCACCTGCCGCTACTTTACCAAGTAATGCAGCCTGAGCTTTCTTGTAACCAGCTTGCTGCTTAGTCCAGTGTGACACACCTTCTTTACACATGCTGTTCAAGCCTGTAGCACTCGAAGCTTTTTTACCGAAGTCTTCAATTTCCGGTGACATCCAAGTGCCGAAGTAATAACACTTAACGGCTACAACTACGCCTTCTTCGTTGCGGTGGAATGTAGTAGCACGTGAACCACCGCCACCAGTCTTCGCACTTGCAATGGCGATAACTTCAGGCAGGACGTCTGCAACGATGGCGTCATCATTAGCTTGAAGTAATTCTACGATTTCGGTGTATGCTTTTTTAATACCAGCCATGTTGTGGCTCCTTATTGAGGTTACTTAATTTAGCAGTTTTGAACTGAAATGATATATTAATCTAATTTTGAGACTTTGTACACTTTTAATCTCAAATTATTTTTGTCAGTTACTCTTGCGATATCAGCATGTGCTCGACACTCTCCAACGCGACGTATTGCGGTGGTGTATACTGCGGTAACCAAGCATACCGTTTTACCTCGGTGTACGCTCGCACCTTCAAGTCGTCTAGCCCAGGCACATGCATCCACGGTACTCCATTGTACAGCACCAGTGTGTCCTCATCGTATGTAACTATCCTGGCGACACTGTCTCCCTCGAAGTGAGTAACTAATGAGCGCCCAAGCCGTGGATTCTGAGCTAAGGTTATCTCGCCGGCGACTACCTTGAAGGTACGTGACTTAAGGCTATGGAATGAGCAGTACGTGCGAATGGAAGCTGATGGGCTCAGTGGTTTGGGTTGCTTAAGTTGACGATGATGGAACTCAAGTAAGCTAAGTAAGTGACGGATTTCTTGTTTCATGATGTTGTCGTCCTATTTAATGGTTATGGATAGGCCTCAGGCCTTGTGTATTAGTCCGTATGGACTTTTCTGAAATTTTATATACGTTTATCAAGATTCGTTGAAAATTGATGGTGGTGGGCTTTAGGTTTGATCTGATATCAGTACCTCGAATTGACATAAGAATGACGCTGACAATACGGTGTATAGACTTTAGATTATGTAAAAAACCCATATTTTGATTTTCCATTTATATATATTTTATATACGTTCTGTATATATATACAGTACTGTATATATATACAGTAGTATTATAAAATATATTTTAATTTAATATATAATATATAAGTATTAAATACTAAATAATATTAGAACACTATACAAGTAATTGACCGCCTTCATGATGAAAGTTTAGTTACAACGGTCAACGTTTTGTCATTTCTATACTCGCACAATAGCATTCGGAGTAACTTTAGTTGGTCGATTTGTGAACTACTATGGTACAACCTTAGCCATTCGTCTTCAAACTTTTGCCACTCGAATGCCCTATAATGCTCGTCTAAGATACTCGTATTCATAACTAGTACACGATCGAGAGTATCTCGAACCCTTCTAATGCATCCTCGCCATACTCGTTTAGTAAGGAATCGAGTAATAGCACCTCGGTTTCCTCGTACGACATACTTCTACCGTACAAGTAAGTTGTCTTCACATCTAAGTGATTAGTCGCGAAGACTATCACAATCATGTCGAGTGACTCTAAAGTTTCCATTAGTTTAACCTCTCAAATGCGATTGACCATAGACAAACTATGAACAATATTGATGATACTACGACTACACCGAACTCCACCATACTAGTACTCCACTACTTCTACGTTGAAGTCGATGTCTTCTTCACACATTAGATCAACGGTCGTTGGATGATTAGTAACCAACTCAAGACAATCATGAGGGAATACGGCGTCCTCGCCATTATAGATGGCCGTCGGTATACTATTTAGGTAACTCTCGAACACTTCAAGAGGTACGTTTCTTATAACTACAAGTTTCATTAGTTACTCCTTAATTTGGTGTTCTTCTTAGTAAGGGTACTATTTCTAGTACCCATTACGTCTATAGTTCTTCGTTGATGTTGTTCGCGAATACTTCACTAACTTCTTCGGCGGTGTCATAACCTTGACCATCTTCACGAGGAACGATGATTCGAGTTGACTCTTCAAGTTCTTCAATGGCACTCGCCAAATTCTCTTGAAGGATCTCGCCGTCTAATACTTTAGTTAGTAACTCATCCTTTCCTTTTTTGGCGAGTCGACGTTGTTTGGTCCAATTAGATACACCTTCCTTACACATAGTGTTAAGGTTAGTTGAGGTACCTTTCTTAGAACCATATTCGCACTCACTAAGTAGTTCCCACTTCTTGTGGTAGTAACAATAGATCGCGAATACTTCGCCGTTCTCGTCTTTCAAGAAAGTCTTACCAATGTCACTACCACCGCCACTTTTCGCGGTCATGAGTTCCATTAGTTGAGGTAGTATTGTACTCACTTTCTTATTAGAGTTCTCTTCTAATAGGTTGGCGATTTCAACGAATACTTTCTTTACATTAGACATAATAGTCTCCTTAGTTTATAGTGACGACATTGTCACATTATAAGAGTTATAATAACCCTTACTAAGAAGAACACCAAATTGTTAAAGATCTAAGTTAATGCTCGATTAACCTTGAATTAAATATATAACGTTTAACTCGAGAAGTACAATTAAAATTGAATTTAATTTACTTATTTGTGTATTCATATTTATTCTCTTAGTTGTTAGTTGATAATTAAATAATATACTTTTATTTTCAAATGTGAAATACCGTTTGGTTATATTAAATTGATTTTTTATAACTTGAGTTATATTGACTTATTTATATATGTGTGCATGCGAATATCATAGATTCTACTAAAAGTAAAATTTATTTTATCTATATAACTTATAAGTTTGATGAATATTGATTGTCTTATTGTTTTAAAGTAAGATTGTCTAACAATCGGATTGCCTTGAAGTAAGATTGTTTGATTGTCTCATTGCCTTGAAGTAAGATTGTCTGACAACCTGGTCGTAGGGCACCCTAGGGACAGCCTGGCCGCCTCTTGCCAATGGTTCACTGTCCAGTAAAATATGTTTCACCATAGTAAGTTAATAAATTTATTAAATTTCGCAGTATAATAAAGGCCGTCCGAAGACAGCCAGTATGGTTACACAATAACCCAGTCTTCCGACAGCATATCGGATTGCGAAGCTAGCCACCCAGGAATCCACTGCTTCTGCGCATTATACATTGCTATGTAAGGTTGGCAGTCCAATGGTGCATCTTCACCAATATGCTTCGCGGTCCGCGCGTTTACCTTAGGTCCGGGCTCAGGTGTGCTAGCTGGAGGGAGAAATAGTGGAGGCATATAGACGATAAACATGTCCTTGCCATTCCAACCTTTGCGAGCTACCTTCAAGCCGAGCTTCAGTGCTTCAATAGCATGCCCGAAGGTCATTGCATCAGACGTGTCGTTGTAAGCATTATCAAACTGCTCTTTCGGAGACCAAGAGATATAACCGGCGTGTCGTGGATCATTAGTTTTACCACCATCGGTGTACTCAACTAAGTACCCTTCATCCGTACCGTCTTCATCGGCCGGTAACTCCCAACCACGATAGTCGTTATAAGCGTCACGGCGCATAGGCGTCGCGTTTACAATTTTAGTTCCGATATATTGTTTCATAGTGCAAATCCTGAGGATTGTTGATAACGTTGAGGTATTGCTCTGACTGAGTCGTTAGAGCTCTCGCTCTCACTAACGCCCATAGCAATTTGTCGTACCATATCCGCACCGTGAGAGAACTCGTCGTGGCGGGGTGTTTTCTTCCAGACTTGAAGCTTGTCGTCAAAGTCTTTAGAGTAGTTGTTCATGCAATCGATAATGTAAGTACACTTAACGTCAATCCACATCATTGGTATTATGCGGCGCACTGCCTGAATACCATCGGCTAGTGCTGTACGAGCAAGAACACGTGTGCCCATGTTATAACTCATGCTATCTATATGCTCATCCGCGATGTCCCTGGTACTCTTAGCTAAGCCTGAGCCTGCAGTATTAGTTCCGCGTTGATTAGCGTCGTGTGGTAACACTAGGTCTCTGATGTCCCAGCCGGTGTCATGAGCATAGTCGATGTAGTGACCGATACCATAACCGTTGTTCCAGTACTCAGCTACAATGCGATATGCACCACGATACCACTGTACAAAACCCATGACCGTATAGTCATCGACACCCAGGTCGAAAAAGACGTCCACAGGCAAGTTAGGGTCGTACAGATCGGCTTGTACACGGCCTTTGCGAACAACAAGCTCGTTGAACTTCTTAGAGTAATAAGTACCGTCACGTGATGCCAGGAATGCCTCTTCTGGTGTAGCAGGATACTCTTGGAACAAGTCCGGTCCGAGCTCACGGCGCTGCGCAATCCAGAAGTTCTTCTGCTCTTGGCTTAGTTTGACACCCAGTTTATGTTCGAGTTCCTGGAAGTACTTAGTTGCTTCAGAGTCTTCACTCTGGTATACTTCCTGAGTACAGTCAGGGTCGTCCAACCAGGATAAGAAGATAGGGTAGAAGTCCTTAGCGGTCATTTGTCCAGAGTGGAGTGCCAGGATAGACGCATCCCACAAGTCCTTGAACATATTTCGACCTTCAGCTGTCGACTCGATTACACCAGTGTTACCTTTACCAAGAGCCTGGAGTGTACCAGTCTTAGTTTCTTTAGCACGCTGAGGGTTAGCATTAGCTATCTTACCAAACTCAGAGATATGCAAGCGCTGTAAGGTGGTAGACCGGAAAGATACGCGTATAAAAATTGTGCTGTTGTTAGAGAACGCAAATTCTTTAGTGTTGTCTTTTGTCAGACGAATACCTAAAAACTCTTTGACTCCAGAATCTAAAGTGTCCCACAAGAATTTTGCACGCTCAAGCAGTGTAGTGGCCTCGTCGGTACCCTGGGCCATGAGTCCTACGTTCAGGTAAGGACAGAAGGCACCGTCGTCGAAGTAACTAACAAGCCAGAAGGTAGAGATACCTTGCTGACGTGACTTTAATATAATAACGCGCGGATGCATGCGCGTGGCTGCATACACTTTATGTTGCGCCAGGTTCATGCGGAACGTTACTGGTTCGCCATCTTTGTTGATAACTGTATATAGGTTATTCAGACGCCACAACTTAGAGCTAAGGTAGCGTTGCTCAAAGTCATTCTTAGTTGTTGTAGACGGTGGTGGTTGATCAAAGTGGTCATACAAGCCTACGAGATCAGGGTACAGCTCGTCAAATTGCTGTTCAGTTATTCGAAGGTTTATCACTTAAGAATGCTCCGTATGACGCTGCTGGTGACTCACCGCCAAAGTTATTCTGTACGTTAACTTGTGTGCGCTGATCTTGGAAGAATGACTTGTTTAAGTTAGCTAATGCATTTGCTAAACCTTCAAGCTCACTAACGTGCTCAATAGTACCGCTCATAGACTTAATGCGCGTTGTTAATGCTTTAGCTGTAATGACCATATCTTCAGACAAAGCGTCTAACAAAGTCTTAGCTTGCTTAATCTCTGCTACATGTTCAATAACATCATCTTGTAAGTGTAGAGGTGAGTTATCGATCATCTGTTCAGTTAGTTGATCCAGTAACACTTTATCCATATCGATGAATTCGTGAAGCTGGTCATTAGCTCGCGCCTTCTCAAACTCACGACGTATGCGCATAACGGTAGTCTTAGTAATTTCAAGCTCATTAGCTATTTCATCAACGCTTTGGTTATTTATCAGTCGGCTGACTACGTTGTACTTTATTTCCACAGTCGTGCTCCTTGATAAGGTTGATGATAACAGCGCTGAAGTTCACATTATGGCGTTCACAGTGGGCTTTAAGAGCTTCTACTGCTTCAGCATCCTCTGGCCGCTTTGTCTTAGTAGAGAAGGTATATATAGCCACTTGACAGTTCCTTATTAAATTTATTATTTATTTTATCAAGACTGTTTACAATTGTAAATAAATTTGTTAAATTTAAGAAGTCACTCAGACATTAATATAAGGAACGAAAATGAAAGACACTCCTGCAGAGCAGCCGTCTATTGAAGAAGTAGTAAATTCTTTAACAGATAGCATGACTAAAGACGACAACGGATCCTGGGCTCTTCCTGAAGATACTGAAGTATCACCTGAATTAGCGTATGCTGCAATGGCTGAACGCCGTCGTCGCGATACACAAGCTGACTACACTCGCTCACGTCAAGACTTGAAAGTGCTGAAGACTGAAAACGAACAACTACTTACTGAGTGGGAAAAAGACGCAATGTCTAGGCTTAGTAAAGAACAGCAAGAAGACTTAGACGCCCTAAAACATGAAGATCCTGATGCCTGGCGTACTAAGCTAAATGAGTATGAGCAAGCTAACCGCGAGAACTTTGGCAACCGCACCAAAGAGATTAAAGAAAAAGCAGTTAACGAGACAGAGCTTGAAAAGCGCACTCGTTTGCTAGAAGAGCATAACGCCGCGTACCCTGACTTTCAACTAACTGATGACGTTATTGATAACGACTTACCTCCACGCCTCACTAAGCAATTAGCTAGCGGTGAAATCACATTTGAGCAATTCTTAGCGACTTCTGCTGAGTACTTAGGTAAGCCTAAAGTGCTAGACAAGGGTACACAAGCGCCTGATGAGCCTAACTTAGGTAAAGCACCTGGTGGTAGTAAACCTACTGATCTGGCTGTTGAAGCAGATGTACGAGAATCGTACAAAGACGAAACGTATTAAATTTAATAAGTGTACTTTTTGAACGTCGAGCCGTATAATAAAGGACAGAGTAGATAAGTACCTCGAGCTCGGCGTCCGATACCTCGTTCACTTGTAACTCACTTACTAACTAACTTAAAGGAAATTATTATGCCAACTGGTGTAGTTAGCCTAAGTTCCGATCTGAAACGCAAGAAGTGGATGCGCGAAGGCTTGGTACAAGCGGCAAGTAAGTCTTTCTGGGCGCCTATGACAGGTACCACTAAAGACGCAATTGTAATGCAAGCCAATAACGAGAACTCCGGTTCTGGTCACACCGTAGTATTTGACTTCGATGGCAACCTAAGTGGTAAGGCTATTAAAGGCAAAGATACTGCTTTTGGTAAAGGCGAGCAAAAGAAGAAATTCTCTGACAAAGTGACTGTTGAGCGCTACCGTCTTGTTGTGGACAACGGTGACAAGTTCGATGGTGTGGACATTGGCGATTTGTCAATCAACGAACACTCTGACTCTCGTAGCAAGCTTGGTGATTTATTCACTCGCTTCAAAGATCAGTCTCTTTTCGACGCGGCTCAAGGTAACTTGATCACTAATGAAGACGGTCGTCAAGCGCCTAGTCACGTAATTGACTTAAACGCGACTTTCGACTTTAACTCTTTGTTAGACATCGAAAAAACACTTAAAACCTCTCAAGGTTTTACTACTGGTGCTGTGCGTCGTCCTATGGACCCGTATATTACTGCTGACGGTAAACCTGTTTGGTTATTTGTTGTTGACTCTGCGATGGCTAATTTGCTTCGTAAAGACACCGCAGGCTATCAGACTATCGTACGCTCTGGTGACTTTCGTGGTAGCAAAAACCGTAACATTAGCGGCGTTATCGGTAAACTTGGTAGCTTGCTAATTGTAGAAGCTGAACAGTTCTTTGGTGCTACTGGTGGTTCTACTGGCGGTTGGGGCTTAAGTGACTCAGAAATTGAAATTTCTGGTCTACGTCAGTATGCTGGTGCAGCTCCTGCTTCTGCTATTTGGACAGGTCAAGAAGGCTTTGACTACGCGTCTACTGAACTACACTCTCGCGGTGTTATTCTTGGCGCAGGCGGTCTTCAGACTGCATTCGGTAAAATGCCTGACTACAAGTATCAAGAGTCTCAAGACTTTGGTATTAAGTCTGAGTCTGCCGTTGAGTTCTGGATGGAAGCTCGTAAAACTAACCTTAAAGCGGAAAACGCCAAGTACAAGCAAGCCAAGATTTCTGATCTTGACTACGGTGTTATCGCTGTTGACGTGAAGGTGGCATAACATGGCTAACACAGATATCACTCGCTCAGGCGAGTTCGCCCAAAAGAAAAGCATCTGCGTGTTTGCCGCAGATGTGCGAGAAGGTACTAATTTGCAAGAAGGTGAAATTCCTGCTGCAACCGGTAACTTCTTAATCGCGAAACTACCACCTGACGCAATTATCACTAACGCTTACGTTAACGTGGTTACTGCAGGTGACGCAGCGACCAGCGCAAGTGCTAAACTTGGTACAGCTGAAGGCGGCACAGAAGTTCTTTCTGCTGCCAACCTGAAGACTGTAGGTAAGCAAGGCACTTTCACTGGTCAAAGTGTTACTGGTACAGGTGTAGACTTGTTCCTAGGGTTAACCGTGACTGGTGCGGCTACTAACGTGGCTCATTACGTTGTGGTTGTTGAGTACTTGGAATACCAGAAGAATACTGGTGAGTACACTCAAATCAACTAATCCTAACCTCAGCCCAGGGTAAAACCTGGGCGCTTTCTTAGGCTGGTCTCATGGCTACACGAATAGAAAACATTCTACTACGGGCTAGAGACACTCTGGCCGATCCCGAAGCTGAACGTTGGTCAGACGATCGACTGCTCCGCATACTAGACGAAGGTCAGAAAGACCTCGCTAAGCAAACCCAAATTCTAAAAGGTCGACACGAGTTCGTAGTTGAAATCGGCGTTGATACTTACACTTTACCTGAAAACTTATGGCTCATCCAGCGTGCTTCCTTTGACAGCACAGAGATACCTTTATATTCCTATGACAATATGGATGAGCGAGCTAAGAAACAGCGTTTATCACGTGGTACGTATGACTCCAGAGAACGCGGACATAACGTTAGTATAGACTACATCGGTGAACAACGTTGGGAACTAGACGAAGGTGACCAAATTGCTGCACTGATATTTGATAACCGTAATCTAGATCAAATCCGAGTATATCCTATACCTAATGAAGGCATAGCAGAAAATAACTACCCTTTTGAAAATACAGGAACTATAGAGTTTGCAGGTGACGAGTACTTTGGTGTGGTCACAGGATTAACTGGTGAGCCTGACTATACTTTTGACTCAGTATTTGGTGAAGTAACTCAGCTGTTTGATCCTAGTATTCAGTCTGAGCAAATCGATGACTTCGGATTTGTAACTGACATAGTAGACTCTACAGGCGCAGTTAATATCTGGTATACTCGCATACCAGATACTTTGACAGACGTCTTAGACGAGTTAGAAATACCTTCGATGTTTGATACTGCTTTAAAGCACTACGTAGTTGCACATGCATTCCGCGATGACTTAGATGTACAGTATCGAGACATGGCAGCTGAGTCGATGCAACTGTATAATCGAGAACTTGACGTAGCTAAGAACACAAATAGTACTAACGGTACTAGTAACGCTAACAACTTTAGATCGACTTATTCAGGAGCATTCGACTAATGGCAAATCAACGAGTGGTCCGCAAATCGAAAGCGGGCGTCCAAGACTTAATCTTAGGCAAAGGCCAGGTAACGCAACAGCGTGGTGAAAATGAGTACCAGATTGACCGCCTAGACGTGCCTGTAGCTGTTGACTCAATCGCAGAGATGACTGCCTTAGATACCGATGACTATACTCGTGCTCGCGTATACTCTGATGCCACAACGTTTGTAGACTACATCTACGATGGAAGCGTTACCGAAGGCATCGCACCTGACGACGTGTCAGCCACAGGTTTCTGGGTTGAAAGTATTTCAACACGACATCGATCACTAAACTACGCTACTGTCGCACTAGCTGTACTAGACGCATCACTAAGAGTAGGTGACATAGTTAACACTACAGAGTACTCGACTGGGAATAGTGGTGGCGCGCCTTACGTAGTAGTTGGAGCAGGGACTGGAACAGCTGACGGCGGTCTATACCACGATGTTATAAACGGTTTGCAGCTTAAGTTGAGTGTTGTAGGCGCAGTGAAGCTTAGTCAGTTAGGCAACGTTCTTAGCGCCTCCGCATACTTCTTTAGGCACATCGTAATTGATAGTAACATAACTAAGACAGGGACTTATGCGATACAAGAGTCCCAAGTAGTGGAGCTTCAGGCAGACATCCTACAGGATGACAACCTAACTTGCTTTAGCTCAACTGCTTCTAACTGGAAGCTAACAGGCAACGGTGAGGTTAGAAGATCAGCAGGGTTGCCTGTTGCACTCATACCCGGTTCAATTGGGCTATCAGTATCCCCAACCTGCTTTAAATATTCCATAACAGGTAATATCGTATTTAGACACTTCTCGCAGGTAGGTGTATTGCTTGATGGCGGTGATATTATCACTGGTGCAGTGGGTAGAAATAATATAGACAACATCACTTGCGTCAATAACTGGGACGGTTGGAATATTCTTGATGGGTTCCCCGTTGAGTACGTGTCTATAAGCAATAGCTTCTCAACGGACAACGTTAACGTCGGTGTATTACTTGAGGCCGGAAACATAAACTGGTTAGGAGGCACAATTTCAGGTAACAAAGGAGGATTACACCTTCGACACCCTGTTGCTGGTGGTAATCCTCATCATGGTATGTTCGTTGGAACCAATATAAACCACAATGTAGATTACCAATTATGGGCTGATAAGGTGGCTAATGGGCATGATTTCTCAGGCTGCCATTTTTACAATAACGCAGACCCCTCCACGGGAAGGATCATCCTTGACAATTGCAGGGGGATAAATATATCAGGCGGCACTATTGGTACTGTTATTGAGTACATAGACGATGGTCACGTGCATGTAGGGTATAACCGCATTGCTGGCAATAAGATGGAGCTGGCTAATAGCGGGATAGAGCCAACAGCGGGTAACTTCAATAGAAAGTGGCTGTACGTAGAAGATAATTTCAGTAAGCTTGGACGATGGGGTCAGAACGACAGCGCCAATGTGCAGTTTTTAAGGTGGCAAGGCGGCGGCGCACAGGTATTATCCGGTTCAACAGAGTATAATCTAACCACCTTAATAGGGGATGTTGAAATAGATAACAGGGAAATATTCGACGGTGTTAATCTTACAATTCCCTATCTTGTAGGTTTAACGGTAAGCGTGAGTTTAGACTTATCAGCAAATGGGTTTCTAGTAGGAGGGGAGACATTGTTCATAGAGAGAGACGCCCAAGGCGATGACAATTGGCAACTCCTAAGAAACGTGAATCTACAGCCATTAGTCAATTCGGCCGGTACTCGCTACAGTATAGATGTGTCAATACCTTTCGATTTCGGTGCAGGCTCAAAAATCAGGGTGCGTCTGGTAGGAATGGACAATGCGACAACTTACACTATAGCCCCAGGCGGCCACGTATCGTGCATTTCAGGGCGTTAATAACTTAAGGAGAACGATAATGGCAGGACGCGGATTTTATTCGAATGGAATTGATGTAAGTCATGACCCAATGATCGCTGTAGGAGCCGGTAAAGTTCCTGGTGTTAGCTTCTTTAACGTTAATGCCAGGCGCACTGCGCTGTCTACTACTAGCCCTACAGTGCTAGTAGACTTTACAGATGACTACGCATTCCCTAGTGAGACTGGCGAGGCTATGACTATTGTATCAGACAACGTGCTGGACACTAGTAATGTGATGTACATCGAGGGACTGGATGCTGATAAGTTGTACAAGGAGCTCACAGTTACACTCGCAGGTACAACTCCAGTAGATATCGGTGTGTGGAGTCGCATCAACGCGGTGTCTACCTTAGTTAAAGAGATAGTCGGGAGTGTTACTGTTGCTGGAGCTAACACTTACGCAGTAGTTCCTGCGTTAACTCAGCGGTCATCACTAGGTGTGCACTCCACGCCAGATAACACGTCTTCGCAGGTGCTTTCAGTTATACCTACGATTATTAAAACTGGCGGTTCCGCGTCGTATGTTAATGGTGGAGTCTCTTTCCGCTCCGCTAGGCCTGGTTTATTAGGTGCGTTTAGTACGCCGTTCACCTACGGCTTGCGTACTGACGGTACGTCAGCAACAGAGCTGCGTAATGTAGTACCCGCTTCGTTAGAAGGGTCTGTGGACTACAAGATTAACGCGATTGCAACAGCTAATGATACTACGCATTACGTCCGAATGACCGTACTCACACAAGAGAATTAGTATGAAGGTACAACAGTTTCAAGGTGGCTTAAGCACTCGAGTAGCGCCACAGTTCTTAAACGTTAACGAAGGAGTTGTATACGAAAACGTAGATAACTCTAAGGGTGTACTTGCACCTATTAAAGACCTAGAGGCTACAACTATCAGCGTAAAGCCTTACCACACTTGGTATGACTTTGCACAAGAGTGGGTAGACTCAGATAAGTTACGCGACTATGTAGAATATAAGCGTAAGTTATATTGGACAGACCGGTCAGGTACTCCACAGGTCTATGATGGTACTAACACCTTTAACTTAGGTATTGAGCCTCCAGCGGAGTTAACAGACACAACAGTGCGTTCTATAGAAGACATAGTAGAAGCTTCCTTTGAGGTAGTGTTAGACACGGGCAACATACCCAATACAGATACTTTTTACGTCTTAGTTAATGAAGATGCAGATTACCAGACTAACGACATAGCTGTTCTAGTAGACTCTAGATCTAAGACTGTCACTGAGCGGCAGAGACGTGGCAAGGGCTTTAAAACAGTTACTAAAACTGTTACGCCTGAGCTACGAACTATTACTGTCTCTGGCGTAGCTGGAATGGTGTACGGTACCTTAGGAGTTGGTGTGTATCGTTTGTACGAAGGTGTATATCGAAGAGTTGGTTACTTAGCTAATGACACAGACACAGTAATAGACTCTGTTAATGATATAAGTGCTAATGATGAATTAGATGAAGATAAGTTCTTCCCGCTACAAGGCGTGTATCAGTACGAGCTAACATTTTACAACAGTACTACAGGTGTTGAGTCAGGCCCTAGTCCTGTGTCTGTTGAGTACGATTTAGAGCGTGGCGGTTTAGTGACTTTTAATAACCTGCCTGTGTCTACTGATCCCCAAGTGGACAAGAAGCGACTGTACAGAGTAGGTGGCAATTTAACTGCGTTTACTTTAGTTACAGAATTAGGTAATGCTGTTACGACTTACACAGATGATACTAAAGACGTAGATGTAGAAGGCAGTTTGTTGCCTTCGTCTATTGCAGCTCAAGCTCCTGGCGGTTTAGCGTTTATTACTGAAGCATACGCTATGTTATTCGGAGCTGTCGGATCACTACTGCGTTTCACGCCTATTGGTGAACCTGAAAGTTGGCCAGTAACTTACTTTTTAACTTTTGACGCTGATATAACAGGTATCGCTGCTGTGTCTAACGGCGTGCTAGTGTTTTCTAAGTTCAAGACTTACTTGGTTACTGGTACAGGCCCTACTTCTCTGTCAGTTCAAGTTTTGTCTAGCGATCAAGGCTGTTTAGCTTATGAGTCTGTGCAAACTATACGCGGTGCTGCACTTTGGGTATCTAGCGATGGGATCTGTACTTCTTCAGGTAACCAGGTAGACGTGATATCTAAGGACAAGTTAGGTAAGATCAGTGCTAATGTAATAGACTCGGTCGTATTCGATGAAGCTTACTATGCTTTAGAGACTACAGGTAGTATCCTTAGTTTCGACTTTGCGTATGGTAAAATATACAGACGCTTAAACCTAGGTGTTGAGTCTTTAGTTATAGCGAATGACGTGTTATACGGACGTAAGAATGGAGTACTCCAGGAGTTCTATGGCTCTTCACTTCCGGCTACTCAGAAGTACAAGTCTCCTCGCTTTATTGAAGGCTCAGTAACTGATAATAAAATGTACAAAAAGATTCACATTTATCACGAAGGTGATATAATTGTAAATGTTTGGATTAATAATCAGCTTGTCATACAGAATCGGCAACTGACTGGTACAGACAGTACTACAATCCAAGTACCTCAGGAGTTACAGCGTGGCTTCTTTATTCAACTTGAATTTGAAGGTACTGGTACTGTACATGAATATGAATATGAAGCGACTATGTCAAAGAGTACTAAATGAATGAGTCACTAGTAGCTATACCTCCTGACGTAGCAGAACCTGAAGTACTCAGAAGGTTCCTGTTACGCCTGGTAGAGGAACTAGACTCAGTACTTGGTTTTCGCGGGAATGACAGCTTGGTTAGACAGTCTGACTTATCTCAAACTTCAGAAGGTTTAGATTCTGCCAGAGTTACGCTGTCAAGTTTGTCTGAAGATCTAACAACTCTTAGTGATCTAGTAAGAGAGATAACTGAAGAGTCTGAAGTAGGCGCTGACTCTTTACAAGCTCAGATTAGCGATCTGGAGAGTAGACTAAGTTCTGCAGAGTCTACTATAGTAAGTCATACAGCAGAACTTGCAGATCACGAAACAAGAATAGCAGCTCTGGAGGCCGCGCCATGACATCAGCACTAGCCCTTCGTAGTAAAATTGATCGTCTAGAAGATGCTATGAACTCTAGAGAAGACGTCGTTGGTGCTGAAGCATTCGAGCTAAAACACCACTTCACTGACAACGGTATGTATGCTCGTGAAATCATCTTACCTGCTGGCTCACTAGTTGTAGGTAAGATAAAGAAAGAAGAACATATAAGCGTTATCTCAGCAGGCTTTGTAACTGAAGTAACAGAAGAAGGTACGCAGCATATTAAGGCGCCTTATACTATGGTATCTCGTGCTGGAACCAAGCGAGTGGTGCTAGCACATGAGACTACTGTTTGGACAACCATACACTTTTCTAAAGAAACGGATATTGACAAAATGGTTGATGACATAGCAGTAGATAATCGAGAGCAGTACGAAAATTTACTGGAGGAATTACAATGTCCGTAGTAGCAGCAGGAGTAGTAGCAGGCGGTACAATTATATCAGGTTACATGGCAGGTGAAGCAGCTGATAAAGCTAGTAAGCGTGCAGCAGCTATGTCAGCCGAACAGCTAGCATTTGAGAAGAAAAAATACGCCGAGTGGCAAGACACTTATGGCGGTATCGAAGACAACTTATCAGAGTACTACAGTAACCTTACTCCTGACTTTTACGCTGCCCAAGGCTTAGAGTTGTTCCAAAAAGAACAAGAGAAAGCTCTGACTCAAATCAAGACTTCATTAGCTCAGCGAGGTATTGAAGATAGCGGTTTAGCTATAGCTATGGAACGAGAAGCTGAACAAGACGCTGCAGTTAACCGAGCGACTATTCGAGCTCAAGCACCTGGACAAGTAGCTGAAGAAAAGAGACAGTTCCTACAAGTAGGCTTAGGCCAAAACCCAGGAGCAGGAATTAGCTCAACGTTATCGCAAAGAGCTCAAGACGCGTCAGCCACTGCACGTCAAGCAGAACAAGCAGCAGGTGTAGCGTACGGTACCGCAGTAAAAGAAGTAGGTACTGCATTAACAGAGTACATAAACCAACCGGCAGTAACACCGCCGTTACCACCTACAGCACCTGTGTATAATCCTGGTTACGCTGATGTGGGTCAAACTTCAGCTAATCAATATGGCGCCTACGATACTACGGCTTAGGAGATACTAATGGCAACAGCACAACGATACGCAGGCGTCACTCAAGGTTTAGCTAGTGTTGGTGATTACATGCGCAACACACCAGAGCGCGAAGCACGCATGGCCGAAGCTAAGTTACGTCGAGAAAGATCTAAAATTGAGCTAGATGAGTTTGTTGAGCAAGGTCCTAACCGTGCAGCTGAAGCTGACTTAAAGCTAGCTAAAATGGAAGGCGAGCTTTACAATATGCGCACAGAAGCATTACGTAACGACACGTTTAACGCCTTCCGCGCTTATAACGCAGACAAGCAACCTCGCCACTTAAACAATTTTCTTAAAGCTGCTAAGTCTAATCCTGCAGGCGCTAATATGTGGGGCAACTGGGTACGCTTTGACGAAGTTCAGCGTAACCAAGAAAATGAGGCATTGTTAGGTCAGGCAGGTTACACACCAGAAATGATTGACCGGTACTTTGAAGACCCATCAATCGCTGACTTAGTTATTGGCACAGACGCGCAAGGCAGAAACTCACTTATTAATATGAATAAGTTAAAAGTTGCTACAGGTTATGCTCGCCACGCAAACCAGCAAGAATTGGCTGATATGAAGCTTCAAGCTCAGATTAATTCGCTTAACGCTGGTGAGATGTCTGCAGACACTAACGCGATCAATAAGTTATGGGAAGACGAAAAACGCTACAACCCTGACATGCCTTATAAAGAAGCTGTGCAACAGTACTACGATATGAAAAACTCGCAGCGTCGTACAGGATCAACAGTTGAACGCGAAGCTGATCGTTTACAACAAGACAACCCAGGTATGGACCGTACTACTGCTTTGCATAAAGCTAAGACGACTCTTGAAGGTCGAACTAGTAGTATGAAAGATGTTGACGCAACTCAGGGCATTCGTGATCAACTCAATGCTTTAAATCCAGAAGGCGACTTCTACGACCTAGATCTTAGTGATCCGAAAATGCGTCAGCGCGCTGGCGAGCATATTGTTGCTTTAGAGCTTCTTACTGGTAAGAAGCCTACTAATGAAGAAAAGCGCGTAGCTCGCCAGTTGAGAAGTTTAGCTAAGTTTAGTACTACCGCCAGTGCTGAGTTAACCGAAGACGAAACCGGCATACTAGATAGCATGTTCCACGACGTGCGTAAATACTTCTCTGACAACGTCGAAGGTATGGCCGGTACAACAGCTTATCACTCTTTCCGTAACGTTATGCGTAACGCTTTAATGGGCGCAACGCTAACTAAGAGTGAGCTACAAGCTTTTGATAAAGCAGCTGGTACCTTAGGTCAGCAGTTAGGTCCTGTACTCGCGGCTCTAAAAACTTCTATGGGCGATGTACAAACTCAGATGCGTTCTCTTACTCGAGATATGGATCCTATGGCTGCTAAGTACTATTTAGGTAGTGACTTAGAGCAAGCCGAGATGGCCATGGACGCTATCGACGAGCGTATTCGCATGATATCAGATAAGCAAGAACTAATTAAAAAAGGTGACAGCTTAACAATTAAACAGGCCAAGCCTAAGGTTCAGGTAAACATTCCTGCGCCAGTAACTCCTGACGGTAGTAAGCCTACTATTTCGGCGGCAGAGCGATTCAAGCAATTACAAGGCGGTAACTAATGAAAGCAGAAATACAAGACTTAAAAGATTCTTTTAAAGTCGGCTATGAAGCTTATGAAGCCTCTCGTAAAGAAGCTAACGCGATATGGGATCTATACCATAACCGCCACTACACTCAAGATCAGTTAGCTGTCCTTGAGCGTCGTGGCCAGCCTGCAGAAACGTTTAACGTAATCAAGTTGTTTGCTCGTATGCTCGTGGGCTACTACTCTACAATAGTTAACAACGTAGTGGCAAGTCCAGTTAATCCTCGAGATCGCGATAACGCTACCTTGCTTAATGATGCGATTGCACATGCCTTCGAAGACAACCGTTTTGATATCTTAGGTGACCAGATAAAACTATCTGGTCTAGTTTCAGGCGTACTAGTTTGCGAAACAACTATTGAAGACACAGGTGCTCGTGACGCTTTTGGTCGCCCTATTAACCGTATCAACTACGACCATGTTGATGACGCTGAGATGGTGTTTGACCCTTCTTCTAAGAAAGACGACTACTCTGATGCTTCGTTCTTACACCGCTTCAAGTGGCTAACTGAAGATGCGGTTATTCGCACGTACGGTAAAAAAGCTTTAGAGAAGCTAGACGCTTACCATAACTTCTTGAATATTGACGAAGCAGACTTCGCTTTTAACTACGGTTTTGAGTACACAGGTTACTACAAAGTATTTAATAACTACTTAGTAGTCCATACTGTGCTAGAAGATTCAGAAGGTAAGCGCTGGTCTTGTCACTGGTCTGGCGACGTCATGTTAAGTAAAAAAGAGATTACTTACCAGGATTGCCGCTGGCCTTACCGTGTTCAGTTCTTACATAGCTCTAACATTACTGAGTACTACGGTATCTTCCGAGAGATCGCACAGTCTCAGCACGCGATTAACCAGGCTTTGATAAAGCTTCAGCTAATGGTTAACTCTGAGAAAGCTTTCGTAGAGAAAAACGCGGTTGATGACATCGATGACTTTACAACTCGCTTTAATCGCGTGAACTCTGTTATACCTGTTAAAGACCTGAAAGGTATAAAAGTAGAGCAACTATCTCGCGAGATTATGGATCAGTACACAGTGATTGATAAATCACTAGATCGCATCCAACGTGTGCTAGGTGTTAACGATAGCTTCTTAGGTATGGCTTACGCCTCAGACTCTGGCCGTAAAGTTAAGTTACAACAAAGCGCTACGATAATGTCACTGCGCTACATCACAGCGCGTATCGAGTCATTCTACCGCTCATTAGGTGAAGATACAGCTCGTCTAATTCGCCAGTACTTTACTGCTAACCAGGTATTAATGGTTACTGACGAAGTTGTTGGTGAGCGCTGGGTAGAGCTGAACAAGCCAGTGACTGAGTTTGTACAAGGCCCTAATGGTCCAGAAGAACGCCCTATACTACTACCTGAGATTGATCCTGCTACTGAAGACTTTGTGCAGGATGAAGAAGGTAACATAGTTATGGCACCTGTCAATGAGTTTGAGACTGAATTCAAGTACATGGACTTCGTAATCCGCATTGACCCAGCTGCTTATAATGATGAAGACGAAAAAGCGCAACTAATGCTTGAGTCAGTAATGAGCGGTCAAATTGGTCAGATGATGAGTCAAATCAATCCGGCAGGCTTCTTTAAAATGTCAGCATTAGCTATGAAGTCTATGAAAACTAAGTACTCACCTGACATTGTTCAGGTGTTAGATGAGACTGCTCAAATGTTAGGAGGTAATCCTGCAGCCCAACAAGAAGCTCAAGCTGTAGCGCAAGGTGGTGGAGCTCCTAATGGCGCCGCACCAATGAGTAAAGCACTTAAGCTACCACAGAATACAAATGAAGGAGTCGCGTAATGGGTATTGGTTCAGTACTAAAAGCGGGTATAAAAGCATTGCCTGAAGACACGGTTGTGCCTGCACGATCAGTACCTAACTTGTTAAAGAAACAAGGTGTCAAAGACGAAGAGATCGCATTCTCGGGTGTTGAACTACCTAAGGAAGGTAAGGTTAACAAAGCTGACTTAGAAAAAATGGAGTCCGAGCGCCTTGACATCTTCAATGTTGAAGAAGTGCAAAATTACAACTGGGTTAGCTTAAAGCCTGGTCGCAATAACCCTACGTACAAAGAGAAGGTAACAACGTACTCCGAGAAAGGTGCTAAGCCTCCAATGGAAGACGGTAAAGAGTTCAAAGACTTGTACCATAAGGCTCTTAGAGCTGAAGATGCTGGGGACTTCGCTACGGCTGATCCATTAGTTCAGCGCATGCGAGAAATTAAACCAGACTTACCGGAGCTTTGGGGCGACTTTACCCCTGAAGATTTACTAGGTGTAGAAAAGTCACCTTCACGTTATACGTCAAGTCACTTTGGTGAAGTTCCAAACTACTTAATGCACTCTCGTATTTATGACGATACACTAGATGGCGTACCTACTCGTGTAATCCAAGAAATCCAGTCAGACCTCCACCAAGCAGGCAGAGCTCAAGGTTACTCTAGAGAAGGTGGAGTTGGCGAAGCGGACGCGTGGGACATGATTAAGCGCTTGCAGGAAGGTGAAGCCTCTGGCAAGTACAAAGAGACTCGTCAAGCAATTATGGACGAGTACAATATTGGTGATGAGTCCGTATTAGACAACATGTTTACTTATGGTGAAGTCGACGTAGACGCGTTAAACTTCGGTGTAGCACCTAAGTCGCCATTTGAAAAGACTTGGTTGCGTAAAGGTATGGAACGTGAGATTAGCGATGCTATTGACGAAGGTCGTGGTCAGATCGCCATCCCTATCTCAGGTGCTGTTGGTGACCTTAAGCGTGCGCCAGGTGTACAGAAGTGGTACGAGACTACAGTAGCATCCACGGCTCAAAAGTTAGCTAAGTCATCAGGCATGGACTTCGAAATGAAGACTGTCGTCGGAGAGTCTACCATATTAACACCTCAAGAAATGAAAAACACCATTAGGCTATTTAACTCTATGAGAGACAGTGGTGTGCTGCGCACCTTTAGCGGTAGCAGTGAAATGTATAGCGCACTTCCTGTTGTAGTTAGACGCTTACTAGACAATGCTATGGATGTCGGTATGTCTCCATCAGAGTTTAATACTGCTTTAACTGATACTTTAGGCGGTAACGGCGTAACCTATGCAGTTATAAAGCCTAAAGGCGGTGTAGCAGAACTTGCGGCAGAACTAGGTTTTGACCCTACCTATCACAAGAGTGGGATAGAAGACTTTGCCTCTAGAGCCTTAGATGACCTTATTAATGATAAGGATGCAACTCCAGAAGACCTAGTACCATTTACTGATCTACTAGAGCGCGTACAAACTACTGTGAAACCTAACTTTAGTTTATACGCTTCACCTGCTGGCGCTGCTATTATGGGCTACCA
>Ga0070749_10000532_pt1 | contig 25589 bp, 20 predicted proteins | sample VirMetDEL_Nov_18_FD_75180 | JGI IMG/M metagenome (GOLD analysis project Ga0070749, IMG submission 75180) | Aqueous microbial communities from the Delaware River and Bay under freshwater to marine salinity gradient to study organic matter... | ecosystem: Environmental > Aquatic > Marine >...
CTGATGTACGTCTAAGAGAGAAAGAATTAAAGAAGATTACAGGCAATGATAGGTCAAGATATGATAATGCGCTACAAGCAGAAAAAGCATTATTAGGAGCTAGACTTAAAAATGAAGCAGCAGCTAAAACTGCTGGTATTCAGCTCAAAGCAAAAGAAACCGAGACTAAACTTAAAAAAGATTTAGAGCTATTAAAACAAAATCTAACTACGCAAGAACAACGCTTAACACTAGAAAAAGCTCTTAAGTCTGCAGAAGATGAGAGAATTGAAGCGCAAAAAAACAAATTAGAACTAACTAGACAAGAACTTGATTTAACTCAAGAGATATTAAGATTTAGAGCTGATGAACAGGCTAGACAATTTCAAACTGTTTTGGATTCTCCTGCTAGTGCATTATTTACAGATGCTCAAAAATCCTCATTTACGTTACAAATAGAAGAAACTGCGTTAAATAGATTTATTGCAGATCAAGAAAGACTTCAAGAAAGAGCTCGGGAGGATAACCTCCGAGAGCTTAAAGCTATTGAGCGTCAAAGAGAAGATAATAAAAAATTAAGAAAAATAGAAGATGAAAAAATAAAAATACAACAACAAATTGCTAATAAAGAAGCTGAAATTGCTGATAAAAATAGAGAATTTCAAGTTAAATTAGCTGAAGTTAGAAATAAGTTTATTTTAGAGGAAGCTAAGATCTTAGATGAGTTTATTAAAAAGTTTGCAGAAATTGCTGGGAAGAAGGAAGCAAAACCAGGAAGTATTGCTGCATTAGCGGGAAATTTCGATAATAGTAATCTTCAAAGATTAAATAAAGAACTAGGAGCTCTTCAAAAAACATCAGCAAACTTAGCTAATAGCTCTAGAGAACAGGCAACAAGGGCAGTTACAAGAAGACAAGAAGATAATGCTCTTACAGCAAAAGAAGAAGAGTTAAAAAAGAGTTTGGCTAATACTATTAAATCATCTAATTTTGAAATAGAAAAAGCTAAAGATGCTTTTGATCAGTTAAAAAAAGCAGCAGAGATTTCTTCAAATAGAGGATTAAAAGTGGCTATCGCAGGACTTGAAAGTTTTGGAGAAAACGCGAAAAAGAGCTTAAATGATTTATTTACCGCGATTCGTGAAGGAACACTAACGGTACAAAACTTTAAAGAAGGTTTTAAAGACTTTATTTTAAATATTGTTAATGATATTCAAGCTTCTATAACCGAACAATTTATTGTAAACCCGCTCAAAGACTTTTTAGCAGAACAATTACAAAGCTTTTTCCCAGGACTAACTGGAAAACCTGATGGAACACAACGCAACCCACTTTACGTTAGGTCTGCAGATGGTGCTCTATCACAAAAGCTTCCGTCTGGTCCAGGAGCAACACCAGATAATCCTCTTTTATCTTTATTTCCTAATGGAGTTGGTCAATCTATGGAAGAAGATGGAATAGATGAAGGATTATTTGAAGGTGCTGCAAGTTCTGGAACTGAACTAACAGCAGCAAATACAGCATTACAACAATCTACAAACACTTTGAGAAGCTCTTTCCAACAAATGGAGTTAAGTGCTAATCCTTTAACATCTTTGTTTGGTACTGTTGCTGGTGGATTAACTGATTTTGGCTCTTCTTTGTTTGGTATAGGTAAGTCTCTTCTCGGTAGTTTTGGCGGTGGTGGACAAGAAGGAAGCGGTGTACTTGGACTTTTGGGAACTATTGGTAAATCGGTAATGAGCGTCTTTTTACCTGCAGCTACTGGTGGTCTTGTGCATATGGCGGCTGGTGGGATGATGCGGGACCGTGTCCCGGCATTACTAGAGCCTGGCGAATTCGTCATTCGCAAACCAATGGCAAAAGCTATTGGAGGGCCCGCCCTAAATGCAATGAATGGTACTGGAGCAATGCCAGGAGGCAATGTGGTGGTTAACATCGAAAACAAAGGTACTCCACAAGATGCTGAAGCTAAACAACCTCGCTTTGATGGCGAAAAGTTTGTTATTGACATTGTGACTCGTGACTTACGTAATAATGGTCCGATTAGAAAATCTATGAGAGGTGATAGATAATGGCTACTTACCCTAGTGATGCGACTGCTCCAGTAACAGCTTTTCCTGTCGTGGCTGAAGTTACTTATTCTAGTACAGGAGCATCAAGAACTTATTTTAATTTACCTGCTGCTGTAGCTCATAAAGGTGAAGTAACAGCTTTTTTAGATGGAGCGCTCCAACAAACCTCTACATATGACTTAGCTAATGCAGGACAATCAATTAACTTTGTGACTGCTCCTAACGCTACAGAACTTATTGTTAAAACTATTTCTCTTCCCGAGCGTTTTCGTTTAACAAGATCTTTTCCTTCTGTAAGAAGCGTAGACTATTCTAATACAACAGCTACTACCGTAGACAGTAATACCTATGTAGTTAATGCTAACACAGAAACGTTTGCTCTCCCTTCAGGTGTTAATGTTTCTTCTGCAACAGAAATTATGGTATTTTTAGGAGGCGTACTACAACGTTCTAGCGCTTTTACTTTTCCATCAATTACTTTAGGAACTGCGGGTATTGATATTGGTGATAATACCGCTACAAAGCTACTACTAAATTTTGATGGAACAAACGGAGCTACTACTACTACAGATGCAAGCGATAGCGCCCATACAGTTACTTTTAATGGAGATGCTCAATTAGCAACGGCAGATAAAGTGTTTGGAGATTCTTCTTTAAAACTTGATGGGACTGGAGATTACTTATCTATTGCTGCCTCTACTGACTTTACTTTTCTTACGGATGATATGACTATTGAGACATATTTTAATGTTGCTGCTGATGTTACTACTAATGCCTCTATCTTATCTAAATTTGAATCTATTAATCGTTATTATTCTCTCCGCGTAGTAGGAGCTAATTCTAATGTAGGCTTTGTATATATTGATCAAACAAATGATGCTAATATAGAGCTATATGGCGGTAATGTAAATGGAGCTATATCTTATCACGTAGCGGTATCTCGGGATGATTCTACTAATAATGTTATGTTGTATGTTAATAACGTATTAGTAGCAAATGGCTATCTTGGAGCTAACGTAGCGGGACAAGCTATGGGAGGAGTTACAGAAATTGGTAGGACTGGTTCTTTTAATACTACCGGAGAACCGTTAAACGGTCATATAGACGCTCTGCGTATATCTCGGGCTCGTCGTTACTATGGAAACGGAATTGAGCCAGCAAATACAGCTCCTACAGTTATAGGCGGTGCTCCTCTTGGTTCTGGTATTGATAAAGGTGTTAACGAAGACGGCGAAACTCTTTCGATTCGTGTATTTGACGCAGAAATCACTTCTTTAGATCGTTTTTCCTCTATGGCAGATAGGAAACCAGATAAAGGATTTAGTACTTCTAAACAGTTTGACGTAGCTACTTTTACTTCTCAATCTGGTTATGAAAAACGTCGTTTAAAATCACGTAGATCTAAACGGCAGTATTCTTTATCTTATACAAATATTACTGGTGTTGAAAAAACTGCGATAGAAAACTTTTACAATGCTCGAAGCGGAGAACACGAAGCTTTCACATTTGACTTGTCACATTTGAATGAGTCTGGTACAATTACTTCAAGATTTTCTGGTCCTTTGCAAATAGAACAAGTTTTATCTGCGGGAGCTAATCTTACTCAAAACTTTTACACTGTTTCTTTTAATCTTCAAGAGGTCTTTGATTAAATGACTGCCCGTAATTATGATTATATTTTAACTGTTGCAGATGCTACTGGTTTTATAAGTGGCAATGTTATTTTAGGTACTACTACCGGTACAGAAGCCTATATTGCTAATGTTGATTTAGCTAATAACTTATTAAAAGTAAAACTTAATAATGTCAGACAAGAGTTTTACGCCACAGAAACAATTACCTCTAATTCTGCAGTTACTCGTATTGTATCAGATATAACATATTATGATACTACTACTTCTTATAATGTATTCTTTACAGGAATAACTGCTAATTCTAATACAGAAGTACACATAGCTGTTGGTAATGTTTTAATTAATACAGATGAGTACGTAGTAGATCTTTCTAAATCAAATCTTCTTTTAAATTTTAACGGGGCTGATGAAGCTACAACTACTACTGATGCTTCTCCTATAAAACAACAAACTATTACTTTTAATGGAGATGCTCAACTTGATACTGCGCAGAAAAAGTTTGGCACTGCTTCTTTATTACTTGACGGGACTGGAGATTATCTTTCTATACCTTCCAGCGATGATTTTAAGTTTCTAGAACGAGATAGCACTATTGAAGTGCAAATGAGACTGGCTTCTGGTACTACTGCTAACTCAACTATTTTTTCTAGAGTAGATGCTGGCACAGAAAACTACTATGCTCTTAAGTTTGTAGGTGCTAACTCTAATGTAGGCTTTGTATATATAGATCCTGCGGGTAATGGTGATGCAGCTACTAATATTGAAATTTATGGTGGTAATGTAAATGCAGAATCTTTCTATCATGTAGCTATTGTCAATAATACTACTTCTAATACTCTTAGTCTTTACGTTGCAAATACTCGTGTTGCTTCTACTACTTATACAGGTAACGCAGAAAGTACTATTAGTGGGCCTATAGAGATAGGTAGATCAAGCACCTTATTCTCTTCTGGAGATCCTTTTAACGGTCATATTGACGATTTAAAATATTCTAGTAAGCAAGAATATGTTTCAACTGAAGACGATAGCGGTTTTTATACTTTTCCTGAACAAACAACGCAGGCTAACTCTTATGCAACAGTTACACTAACAAGAGAAAATCAAACAAACGTAGAACTAGCAGTTGCTACAAATGTTGCGGTGTTGGTACAAACAGCTAATATTCAATCTCAACCTTTTAATCCTGCTGTGTTTACGGGAGAAGAAACTACAGCTACTACAACTATTTCATCTTTAGTTCCCTCTCCTTTTATTAAAGAAAAGAATGCGTTTACACAGAATCCTATTGTTAGGCTTATTTCTATATATTATCCAGGAGAGTGGTATCCTCCTAATGAAAACGGTAATCCTACTGAGCAAGGTGCTGGATTAGCTTGGCCTTTAAACTTTCCTTTCCGTATAGCAGAAATTAATGGGGATTATGTTTCAGATTTACAATATAATGTTACATATGACGGACAATCATATTCTCCTTATCCTTTAAATGTTTCTTCTATTGATACTAGTTCTGATGGTAAAATTAGTGAAGTAACTCTTTCTGCTTTTAATATTGATAATATTCTTTCTTCTCTTGTAGAAGATCCTTTTATATCAGGTAATAATTCTTCTAACTCTACCGTAGCTTTAGTTAATAATGAGCTTGTTCACGGAATTGATCCACGCACGGTAAATAAAAATCCTGCTGATGTAGGTTCTGTGGGAGATGAAGCTTTTGACACATTAACAAGAGCAAGAGCTAACGGTTTATCGTATTCTGCAGATATAGTAAATTATTACGGAAAAGCAAATGCATCTTTTGATAAAAATCAAACAACATTAGTTAATGGAAGTTGGACGGAGCTTAAACAAGATTCCAGAGATTTACTAGGAGGCGTAGTAGAAATTAAGACTACTTTTATGAACTTTTTAGATCATTGGCCAGAGTATAGTAGTGTTAGAACTATTACAGCAAATGTAGTTGAAGTTATTAATGCTATGCCTTATCGAGTAGGAGATAATGTAAAATCTTCTGCGGGAGATACAGAGGCTACTATTCAATCTATTGAGGAAAATAGATTTTTATTCTTAAGTAATCCGCTATCTTCTTCTACTGCATTTGGTGATTCAGTTTTTATTGTTAATGTTGATGCAGATGTTGAGTCTTATGTAGAAGATATTTTTAAAATTAATGAGTTAGAATCTTTAAATATTACTACCGCTACTTTTGGTTTAGTTTCGTGGTTGCAGTATTTTAAAATTGTAGTGCCAAAAAGAAAATACTATAAAAATACTTGTCAATGGATTTATAAAGGTGAAGAATGTCAATATCCTGGACCAGGAGAATTACCTATTCCAGGAACTACATCTTTAAAAAGTAATGCTAATCCTATCGGTGCAGACAACGAGACAGCTGCTTCTGCAATCGGAGATATATGTTCAAAAAGTTTAGAAGCTTGCACGATTAGAAATAATCAAATTCATTTCGGCGGATTCCCTGCTACAGGTAGAACAATTCCGAGGGCATAGTGATTAAAGGTTGTATATTACCGTGGATGCATTTATACGGCGATGTAAGCGGAAAATATCGTTTATGTTGTCATACAGATAATAAACCTGAATCTATTATGGCAACATATAAAGATGATATTTCTACAATTTTTAATAATGATAAATATAAAAGTGCTAGAAAACAATTCTTATCTAATAAATACCCAAAAGAGTGTAAAAAAGCTTGTTATGCTATTGAAGAATTAGGAGGGGAATCTAATAGGCAACAAGTAAACAAACGTTTTGGTAGGTTTGCTAATCTACAAAAACATACTAAAAGTGATGGTTCCATAGTAAATCATCCTATTTATTTAGATATAAGATTTGGAAATAAATGTAACTTTAAATGTAGAATCTGCGGTCCCCATTCCTCTTCTTCTTGGTTTAAAGATTCTTCTAAAGTAACTAACTTTAAAAACTATCCCGCTCAGTTAGAAGATTATTATACAGACTCTCCTGAGTTTTGGGCTTATTTAGATAAAATTAAACATTCTGTTAAATACTTTTATTTTGCAGGGGGTGAGCCTCTTATAATGGATGGACATTATAAGCTTTTGCAATGGTTCATTGATAATAATAAAACCGATGTTGAATTAACTTATAATACAAATTTGAGTACTCTCAAATATAAAAATTATGATGTTTTTGAATTATGGAGCCATTTTGATAAAGTAAGTTTGTGGCCCAGCGTAGATGGCTATAAACAACATTCTGAGTATGGAAGAACTAACTTTAATTGGGACACTTTTGAGACTAACTTACTAAAAACTAAAAAATATGTAAATACTTTAAGTTGTACTACTTCAATATATAGTATTTTGACAACACCTGAATTGATAGCCCATATGAAAACTTTAAATATTGCGACTTATTTAAGTATTTTAGATTCCCCTACTTATTTTGATATGCGATTGTTACCAGATAGTATAAAAGATAAAATAAATAAAAAATTTGATATTTTAAAAAGAAAAATACCATTAAATACTAGTGAATTAGAAACTATTGATAAAAATTTAAGCTATCTAAATAAAGATATTGGTAATAGAGATATTTTACTTAAAGAGTTTAAAAAATATAATACACAAGTAGACTCACTTAACAATACTTCTTTCGTAAAAACCTACCCGGAATTAGCAGAATGGTACGAGAAAATATAATAAATTATTTAGGAATTCCACACTCTTATGAATCAGGACTAAACTGCATAACAATTATCCATGAGTTCTTTAAAAAAGAGTTAGGCATAGACTGTATTAAAGAATTAGTTCCTTCTAACATAACTAATGCTCGTTGGATGAAACAAATAACTCTTGAAGATATTGATACCTGGGCATTAAAACACGGAATAAAAGTTCCGTTGACAGAGTTACAAGATTGTGATGTAATATTATTTAAATCACCAAGGTTAAATTATCCAATTCATTTTGGTATGTTTATGTTACCTTATAATATGTTACATTTAGAAGAGGGGAATTATTCAAAATATGAGCACATCAGCTCTAACTGGTCAGAGTGTATCTACGCAGCCTATAGACATAAGTCCTTGGTATAAAAAATATCTTGGACTACCTTATTTACACTTAGGCACCTCTACTAAAACAGGAATAGATTGTTTTAATCTTTGTAGATTAATTTACAAGGAACAACTAGGTATTGACATACCATATACTACTTCAGATTTTTGTAATATTGTTGATGAAGATTGGTATTCAAAAACTACTGAACAATGGATGCATAAAGCAGCTACAACGGAATTTGGGTGGAAAGCGGTAACTTCTCCACAGAAATATGATATAGTTTTAATGAGTATTGGCTCTACTAATGTTACTAACCATTGTGCTTTATATGTAGGCGATAATAAAATTTTACAAATTATGATAGATCATACCAGTTGGATTGCTCCCTACGGTCGCTGGTATAAACAATACACAACAGGAATAGTTAGATGGATAAATATGCCGAATTAAAACAAGAATTAGGAAAACACTCACTTAGAGATTATCCTAGAGAAGCGTGTGGTTTAATTTTAAAAGACTTTAGTTATGTTCCATGCTTAAATTTAAGTAATGAACCTACTTTAAGTTTTATTTTAGACCCTGGTGCCTTAATTCAGTATGATGAACAGATTTGGGGAATTTTTCACTCACATCCAGGCGATGATAATCCGATTCCAAGTAAAGAAGATAAAATTGGGGCTGCTTTCCAAGAGTATAAATTTTTGGTTGGTTTCGGCGAGAAATTTTTTATATACTGGTATGATAATAAGGTAAATGCTTTAAAATTTGATCGGTTTGAGGAAAAACATCTTGAAGGTTAATGTAAAATTTCATTCTGCCTATAAAAAATATTTTGAACAAGATAGTTATGAAGTTGACATAACTACCTATTCAGATATTATGCTATATCTTAAAGGAGTGCATCCACGCTTTGCTAATTATCTTCGTAGAATTGAAATAGGTGAAATAGAAGAGTGTGTAGGCTTAGTAGATCAAAAATTTAATTGTATTACTTCTGACATACAAAATGTAAAACGTCCTAAACACGGAGAAACTATTTATATTACCCCTATTATTGCTGGAGGTGGTGGAAAAACAGGAATGATTATTGCGATGGTGGCAATAATCGCAATTTCTTTTATGATTCCAAATCCTTTTGCATTAGCTCCGGGTTTTGTAGGCCCTCCCACAGCAGTTCAAGCTGCCGCTAGTTTAGGCGGGGCAGCCTTAGCAGCAATTGGAGGGATGTCGGCACTGACTATAAGTCTCGGTATGATGGCATTAAATATGTTAATATCTGCTTTTACCTCAAAACCTAAAAATCCTGTTTCTGGTTCTCCAGATTCAGCGGCAAGAACAGAAAATAACATGTTCGGAGCACTGCGAAACGCAACAGAGGCGGGTGCTCCTATACCTTTACACTATGGAATGACACGAGTATCTGGGCAATTTGTAAGCGGTTATTTACATACAACACAACACGGAAAAGGTAATGATCCTTCCGTTCAATCTATATTTCAAGCTAATCAAACTCCAAATGCTATTTTAGATGAGGCGGCTTAGATGCAAATAGAACTTCGTATACATTCATCTTACAAACCTTATTTTGATCAAAGATCTTATAGCCTTGAAGTAATTGACTTTGAAGATATACATTTATATTTACGAAATTTGCATCCAAAATTTGATGCGTATTTAAAGGCTGTTCAACGAAAAGATACTGAAGAAGCAGTTTGTTTAGTAGACTCTACTTTTAGAACGTTAGACTATAACACTAAACAAATGAAAAAAATAAAAGATGGCGATGTATATTATCTAGCTCCTATGATTGTAGGAGGAGGCGGCAAACGTGGTTTTATTGCTATTGCAGCTTTTGCTGTTTTAGCTTATGCTACAGGAGGTTTTGGTTTGATGACTCCACCGCCGGGTGGCGAACTGGGAATGCTTGAATTAGATGCTGGTATCTCTGCTGCTACTGGGGGCGGTAATATCTTTGGAAGTCTAGGAGCAGCCGTTTCGAATATGCCTACTTTTTTAAAATCTATTATTGGTAACTTAGCTATAAGCTTTATAACTTCGTTATTTACTAAAAAACCTAAGTCTCCTGTTGCGGCTACTCCCGACTCGGCGGCAAGAACAGAAAATAATATGTTTAATTCTTTACAAAACTCAACAGAGTCAGGAACACCTATAGCACTAAATTATGGAATGACACGAGTAGCAGGGCAGTTTGTTAGTGGTTATCTTCACACCACTGCTCACGGTAAAGGTAATGATCCTGCGGTGCAATCGTTGTTTCAAGCAAATCATACTCCAAATGCTATTTTAGATGAGGCAGCCTAATGAGCGTTATTAGACATTATAATTCATATAAAGGTAGACGAATTCCTTATATTGTAGGAGCTAAAGGTGGCTGTTTTCCTGCGGGAACTGCCATAACAATGGCAGATGGTAGTACTAAACCCATTGAAGATATTAAAAATTTAGATGTTGTGCTTGCCTTTAATAAAAACGGTGTTCTTAGCCCTGCCACGGTGAGTGAGACTTTTTATCACGAAAACGATGAGTTTATTACAATTAAACACTGGGCAGGAGAGTTTACTGTAACCCCTAATCATTGGATTTTAGCCGATTCAGGACTATTTTTAGAGGCAGGTCAGCTTACTACAAAAGATCAAGTAGTTACTAAAGATGGGCAAATTTCTCCTATTGAAAGTATTGAGCCTGCGGGTAGCGGTTCTAGTTATAATTTTACTGTAAGTAAAGCACATACTTATATTGCTAATGATGTACGCGTGCATAATAAAGGTGGGGGAAAAGGGGGAGGTACTACTCATACTCCTGTTGAAGCTGAAAATAGTTTATTCTCTACTGATATTTTATTTGTTACTAATGCTGTTGGAGAAGGTCCTGTATATAGAATTAATCCTAACGGGCCTCAAGACATTGAAATTCAAGACGGCGGTATTGATGATTTAATTAATCTAGACGGAGATGGACGAGAAAATACAGAGAAATTTAAAACTATTTCAAATACAGGAACCGTAACTCAATCACCTCTTCGAGTATTTGGAGAAGAAATTGTAACTCCCCAAAACTTTCAATCTCCTGTTAGATTGAAAAAGGGTAATGTTGCTGGAATACCAAAATCCTCAGTTGAGTTACAAGATACAAGTGCTGATGATTGGGATGCTCTTCGCTTTTCTTTTACACTAAACTCTTTATTGACACAAGCCACTAACGGAGATATTAATGGACACTCTATTTCCTTGCGTATTCGTATATTTAACAGAGCTGGAACAGAAACTATTGCTGATACAGGAGATGAGGATACAGTAACTGCTGGAAACGCTACTATTTCTGGAAAAACAAACACTCCATTTAAATTTACTATTACTGTTTTGATTCCTGAAGAAAAAAGGTCTACTGATGGATATAAATTTACTGTAGAAAAAACTTCTGGTGACTCAGAAAAATCTACTATTTCCGAAGAAATTCAATTAAGTGGCTGGTTTGAAATTAAATATAAAAGACAAGCGTATCCAAGAACTGCTCATATTGGTTATGCTATTAAAGCACATTCTGAATATACAGGAGGCGTACCTAACTTTACTTCTCTAATAAAAGGATTGCTAGTAAAGGTTCCCTCAAACTATAATCAACCTATCTTAGAAACAGGAGAGATAGATTGGAGAGAATTAGAACTTCCAGAAACAGGTACAGCTGAAATTGACGGTGTTTCTGGAGTACAAATTGGCTATACTCAAAGAGGCTACAGATTACAACAATCAGGACTAACTGTTCAAACCAGTGCTAACCCTGTTATTTATCAAGGTGTGTGGGACGGAACTTTTATCTATGCTTGGTCTCAAAACCCTGTTTGGATTACTTATGATATATTAACTAATAAAACATATGGTTTAGGGATTGCAGAAGAAAATATTGATAAATTTAAATTTTATCAAGTTGCTCAATATTGCGATGCTTGTAACGTAATTACAGGAGCTTTTGAGGGCATAGATTCTTTAGCAGACGGTACTTTTAGACATAAACCAAGAGGATTATTTACAGATAGTAGAGAAAATCAATTTGGTTTGTCATCTTTTATTAAGATTAAAGAAAGACGTTTTATTTGTGACTGTACTATCATTGATCAATCTCAAGCAATGGATACTATTAACCAAATAACATCAATTTTTAGAGGAGCGTTAGTTTATTCTGGGGGTAAAATTACTCTTGCAGTTGATATGCCTAATGAAATTCCTGTAGCAGTATTTAATGAATCTAATATTAAAGATGGCAGTTTTCAAATAAGTGGTATTAAAGAAAGTGATATTTTAACAGGCGTAGATGTATCGTATATTGACCCTACTAACCACTTTAAACGAGAAGTAGTTCGTATTGATACTACAGATAGAAATGATGGTATGCAAAAGTCAGAAATTGAAAATGTTGCGTCTCTTGATTTATTCGGGGTAACTCGTAGAAGTCAAGCTCTTAGATATGCCCAATATCATATTGCTGCTTCTAAATTTTTGCGTCGTCGAGCTCAGTGGACTACCTCAGCAGAAGCTTTATTGCTATCTCCTGGAGATGTTGTATCGGTCGCTCAAAGAAATATTGGTATTGCTTGGGGTTATGCCGGTAAAGTTGTTTCAAACTCAACTTTAGGTTCTGATACTGTGCAAGCGGGTAACGTAATACTTGAACATCTAACTACTCCTTCTTTGTCTGCTTCTGTATTTACTGCAAATACAAATCCGCTTATACTTCGAGTATTTCGCTCTGACAGAGATAGAATTGAATTATTTTTATTATCTAATACCGATTACCAATTATTAGATACAGGCAATGTTACTTCTGGTTTTGATAGAGCAAGAGTTAATGTAATTTCTAAATATAACTATATAACACAAGCTTTTGATAGTGGTATAGATTCTACTGGTTTTCAAGCTAATGATGTTCCAACTATAGGTGATTTATGGACTCTTGGTGAGATTGATGATCCTAATAATATTTATTCAGCAAAATCAGATAAACTATTTAAAATTACTTCTATTACTAGAAATGAGGATCACGAAGTTGTAGTTGACTCTATTGAATATGTGTCAAATATTTATGTAGATTCTGATACTTTTATTGACTATACTCCAACTGATTATATTGATACTACAAGTCCTCTTCGTCCACCACCGGCTCCGCAATTTAAGCTACAGCCTCTAACTAGAAGGGAACAAGACGGTTCTTTAACCACAGACTTATTTATTGATGTCTCTACGGAAAGAACAGGATACGGTCTTGCTTTTGCTACAGAGTTTGAGATTATGAGAACTGATGAATCTCAAACAATGCTATCAGGTCAACTTGATACAAATGTAAATGCTGCTACTTTTGGTACTTTGTCCTTTACTCCTTCTAATACTGCTGCTTTAGCTGATGCTACCGGCGTAGCCGTGTTGGTTGGAAAAAATGGATTTGATACTAATTTAGGAGAAATTAGATTACTATGTAACTCGGTAGCTGCTATAGATGACAGCTCTAGCATTAGATTTACTGTTGAAGGATTAAATGTTGCTTTTGATACTAATATCGGTAAACATGTTTTACGAACTAATGATGGCTCTATTCCTTTAAAAGGAATAGATCAGCTATCATTCCCGATTATTGGTAAAACAGATACTCCTTTACTTATACAAAATTTTGGAGGTCAATTAACTGAATACAGCGCTAATATAACTGCTTTTAATGAAACTGGTGACGATATAGATTTAGGAGATGCTTTAAGTATTGAAGTAGAAAATACAGAAAATTTAGGCATAAGATTAGTTGATTTGCTTCCTCCAGCTCCTTTTTATGTAACTATTAATCAACTTTTAGATTCTAGATATTTAGATACTACACCAGATATTTATGTAGCTGGCTCTGATATTACGTATATTAGGAATAATACTTTTGTATCAGGAGCAAGTACTCATGTAGAGCCTCTTGAAATTACTCCTAGAGACAAAAATTTTATCACAGTATATGTAGATGGCATAAAGAAAACTGCTGGACAGTTTACTTTTAATAAAGATACTTCTCCTCCTAATATAACTTATACTATTGAAGAAGGAGAAGAAACTATTAAAGTATTGATAGATCATTATACTGTTCCTGCTATTGAAATAGGGGATAATGTTCAAATTCTTTCAGATAACGTATTTTCTGTTGCTAACGTGTCTTATGACCCAGCAGACCCGTCATATAATGCTGCGCTAACTTCTAATAATATTTATTCTATCACATTATCTAAGCGTCCTCGGTCTAATGTAAGCGGATTTACTGCTATAAATATTTCTCCAAACCCTATTGGAGTAATTGCCAATGTAAATCAAAGTGCCGCTAATTTTACTTTTGATTATAATAAAGCTATTTATCCTGGTAATTTTAACTTAGCTAATAACTATGTATATGATGTAGCTTATGGTGAGGGTTTTGAAAAAGTATTTTTAACAGAAAATAGAACTATAAGAAACTTATCTACAGGAACCACGATAGTTAGAGCAAGAAATAAAAATAGAGCAGGACGAGCCAGCCCTTATGTAACTAAAGCTCTTACAATAGAAAACCTTCTTATCCCAAAGGTTCAAAATGTTGTTATTACAGAATCCTTGTACAAAGAACAAGTTGGTGGTGTAGCTGTTAGAGCTATTGTAGCCTTTGATCATTTACAAAACTCAGAAGTAACAGATTATGAAGTTTCTTATCGTATTACAGGAGAGTCTGCCGATCTAACTTCTTTTACTTCTGTAAAAGTTCCGGCAACAGCTGTCGATTCTGATGGAAAAGTTAGATATCTTATAAACAACATTGATAGAGGTGCTAGTTCACAGGTTAATACTTTAAATATTAGGATTACTCCACTAAACAAAGATATTAGAGGACAAACTACAACAGTAACACAAACTATTTTAGGTAAGACAGCTCCTCCACAAAACGTTATTAACTTTACTGGAGGCCAGCTATCTGATCAGATAACTTTTTTCTGGTCTTATCCACGAACTAACGATGAGCTATCTGATTTAGATCTAAAAGAAGTAGTTATTAGGCGCATACCGGGAACAGCTACTATTAATTCTTCTAATTTTGTACTTGCTGACGCATATCATACAGAAGCTGCGGGAGGCGCTAGATTTACTGTTAATATTGATACTTTTGGTACTTTTACTTATTTAGTACGAACTCGTGATACTAGCGGTAACTTTAGTGAAAGCGTAACAGGACTTACATTAACAACAACTAGGCCTGTTAGAAATACTGTTATTGCTGCGTACAACGAAGACTCTCCTGGAACTACGTTTGCAGGAATTGTAAATACAAACTCCGCAGAGGAAAATTTTGCTTCTTTCTCTACCTCTAATAATGGTGGTATCAATAACTCTTCTGTTCCAAGTTCTGTAGTAGATAATGCAAATGGTTCTTCTTCTGGTTGGTCTGCTATTGCAGCTTCTCCTACAGATTTATTAGCTACAGGAGACGCTACTTACATTACACAAATTAGAGATTTAGGTTCTACTGTTACGGGTTCTTTATTTGTTGATATTGAAGGAACACAGGCAGTACAAACAACTTATAATGACTATCATACAGTATTGTTTTCTGGTGTCACAGAAACAAATACTGGTCCAGCAGCGGATGTTCTTCAAGAAGATAATTTTGGTGGTATTGGAACAGTCCTTGGATTTTCTAATTCAACTCTTACATTTAATTATAGTGGTGTTAATAAAACGTTAGTAGACACCACAACTACTGCTAATGTATATGCTATATGGAATCCCGGGCAGTATACTGGTAATGTTATTTCTATTTCTGCTATTACGCAAGCTTCTCCGGCTGTTGTTACTACAGTAGGATCTGAGCACGGTCTTGTAGATGGTGATAGAATTATCATTCACGATGTTACTGGTATGACAGAAATTAATGATAAAGAAGTATATGTAACTAGAGACAGTGCAACGGCAGTTTCTTTATTTACCGATTCTGCAAGAACTACTCCTTTAAACTCTACTGGATTTACAGCATATAGTAGTTCTGGTGTGCTTGACCAAGGTGATTATGCAAACGCAAACTCATATGCTTTGATTGCCAGTGTTATTAATGCTAATCATGTTGCGTTAGGAACTTCTTATCACGCAAATGGAGATGCTACTGGTACTAATGCTTTTGCTAATATTACTCAAGTAGCTTCTACTTATCAATTAGTTGATTTGTCACAGTTTTCAGATTTAGGGTCGTCAGCAACTTTTGAAGGTACTTTAGGCGTTGTCTCAACAACAGCATTCGTTAGGACTAGTACAGAAACACCAGAAAATTTATTCCAAGCAGACCCAACAGCCGCAGATCCTGCAGCGCTACAGGTTGTTCAGGCTAATTTTACGGGAGGAAGCTCTACTAATGATGGTTTCTTACCATATGAGACGGGAACTAAAGCTTTCCGATTCTTCCAAATAAAATTTGTTGTAAATAACAACGAGCCTAATCAATTTGACTTTACAATTGATAAATTACGATATACAATTGAAAAAGAAAAGCTAATATTTACAGAAAGTGTCGTTTTTGACGGAGTTGATAAGGTAGTTGATTTGTCTTCTGCTAATTTTGTGCAAGTGCCTGTAGTAAGTTTAGATGTTACTTCTAGCGCTAATGCTTTAGCGGCACCTATAGCAGTAACTACCGAATTAAGCGCAACTCAATTAAAATTTAATGTATTTTTTACAAGTAATGGGGTTGCCCATCCAGCAGATAGCACAGCAACTGTATCGGTGACAGCAACAGGAGTTTAATAATGGCAACAGGGGATTCAAATACTTTTGTAGAACCGACTGCGGGTACAGCTATTAATACCGCCAGAGGGCAAGTTAATGGTAGTTTACGCGCTCTCTTACGTAATTTTTATAGTTCAGTAACTCCTACTGGACCAAATATTATTGCTTCTGGCACTAATCAAGGTGAGCAAGATGGTATGCTATTTAGAATGGCTAATGCTAATGTTGCTGCTTTATATATTTCAGACTCTGCTAATAAAAAGTCTTCTAAGGCTGGAGGTAATTTTACTAGGGTAGGCATAGGTAATCGGGTAGAAAATGGTATTGGGGCTTTAGCAGCTAACGTAACCCACTATGAAATTGGTGAGTTAGTTGCTACTGTAAGTGCTGATGGAGCACTAGCTTCTAATGCTCGGTTATACCTTTCAAAAGGTAATACAAATTCTATGACTGATTTCATAGATGTAGGTATTCCTCCTACAAACGGCTCTGTTACTGCTCCTATGATCGGTAACTTAGAGTATTTGAGTTTTTCTAATGCTTTAGTGGGAAAAACCAAATTTACAACTAATGCTGACATTAAATTAGGCAGTGCAGGCGACGGAGACGGTAATACTGCTATTGGTTTTAATACCAATAACGTAAATTCTAATGTAAGTTTAGTTAAAAATATTCAAGAGAGTGGGCACTGTTTAAGTATTATAGATCAAGATGGTGATTACGGTCCTCTACGTTCTAATATAGTTTTTCAATCTACGGTCGCTGGTACAGATACTGCTATCTCTGAGTTAATTCCTGTAGGGACTATGGTAGTGTGGGGAAAAGCAGCAGCTCCTTCTGGGTGGTTATTGTGTGACGGTACTGCTATTTCTCGAACCACTTACTCGGCTCTTTTTGCACAATTAGGTACTACTTATGGAGTTGGTAATGGCTCAACCACTTTTAATCTACCTAATTTTAGAGATAGAGCTCCCGTAGGCGCAGGAGCAAATATGTCTTTAGGTAACCAAGCAGGTGCACTAGCATCTTCTGGTGTAATTACTACAAACTCGGGAACGGCAGATTTAACAGTAGGTACTGCTTCTTTTGCTTCTAGTGCTAAAGACTCTTCTGTAACAGACGCTGTAACAAGTGTTACTGCTGGTGGGCACACACATACTCTTACTTTACCGCACATTGCAGTAAACTTTATAATTAAAACATAGAGGAATAAAATGGAATATATGAAATTTGAAATTGATAATTTGACACAAGATAGAGTTATCTGTCAATATAGAGAAATTACAGAAGAAAAAAAAGGAGAATTTAAATCACGAGTATTTCCTTTAGAACTTTTAGGAGAACACGAACCAAAAATTCTTGAATTGGTTAAAGGTGATATTACAGGTATTTATTTAGAATACAACGGAGAAGTAACACACACAGAACGAAAACAGTTTGGAAAAGCAATAACTGCTCTAGATGAGGAAACAGTAGAGTATTGTTTAAAGGTTGTTAAAAATGCTTGTGTTCAAGAAAAATGGGATGATTTACTTAAACCGCCTTCTGTAGACGAACAAGTTGAGGAATTTTTAAAAGAATTCTTTCCTGATGATGATGAAGAAACTTTAAAACCAAAAGACTTTTTAGCAGAGTTTTTTGCGGAATTAGAAGAAGAGGCTGATTCCGAAAAGGAATAATAAATGGCATTAACAAGAATTACTACTTCAGTTGTTGACAGTGATGCGGTTACTACAGATAAGATAGCAGACGAAGCTGTTACTACAGATAAGATAGCTGCTGGGGCTGTAACAATAGATAAATTAGCAGCATCTGCTAACGTTACCATTGTTCACGTAGACTTAACATCTAATGTTAATTTAGTGCAAGATAATGTTGTACGAGTTGCTGCTAATTTATTAAGTAATACTTATACTTATGCTAATACAGAAATTGGTCTTCTTGGGAATAATGCTCCAGAAACACAGACTCTTAGTTTGGGTGACCCTGCTAATGTTATTGTTGGGACAACAAAACACAGTAGCGGAATATCTTTTGTTCGTATTAACAGTGCTGCAGGACAAGGAAAGTATAATTTAGATGTAAGTGGTAACGCCCGTATTCAAGAGGCTTTTATTAATACTGTTGCAATATCCAATGCAAACCCTTCTAGTACTGGATTTTATCTAGGAACTCCAGCTAACATCATTTTAAGGGCATCTACTACACAAGACGTAACTGGTCGTTTACATATGGGTGTTCCTGATAGTATTTCTGGCCTCTCTCGTTATGCCGTAGATGTTAGATCCAATGCAAATATTGGAGATACGTCAGTAACTGCTTTAGGCGTAGATAACGTAAGTCCAGCCTCTGGAACTATTTCTGTAGGTGTTCCTGCTAATGTGGTAATTCGCTATCACGCAGCGAGCGGAGCAGGCAATGTTATTATTGGAGATGCTACGGCTACTTCTGAATACAACTTAGATGTTCGTGGTAGTGCAAACACCTCAACAATCATAGTTGATTCTCTAACAGCATCTAGGGCATTAATTTCTGGAGCCTCCAAAGGCGTAGAGTCTTCTTCTGTTACCTCTACAGAGTTAGGTTATGTTTCGGGAGTTACTTCTGCAATTCAAACTCAATTAGACAGCAAAGTTGGTCAAACAAATATTAATACCGTTCAGGATAATGTAGCAGCTGCCGAAGCTAATATAGCATCTGTCATAAACGGTTCTACCGCTTTTACCGGTGCTGTAACTATGAACGATGATTTAACTGTTCAAGGTAATCTTACTGTTGCTGGTAGTTTTGCTAATCTTGCAGTTCAAGATTCTTATACAGACGACCGTATGATAATGTTAGCAAACTCATTTACAGGATCTCCTTCTCTTGATGTAGGCTTACTATTTAATAGAGGAAATCAGGGCAATGCTGCATTTTTCTATGATGAATCTGGGCGCAGATTTAGACTATCAGACACGCAAGACCCTTCATCTAATACAGCTTTATCACCTGTAACAGACTCAAATCTTCAGTTAGGTAATTTATTTGTTGAATCTATTACTTTAGATGGAACAGCAATTAGTGCAACAGGCGTAGAATTAAATTACACAGACGGAGTAATTTCCGCAATTCAAACTCAATTAGATGGCAAAGACACTAGAGCAAACGTTGATGCGTTTGGGACGTATGCCAACACTAATTTAGATACTAAAGCTAATGTTAGCGCTACTTACTTTTTAGCGTTAGCTAACGACTTTGTAACGTATACAAGACTTAATGCTAATATTAATACTACTACAGATAATGTTACTGCTGTTGAAACTCGTCTTAATGCTAATATAGATATCGTTCAAGATAATGTTGCTACTCTAGCAGGAACTACTCTAAGTCCTGGTTCTAATACAGTTACTTCTGTTGCAGGAGCAAACGCTTATGGCATTGGAGCAGCGGTAACTGCGATTGCAAGAACTCGTGTTTATGTATCAGGCGTTTCTCAATTACCTACCACCGATTATGTAGTACCATCTTCTGGTGTTATGCAATTAACTGACCCTTCTGCGGATATTCCTGCTGATTTACCTATTTTAATTCAATATTGGAACTAATGAAAATAAGACAACTTACTACAGAACTTACTTTTCGCTGTAATGCTAAATGTCCAGCTTGTCATAGAATAAAGCCTTTACGTATAGATTTAAATGATAAACAGTATACTATTTCTTTAGAACGTTTTAAAACTCTGTTTAATCCTGAGCTTTTAGAAAACTTAGAGTGGCTTGTGTTAAATGGTAATTTTGGCGACTCAATTATGAATCGCGAATTTAGAGAAATTATAAGTTATGTAAAAGAGTATAATGTAAAACTTAATATTCATACTAACGGCGGAATACACGATACAGATTATTGGAAAGATGTAGGTAATATTTTAGATCGCTTTGATATTATCAACTTTGACTTAGATGGCTTATCAGATACACACCATATTTATCGTATAAATACACATTTTGAAACAGTTTTTAGTAATGCAAAAGCTGTTATTTCTACTAATAGACCGCAAGTTCATTGGAAATATATAGTTTTTGAGTATAATAAGCACCAAGTAGAAGAGGCAAAAGCTTTAGCAATTAAAGAAGGCTTTCATACCTTTTCTACAGTTAAAACTTCTAGAGAATTTGGACGACCTACTTCAGGTAAATTTATTCATACAAAAAAGACTAATGAATATGAAAAAGCTGAGAAAAAAATTCACTGTGTCTGGAAAGACTGGAACAAGTGGTATATATCTCCTGAAGGGTTAGTATTTAGGTGTTGTTGGACAGGCGGGCATTACTATGATAATGATAATTCTCGTTTTTATTACCCTTCCGACTTTGAACAAAAATTTAATGGATTTAGTATTCCCATCCAAAAAATTATCAGTTATAATTATTGGAATAAGTTAGAATTATATCTTCAAGGATATGAGAGAGCTTTTTCGCTTTGTAAATCTCAATGTGGAAAACTTCTTTCCAGTCGGGAAAAGATTGAAGAAAATCTTAATACAGGTGAAAAAACGTATTTTGATGCTTTTAATCAGTTAGGAAATTAATATGGAACAAAAAGATTATGAAGTAGCAATGGTTCGTGCTAGACTTAAAAAAATTCGGTATCAAAGTACAGAGCTTTTAGCGCGATTTGCTAGTATGGAAGAAACAGATCTACCTGCTTGGCTACAAGCTAAGGTAAGCGATGCTGATCATTTTATTAGCGCTGTTTATGATTATTTTGAGTATGGAGACTATGAAGAAAATACTGAAGAAAATACTGAGAAAGAGGAAGAAGAGAATGACATGGAAGAAGAATCTATTGATGTTCTTCGTCCTCCCTCTCACGTTTTAGTTGTTAGAGATGAGGAACTTGATATTGCAGAAGTAGATATGTTACCGCCATCTGCTATGATGGCTATGGGAGAAAGAAATGCCGTTGAAAAAAGGAAAAAGTCAGAAAACAATCTCAGCAAACATCAAGGAGTTGATGAAGAAACCTGGGAAGACGAGAACAAAGGGAATCCTAACATCAGCTAAACGTTTAGGAATTAGTGCTGAAGAAGCACAAAGACGACAAGCGGTGGCAATTGCTTTAAATAAGGCAGGTAAGAGCAAGCCAAAAAAGAAGAAATAAATTTTTGACAAAATAACACAATTCTGTAAGAATTACATATATAGCCTAGTGATAAAGTGAATCTAAAGGCTTTAAACTTAATTTTTTCTAAAGGAGATATATAAATGGCTGTATCATTGAAAAGAGGAACGGATTCGTTCCCTGTCTCAATTAACGACATTCACGCTGCTGCCCTAACTCAAGGCGGTAACGAAGTTCATCTCTATCCAGGAACCTATACAGCAAACACAGGTTTAGTTGCTACAGACTTTGCCTTTGTTGGTATTGGGGATAAAGATGAAATCATTATTAATGGTGATATGACAATTGCTAATACTTCTACTGGAGGTATTACTTTCAAGAATATTTCTTTCGTAGGAGCCACTGCTGGCTCAGAAGGAGGAGGTGTTTGTGTAACTAAACTTGGGGCTGCTGCTTGTGAGCTTACTTTCTTTGATTGTAAGTTTTCTAATAGCGAGCACGCTGTTTCCCATAACGGTGAGCTTAGTTTTGTTACCTCTGGTAAAAACGTTACTATGTGGCAGTGCGATGCCCGTGGTGTTGACCAAGCTATCGTTTCTAACGCAAACGTAGAAATTAACTTCTCAGCACTAAATACTTCTGCTAACGCATACATGCAACCTGGTACTGGTGGCGGTAATCCTCTACTTACTGCTACTGTTCGCGCCTCTACCGCTGGCGCTGCTAACTCAGGTAATATGACTGAAACAGTTCTTGCACTGATTTCGTAATTTAAAGGAGAAATAAAAATGGCGATGATTAAAAAAGAAGTTACAGGAGATGCAAACGCTCTTAAGCTTGTTGCTGATGCCCGTCAAGCACCTGTAGCTGCTAAGGGAGGTACACAACGTACTTCTTTTACTGGCTCTAACGACACTCGCCCTGCTGGAGATGACCGCCCTAATCGTAAACTAAAAGCTGCTCGTGGCTATGTAGATCAAGGTCCAGTTACTATGGACGTTGCTAATAATTACGGTGCTCAGTTTGTTAGTGGTGGTCCTACCTCGGGTTCTGTAAATAAAAAGTACAGTGCAGCTAGTGAATCAGTTACTGGTGGCATGGGCGATAAAGTTATTAAAAATATGAAGTAAGGAGGATAGTTAAATGGCTAGAACTTCTTATGGAAGTGGAGTTGGAGAAGGTAAAGTTCAGCGAATTGGAGATAACAGATATGGTCTTCGTGAAGAGTATGACCCTACTGTAAAAGAACAGACAGTTCAGTACTATAGAAAAGGCGATGTTGCAGTAGTTAAAGAGGTTAAAGACCCAAATCTTCAAACTGTTACTACTGTAAAAGTTAAACCTCGTTCATGAATATACCCGAAGCTTTTCAGCGAAGCCCTAAATACACAAAAAAGAAAATAAAAAAAGCTAAAAAGAAGATAAAAAAACTTAAAAATACCGATAATTAGCTAAGTTTAGTAACCAAGTATACTTGTAAGGCGCACACACTAGTGGTTGCGCCTTACTTGTTTTTAACACTTTATTAAATATTTCTTCTCCCTCTACATCTACACTTATAAAAACAAAATCTTCGTCTGATAACCAAGAATAATCATACGTTGCAGCATCACCATGTACAATCATAATATTGTCTTTAGCAGGAGAATTTTTAATAAGGTGCTGGCTTATTTTAACTCGTGATTCTATTATTTCTATACCAACTTGCCTGATATGTGGATATTGTTTATGTACATCAAACATGCTATAAGGATACAGCCCACTACCTACAAGCACTAAATTTTTACACTGATTAAACTTGTATCTCTGTTTTTTGTCTACTAGAGTTTTAATTATCCAAGCATTATGTTCTGCTTCTGTATAAGGATTTTTCTTTTGTTCTGTGTAAAGTTTTAATAATCGTAATTCATCTAAAGATACAAGGTTTTTCCATAGATCTTTTTTATTACTTATTGTATTTAAGTTAACTTTTTTCTCTGATAACATTAGAAGATTCCTTAACCCCATTTAAATTTATAGAGTGTTTTTCTGGAAAACTATCGTTTTCTAATATCTCTTTTATTAAATGTGGTAGTTTAAATAATTCAGATTTAGTACATACTTTAAAAACATTTAGAGGCTCTAAAGTAAAACAACGAATAAATTGTTCCATTTTTTGACCATCTGTTCTAGGTATAAGAATAGCGGGTATTTGAGCTTTTAATACTTCCATAGTAGAGTTATAACCACCGTATGTAATATATAACGCACAAGATTGTACATATTTATAAAAATCTTCTATAAAAGGTACAAGGGTTACATTTCCTTTTGTTTTACTTTGTGTTTCTTTTAAGTATCTATTAGCAATTGGCATAATAAAGTTATAATTAGGAAATTTAGGTGCTATTTTAGATACTTCTTTAAATAAAAGAACCCCCTCTTCTTTATTTAATCCTGTGCTAACATATATATTATTATTGAGTCTTTTATGTTTTTTAATATCAGGATTACATACATATCCTGTATATATAATTTTATCTTTTAAATCTTCTATAATCTGCTGAGAATTATTCATTCTAACACGATCTGCCAGTAAAGGCAAGTAATTCTCATCTCCGTGTATTAACACAACATCTGCATAGTATTTACATACTAAATTTTGTGTATGTGCAACCCAATCTTGTAATGATTCTTGATGAGGCTCATCCCAAGGAAAATCTCTTGCACTAATTATAATTTTTATTCCACGTTTTTTTGCTTCTTCAAAAAAATAAAAGTATTCGTGAGAAAACTGATGTCTACAAAATGGGAATCCTTCGCATACAATAAGACTAACGTCGTTTGTATCAAGTATCTTATTCCATTCTTTTTTTCTTAACGTAACAAGCTCTTTAGACATCATAAAATTAAAAATGTTTTTAATGTCAGCTGGAATGTATGCTTTTAAAAAACTATTTCTTTCACAACCATCGTAAGAAATTGGTGGGTCAAAAAGTTGGTCTACAACTAAAACACGATGTGTTTTTGCTACTTCTTCTGCAATAAACTTCGTTCTCATACAGTGACCTAAGCCACGATAGTATTGTGTTAGAAAAATTATCATTCACGAATAAAATCTTTAATCATTGGAAAAATAGGCTCGATAGCCGTAGCGCACGCACGAGCTATCTCTCTATGTTCTTTTTGGGTTTCTGAACCAGAACGCAGCTCAATATAATGAATCCAAGAACGAAGAGTTCCATTCATATACAGACGAGACATAGTTAAGCCTTCTGGTAGCACAGCCCTAGCTTGCTCTTTAGCAATATTTTTACTAATAGCCCATTTGTATGCTTCAAGAGATTCTTGCATTACTTGACTTTGTCTCAATTCCCAGTTAGCCTGTAGACTAGCATCTTCTGTTTCTATACTATTCTGTCGGTTCTTTTTATCTTGTAGTCTCGCTTTACGTATAACAAAATCAAGCTCTTGAGTAGGATCAGCATAACGTTGACTAAATTCCTGAAAAGAAAAAGAACGATGCCGAAGAATTTGACGAGCGATATCACGCGTAGTTTCAATTTCTAAACACACCGAAGCCATTTCAAAAGGAGACCAGTGTTGATGTTCAATTAAGTAACTCAATAGTTTACTACTAGTTTCTGAGTTATTTTGGTTATTTGGATTAGATATTCTTGCACAGTAAGCAACAATATCTTCTAGCTTTGACCAGCCGTGATCAAAAGCAGTTGTACTTTTAGGTTGTGAATAGGATATTAGGTTAACGTTCATTTAAATACTTCTCTATATCTTCTCTAGAATATTCTTCAGAAGGTTTACCTTCCTTCTTTTTTTCTTTTAATTTTTGAATCCAACCTTGAAATCAAAACTATAGGGAGCTTCTTCTACTTGATATACTCTGTTAAAAAACACTAAAGGAATTGTGGTAAATCTTAAACAAGCAATAATTTGGCTAGGAAAAATATATTCAACTTTGTTACTTACATTATGAAG
>Ga0070749_10000534_pt1 | contig 25575 bp, 40 predicted proteins | sample VirMetDEL_Nov_18_FD_75180 | JGI IMG/M metagenome (GOLD analysis project Ga0070749, IMG submission 75180) | Aqueous microbial communities from the Delaware River and Bay under freshwater to marine salinity gradient to study organic matter... | ecosystem: Environmental > Aquatic > Marine >...
ACCCGCCCCCATGACTCAGCGCGATATTGAGATCCTGCATGAGAGAATGAAGTCTCTCTACGACCAGAAGCAATCGCAGGCTGAGCAACTGGATCGGATTGAGGAACTTGCGCGGAACACCAACGGGCGTGTCCGTGAACTAGAGATGTGGAAAGCACGTTGGGAAGGGGCAGCGTACAGTTCTAGGTTTGTCTGGTTAATAATTGGTGGAGTTGCCACTGCTGCAGTCATTGAGGTAGTTAGGTCTATGTGATAAGTTCTAACAGGGCACCAAAGAAAGGACTTGACTTGCTTCTAGGAGAAAAGGTCGCCAAGGTCGCACTTGGTGAGGTTGGAGTTACAGAAATTCCAATGGGCAGCAACACGGGCCCGAAGGTCAGGTCGTACCAGATGGCGACTGACCTAGGTGGCACAGGTTGGCCCTGGTGCGGGGCATTCGTCGCATGGTGCTACAAGATGGCGCATTGTCCAGACGACAACTTGACCTCACCATCTACTGCTGTGACATACCAGCGCGCAAAGTCGCAGGGTGCAATTCTTGCGAAGCCTCGAGTCGGTGCGATGATCCTGTGGCCCGGTGTCCACATTGGGTTGATTGTCGAGGACCTCGGTGGTAGCCTTGTGAGGACTGTTGAGGGTAACTCTTCTGACTCTGTCCGCATCCGCACCCGTCGGGTTGGAGACAACGGCAGCATCGTTGTTGCCCCTCAGGTAATTAGAAAGTCACGTCCAGCACCTGCACCTCGGATGTACTACATCGAGAGGTTGGATGCGAAGCCTCGCCTTGTGGGTCCGTGGCGCACAAAGGCTGCGCGTGACCGCGCCTACAACCGCCTTAAGCCTAACGTCAAGAGGATGGCGCGCAAGGTCCGCATTGGCAGGAACAAGTACGCTATGAGTATTGGTTCACGCCGCATTATTGGTCCCTGGGTTTCTAAGAAGAGCAGGGACAACATTGTTCGGCGTTTGCGGGCAAAGGGTGAGCGTGTTCGCCCCTTTTCCCGCGCAAGGAAGAGGTCTGCTGCTGTAGCAGATGAACTCGGAAAGGTTAACTGATAGTGAACACCATTACGTTTGGACCAGCATCATGGATTGGACTTGTTGGTGCGATTGCTGCTGCTCTTGCTCCAATTTTCAGCGAACTGCCGACGACCTGGGGTGTTGTGGTCGGTGCCGTCCTTGCGGGCCTGACTGTGACAGGCCGCCAGCTGCAGGCAGTGTACGCCACGAAGTACCCTCCGACGATTGACGAGTTTGAGCTCGTAGACGAGCCGGAGATTGTGCCCACCGACGTTGGCCTCGATGAAGACTGACGACGATAAGCGCATAGCAGAACTCGAGAAGACTGCTAGGCGTCTGCAGAAGCAACTCGCTAATGCAAAGGCAAAGACGGCAGACCTCATAGATGCAGTTTACTCTGCTGCCTATGAGGCTGCCGTCGTTGTCGGTAAGCCAGAACCTGTCAAGTTAAAAAAGAGAGACAGGCGCAAGGCAAAGCCAGAGTGTGCTCTTTTGCATCTCACAGATTGGCAGTTGGGCAAGGAGACCCAGTCATACTCAACGTCGCAGTGTGCGCGTAGAGTGAGGCAGGCAGTTTCTAAGACAATCCACCTGACCAACATCCAGCGCGAGGATCACCCAGTCAGAGAGTGCCACGTCATGCTTGGCGGAGATCTCGTTGAGAACGTGGACACCTTTCCGCTGCAGGCCTACGAAGTTGACTCGACTATCTTTGAGCAGGTGTTCAGCGCATCTGCTCTTGTTGAGGAAAGCATCCTCACGCTCCTAGACAACTTCGAGCATGTCCACGTCTGGGAAGTGTCTGGGAACCATGGGCGTATCGGGCGCAAAGGCCAGTACCCAAGGCAGGACAATTTCGACCGCGTAGTTGGAAAGATTGCACGAGACAGATTGTCTGCCCAAAGGCGCCTGACCTGGAACGAACCTGACGGGTGGTACCAAATTGTCAAGGTAGGCAAGTATCGGGCGATGCTTGTCCACGGTGACCAGATTAAGGCCTTCGGAGGCAACGTCCCACACTACGGTATCTCAAAGAAGGCGAACGCCTGGGCGTCTGGTGTTGTCGAACCCTTTAAGGATCTCTACCTCGGCCACATGCACCAGGTACTCCAGGTCACGCTGGCACAGGGTGGGCGCGTCTTTATGACAGGTTCTACGGAGTCAGGTTCTGAGTACGCCAGAGAGTTTGTCGGTGCGAGGGGAACACCATCCCAAAGGCTGCACTTTGTAGACCCGAAACGGGGTCGCGTGTCAGCAGAGTACGTTTTGTGGTTGGATTAGGCAGTAACAGCGATAACCCGCCTCGTGAGACGCGATGTATCGCATGCCCTTGATGCGTCCCATGTACGCGCCTTAAACGCGGGTCCCCTTGCGTTGTATCGCGTCTGCTTGCGTTAGACGCGAGATACCCGGTTATCGGGAGGCGATGTACTCGTCAGGCGACATCTTGCACTCTGCCCAGTTGGGCCCGACCACAATGTCCGCTACGAATGGGACGTTGTACTCCAAAACGTCACCTTCTGAGAATGGTGCGTGGTCAAGTGTCGGGAAGGACACTACAACATCTTTCGGAAGGTCTTCTTCCATCGCGTAGCGAATAATCTCTGACGTCTCTCTAATCACTTCATCGTCGTCCAGACACTCGATGAAGATAGAGTCATGAACGGTGAACAGGATACGCTGCCTGTCAGGGTCAAACTGCTTGCTCATGCTGATTAGCGAGTTGACTACGAGTTGCGCTGAGAACCCCTGGATGGGTGTGTTCACAGCCTGGCGCTCGATGCGCGCCCTCTCGTCGTCCAGAATCAGGTCGAACCTGCGCCTGTTGCCAAAAGGACTCTCAACAAACTGCTTCTGGACAGAATCAACCTTAATGAGATCCATCCACTCGAACAGTTGAGAGTACCCAACCTTAAACTTGTCGAAGTAAGCGTTGATCTCGTCATTCCCCCACTTCCTGCCTGACATCTCAACCAGGTTGTCCATCTCAGGACCCGTGGCAATTGACTTCGCCCCTCGCCCGTACAGGACGCCAAAGTTCATGCACTTGGCAAGATAGCGTTCGTACTTCGTGATCTCTTCCTTGGGCTTGTTCCACAGCATGTTGGCGACCTCCTGATGGATGTCAGCACCATTTCTGTAGGCGTTGATTAGCACACTGTCCTGAGAGAACAATGCGGCAACGCGCAACTCGAGCTGCGACTGGTCAGCCTCGATATTCACCCACCCAGGAGAACAGTTGTAGGCTTTGCGAATATCCACCCCAACGTGAGACGCGTCTGGGATGTTCTGGAGGTTCGGGTTCGAGCAACTCAAGCGTCCAGTAGCCGTCCCGTGCAAGTTAAAGTCACCTCTGATGCGCCTATCAGAATCTGACCTGTCAAGGAGGCCGTTGATGTATGTCCCAAGGATCTTGCTCTTGACCCTGTAGGAGAGGATAGCGTTGATTAGGTTCGAGATTGCTGGATTTTCTTTCGCCACAATGCGGGCGAGTGCCTTAAGAGTATCTGAGTTCGTCGTCTTCTTGTTGGCGTCACGCTTGTAGGCGTACCTTCCCTGATCCTTCGGCATCTCAAGGCCCAGGCCTGTTTCCTCACCGTACAGAAGGTCCTCGACCTGCTTGGGTGAGTTCACGTTAAACTTCTGCGGGTTGGGGTTAGACGTCATCTGCTCAACCACGTCTCTAATGTCCTGCAACTCCTTCTCGAGTTGCTCCTCAATCTCAACCTTCATGGTTTCGAGGTAGGGGACGTCAATAGGTGACCCGACGAGTTCCATACGGGCAATCTCAAGAGATGCTGGCACCAGGTACGACTCATGCAAGTGCCACAGGCGCTCAGACTCTTCTGTCATAAGGTCGCGGAAAAGTGGGAACAGGCGTGCTGTTGCGAAACAGTCCTCTGCCATGTAGGTCAGCATCTCATCCCACATCTCTGACTTGCGCTTTTCAGAGGGCGGGGGTTGCATCTCTTGAGGCATGCGCTGTTCCATGACAGCCTGAGCAACTACATCTATGGGGATGTCACGCCCGACCTTCTTGCCTCGCCAGTCAGCCTCTTCCAGGTATTCCTGGATGTGCCACTTGCGCCAACAGGTGCGAGCTGTCTCTGGATGGGCCTCACAGAACTCCTTTATCCAGAGTGACCTAGCCTCCCACCCAACGTCCTTCCTGTAGTACTCAGTTAGCCAGTCACCCATCGAGAGTGACTTTCCGGAAGCGTCGAGGTGCACTCGCTGAAGAAGGTCAAGGCCATGTGTCTTATAGCGGTTAAACGGACGCTCATCCAATGCCCAGTGCATGAGCATAGTGTCTGCCAAGTGGGGGAAGTCGAACATGCCAAAATGGTGCCACAACCACTTCACGTCGAACTTGAGATTGTGGAAAACAGTCGTGCCCTGATAGGTGGTCAGGAAGTCGAGGAGGGGGGTCCTAATAAACTCTTCGGGTACGACCACACAGTACCCCTCACCTGACTCGGATAGGGCACATAGTCCTACGCTGAGAATCTTGGGCTCAACATGAGGCATGATTGCCTGCCATGGGCTGAACCCAGTCGTCTCGATATCGCAAGAGACAAAGGATGCCCCATGCAGTTCGTTGAGGAGGCTGAGTTCTGACTCTGACTCAACAACCTGAATCTCGAGGTCAGGTGTCTCAATAGGCTTGCTGTTCTCGCACAACTTGGTTACGTCATACGCGAAGTCACGGAACAGGTCTGGGTCTCTGTAAACAGAAAGTGGGTGGTAAGTGCAGACGGTGTAATGACCTGTAGGTGCTACGAACCCCTTACCACGAACTTTAGATAGCGGAACAGACTTGCTACTGTCAAAAACAACAGAAGCACTAACAGATCCAAGTACGAGAATTTTGTCGTGCTTTCTAGCTTCATTTTGGACACGGGTGACCTCCTCAAGCCACCTATCCGCCTTAACCTTCTTCGGGTCAGTGCCCTCTGGCAAGACGCTAATTAGTTTGTAGGGAACCTTGACAGCACGAAACACAGAGTCAAGGATGTTGAGGCCTGTGCCTCTTTTAAGCGGAACATCTGAAACAACGAGAACAGACATCTGACTAGACCTCTCTGGACCACGCAGCACAGGCTGTAAACACAGAGCAGTTAATGTTCGCCATCTGGCACTGCGGGGAAGTCATCTCTTTGTAGAAATAATTCTCTGGGCGTGTGGGGTACGGGGGTGCAGGCTTACCCGAGTTAAGCTGGATGTTGTCAAGGGCGTACACAAAAGGCTTTGCGCTGTCAGTAGAGCGAAGGTAGGGGTGCTTCGCAGAAATCTCTTTGAGTGCCCACAGGTCACGCCCCCAACCGAGCATGTGGATCTGAATATCAACCCCATTTCTAGCAAACGCTAGGTGCATGGGCTTAATTTCTTCGTCCAGGAACCTGAGCAACCCGCCCTCGAACACCTCGTAGTCCTTCGAGATTCCGATGGAGAAATCAAGGCGATACCCTGTTTGCCTAGCGTTGTAGACATGAGCCTTGACAAGGTTATCCAGACAGTAGACAAGACGCTCGTAACTCTCACCCTGCGGAACGTACATGAAACGCATCTTGGAGATAAGGTCGTAAAGGTGATGCTCGCTAGCGAGTTCGTTCCAGCACTCAAGAGCGTCAATTGTGCGCTCAAGGGTGTTGTCTGCGTGGTCGAGGGCGTCAGGCACAACTACTTCCTGAACCTGCATCGAGAGTGCCTGGTACATCAACTTCTCGGCGTCTGCACCCTCACCGTTCTCATGCGCTGAGTTGTCCAGGAGCAACCACGCTCCTTGCGCTCTTTCTGCCTTGTAATGCTCCATGTAATTAGGGTCATCGAGCAGGTGAGACAGGATGAGATGAAAATCCCCATGCCCGAAATCTCGTAGATGCGGGATGGGTGGAATATACGCTGTTTTCATTAAGGTGCCCAGACAAAGGTTGCGGAGGTAGGCCTTCTGCTTTGTTCCTCGCATGATACAAGGAACTCACTCACTTCGCCAAGACACGTCTCAATCTCAAAGTGGTCTGCCCAGTTCCGGAACCTGTTGATAATCTTAATGATTCCAGGGATATCGTATTCCTCAAAGTCATCTACTTCCTCAAAGGTGCACTGAGGAGTTGGAGTCATCGCCCATGCACGACCAAAAGGCTTCTTGAGGATGTAGGTGATACCTGGCCTCATCTGGATAAACTGGACCTGAGGAGCAGAGGCACAGGACAACGGGGGCAAAGGCCACTGGTCACAACCTAGGCCACCTGTCGGCTTCTCAACCCGCAGGAAATCACAGATGGGGTTCTCGTTTTGGTTGTTGGTGAACATCTCGTAGGTCTTGCCATTGACTGTCACCTCCCGAGCCTCAAACCCCTCCTTGTGCTTTGTGGCGTAAATAAACTCTTTTGGCGTGTAGTCAAGAGTGAACTTCTGGCAGCACGCTGTGCAGCCTGAGACACAGGTGAACTTGCGAAAAAGAGATGGTGTCACAGCGACAGCATTCACTGGAGGGGCGTAACGTCTCTCTTTAAGGGGCCTTCCTGTCTTAAGAGACTTCGCCTCGTACACAATAGGGTGCTTTGCGACTGTGGCGAGTTGGTAGAGAATCTTTTCGATAGAGTCAGCATGTCCAACTGAATTAGTGCGCTCTATCTCTTGTGCTCTGAGTTCGTCAGGGGTTGGCAATGTCGCCCCTCTCAAACTCAGCACACCTCTCAAGGACCCAACAATACCCAGCGATATCTACAATGTTGTCTCTGCCTGGGTTGTTGGTGTGCCTGGCAATCTTAAAAGCCATCATCATCAGAGACACCTGATCGGTAGTCACCTCGACACTAAGAATAGCAGACCACATCTTGCGGACAATCTCTATGTTGTCCCAAGGCTCGCCATGCGAATCCATGCGGCTGCCTTGCACGGTGCTAAGTGCCTCTTCGAGCACGTTTTCAGAAGCCAACGGAACGCTCCTCGTACTCAATAGGGTCGTGCATATTGCAGGCGTCGAAAGCCTCAAGGCGTGCGCGACAGGTAGAACAGGTTCCACAGGCAGGCCTCGTACCGCGGTAACAGGAGTGGGTGAGTTCGTAGGGCACTCGCTTCTGGAATCCCTGCAGAATGACGTCTGCCTTCTCCATGTGCTGGAACAGGGCGTGAAGTCGCACGCGCTGGTAGGTTCCTACATAGACGGCGTTTGCCATCGCACCCAAAAACTCTGGAGTACAGTCGGCGTAGGCAAACCCAGCACCATCCTCTGCGTGCATCCCAGCGTAGAGAAGTGCGTTGTCGAGGTTGCCGCCCTCACCTTCATCATGCTGCAGAATGCTGTCAGCGAGTGCCGTGGACATAGAAATCAGCGTCCCGTTGCGGAAGGGGACGTAGGTCGGGCTCATGGTGCCTGACGGGAGGTCTGCGTAAGACATATCTGGCACTGGAGTGTCTGTGGTCAGGACACCGCCCTTAAACAGGTTCGTCTCAAGTGGCACAATCAAGTGCTCACACTCGTAGTGCTTTGTGAGGTCCTTAGCACACTCCAACTCGATGCTGTGCTTCTGCCCGTAGTTGTAAGAGACAGCGACGAGCTTATCGTTGTCCTCTAGGTCGTGGTTAGCAATCCCGAGTGCAGTTGCGGAGTCAAGTCCGCCGCTCAGAATCACGAGCCTCAGCGTTGCCATTATTGCGCCATCCTTGCAAGAGAGAGGAACTCGTTCCTCGTATTCAGGTCTGTGTAGAAATCACCCCGAAAGATAGAGGTGATTGTCTTAGAATTCTCTGCCCGCACGCCCCTAATGGTCATGCAGGAGTGCACCCCTGTAGCAAGAACTGCCACGTTCTCTGTCTCAAGGACATTCTCGAGAGCGTTGGCGATATTCACAGCGAGGTCCTCCTGCAAAGCAGGGGTCTTGCAGCAGGCGATTGCCATGCGAGCAAGCTTAGAAAGACCAATGACACTATCCTTTGGGATGTAGGCAAGGTCAATCCGATACTGGACAGGCAGGAGGTGGTGGGGGCACATGCTGTACCCGTTCACCCCTGTCTGCGTGACCATGCCGGCGTACTCAGTTGGGAACACCGACTTCTTCCACTTCTCGAGGTCCTTGGAGATATCGTAGGAGAACGCTGCCTCCAGATAGGACCCAAATCGCGCTGGCGTCTCACGGTAGTTCTCATCCGTGAGGTCCACGCCAAGAGAAAGCAGAAGGTCTGATGCAGCGAAGAAAACCTTGTCGCTGCAATCTTCTTTCTTCATGCCCACTATCTACCCCTTTCGTTTCCCCATGCGAGGACGTGGAGTTGTGGGAGCACCTTCACGTCCCTCATCCTGGGATCTCCTGCAACCTTTTCAGCGATGTACCTGTACCTGTTACTGACATTCTTCCGCGTCACAGCAAGGTCCTCACTCGCAGGAGCATGATCTGCTGGGTGCGGGTTAGAGACAGTTTGCAGGTACGGAGAAAAGGTACCACCTGACAGGTAGAAGTCAAACTTTGGAAACTTCTGGTGCATCTCCACAGCATACTCATAGTCAGTATCGTCAAAGACAACTACCTTGAGATATGCTCTCTGAAAAAAGGTGAGGTAGTGAGACTCGTTCTGCGTCCACCTCTTACTGAGAAACTCCTTAAACATCTCCACAGTCACGGTGTTACCTGACGACGGAGGCTTCGGAGAGAGGCACAGGTCATCTACGGAGTAGAACCAATCCTTCCACACCGTCCCCTGTGTCTCAACCATGACCTTGAGGTTAGCAGAATGTAATCTGTGGATGAGCTCAGACATATTCCACAGCGCTGGGTTGCCCCCAGTCAGGACAACCCATTCAGGCCCAGCAGGCAAAAGAGAAATCCTGTCCGAAATCTGCTCTGCCGTCAAGGACTCTGCTGTGTCCTTAAACAACTCCGGCAAGACAGAATGAGGACTGTCGCACCAAGAACAGCGAAGGTCGCAACCAGCAAAGCGGACGAAGTAAGAAGGGACACCTGCAAACCTACCCTCACCTTGCACAGTTGGGCCGAACAACTCTGTTACTCTCAGCGTGCTGTCACCCATTGTAGATTGCCTCTTGGTTTTCTGTCTCACGCACCTGGACACTAACTACCTGCGGAAAGACATTCTTAAACCTGTCATACAGATACCTGGCGACATTCTCAGTTGTCGGTGGCAGGTAATCGCTAGGCAGAGTGTCATTCAGGAGTTGGTGGTCAAGATGCTCCTCGAGGTGTTCAGAGAAGTAACGACCAACATCCCCCATATCCACAATCAGTCCCTTGTCTGGGCCTGACTCGTGGACCTTCCCCTCAAGGAAGATCCACGCCTGCCAGGAATGCCCATGGATACGAGAGCACTTGCTCGGGTGGTCAGGCAGAAAGTGTGCTGCCTCAAAACGCACCCTGCGTGTAATCTGGGTACTCATCACGCAATAGAGGTGATAGAAATTCCGCCACGAGACTTCTGGGTCAGCGTGACCTGAATCTGCTCATGCCTCTCGTCCTCGTCAAGGCCAACAGCGTTAGCAATCGCGTCCCTGATGTGGACAGCAAGGCCTTCACAAAAGATACCCTTGTTGTGCAGGTCGCTGAACCAAATCTTAAGCGACTTGCTCTCAACAAGCAGATCTGTCCGAAACAGGCTAACCTGCACTCCGTAAAAATCAGGCTGCCCAGTCACAGGGCACACAGCAGTCACCTCGTCCGACTCATACGCGACCGAGAGACACCCCGGGTTAGGGAATGTCTCAAGGCCAGCGTATGAGTCAGAACCAGCATGACCAAGTGCCGTGAAACCAGACTTGTCACCCGAAGGGGTAGGCATATCGCTGTTCAGGAACTTGTCATCCCAATTCGTAGTCATTACTGAAACTTCCTCTTGTTGCCGGACGGAACCTTCTTGCCAGGCTTGTCGTCAGAGGAAATCAGCGCGTCTACCTGGGTCTGGGTCTTGCCCTCCCACTCGCGGTGGGTGACAACTGCGACGCCAGGAAGTCCTGCGAGTTCCGGCTGCGTGACAAGCATGCTCTCTTCATCGTAGTCGACCTCAAGAGAGTCGTCGTAGATGCCGAGGTTCTCGAAAACGTCCTTCATGCGCCAGAGTGCCTTTGGCGAGAAAGACAGGATCATCCACAGCTTGCGCCCCTTGTTGGGCTCCTCCGTGAGATCCAATTCGAGGTTGATATACGGGAACTTGCCCTCCTCGCGGGCGGGCTTAAACTCGGCCTTAGAAATAACAACCGGGTACTCACCCTCATCCAGAACGTCGAAGTCCTGAACGTCAGAGAAGTCAATCGTAACTCGTCCCACTTCTAGTCTCCTTACCAATCGTGGATTACTCGTAGTGCAGGGCGTCAAGGACAGAGGTAACCGTTGGGTCCTCTATCTCGTCAGGAGCCTCAACACCCCATGCAGTACGGACACCTGTGCGGATCTTTGCGTAGTTCTGAATAAGCAAAGTCCTGTAGGTCTTGCCCTCGTCATTCTGGGCGAGGGCAAGGTACCCGACAAGAGACATCATGCCGGGAATCTCAGTAGCAAGCTTACCGGACAGGTTAACCATCTTAACCATGCCCTCCTTGCTGTCAATCTCTTCCTTGTGGTGGGCGGTGTAGAAAACGTGCAGGGGCAGGTCACGGAAAGACCTCGTGAGCCTTCGCATCTGCACCATCGCCTTGCCATAGTCCTGCTGGTGGATAAGGTCCTTGTCCTTCGAGTCACGCCGGATGCTCTTATCGTCAAGAAGATTCATCAGAGCGAAAACGTGAACCTCAGACAGGGAGTCAATTGCGACAGCCTTAAAGCCTTCCTCGTTCTGCAGAAGGCGCTCATAGGCCTCGTTAAAGTCTTCCCAGGACGTGATGGGGATGTGGTACCAATCTGGACCGTTGGGCCCACCTGGGAGTCCGTCAAGGACGTCCAGGACGCCACCTTCGAAGTCGAGGATGGCGATTGGCTTTGTTCGTGGGTCCAAAACTGCTGTGCCCAGAAACCTTGTCTTGCCGTGCTTCGGGGGACCGTAGATGAGTGCCTTAATCTTCTTCTTCGATGCACTCTCACTAGCAGCCTGTGCTGCACTCTTTGGCATTATGCCAACTCCTCTGGAAGTGTGTGTCGTGGCTCCAGTACCTGAAACGCATTGTTCTTAATGAAGTCCGCGTCGCTGCCCTCTTCCATCGCTTTGCAGATTGGAAGGTATTGACACCTAGGGCAAGTGTACTGGGATGGGTTCGGATACAACTGCTCCGGAAATTGGAGCGCCTCGTCCATGTCTGCGTACTCATGGAACAAGTGCTTCTCGAACTCAGCGAGTTGCTCGATGTTTCTCTCCGACTGCATACGGAGGTAAAACTGCGACCAACCCTTTTCAGCGAGATAGTCAAGAATCTCTGTATACTCCTCGATGTTGCCAACGAGGCCATGCTCCTCAAGAGCAATGCAGTAAAGGTCGTAGGTCGTGCGCTGACTCTTGTCCTTCGACAGCGACCCGTTCTTGAGCACGCGAGGAGGCTTGGGAGGGTCCTTGATAAGGACGTTATACATACCCCCACGGGGTATGACTCCAGTCATGCGGTAATAGATGTAGCAGTAACCTGTGATCTGGTCGTCAATATCAAGTGCGCTGTCTGACGGAGGCGCGGACAAGGTCTTGTGGTCAACCACCCACACCCCATCCTCACGCTCTACAACCATATCTATTCGACCTGACAGGTACCCGCCTGTCTCGTTACCCTTTGGGTCGAGGATCGGAATGTACGACCTCTCCTCGATGCTCATGTCCAGCACCTTGTCGAAGAAAGGGTGAGCCTTGTCGTACCTGTCGTAGTAGAGAAGCATCTGCGATGCCTTCTCATACTCCGCGTACCACTCCTCGCCAACCTCTGGTGAAAACTCTGACTCACGAATCTCAGCGTCAAAGGTTTCCCAGTGATCCTTGAGTGTCTCTATGGCGTGACCAATGTCACGGTCACTCTTGTAGTACGTCTCAAGAGCTGCGTGAACCATGTCTCCGAACATAAAGTACCACTGCCTACCTTGCCGAGGGGCAAGGCGTTCTACTGTGCCGAGGTGCCAGGCACGCCGGCATGTACGGAAAGAGTTACGCTCTGTAACTGTAGTGTGAAATGTGCCCATATCAAAAACGTATCAGGAAATCTCGCGCCGTCTCAACTTCTCTTGAGCCAGGAGACAAACCACAGTCCCATCCTGATTGCATCCCTTTCATGTGCAGTAATCTTCTTCGGAACTTCTGCCCGACCATGCGGTGTTGGTTTCCAGACGTCTGGGCCAATCCACTTGTTCGTGCCAAAAGGTGACAGGAGCCTGTCAGCAGTCAAGATGACTTTCTGCAACTTGTCACCCAACTCACCTCTGAAAACAACAGGCCTCTCACAAACTGTATAGGTTGGAGTGTACTTAGAAAGAAGAAGAACAATGCCAGTATCAAGATCTTCTTCTGTAAACACTCCGTGCCCGTGAAGGTTGTTGCCCATGTCCAAAACGGCGTAACCTGTGGTAAGTCCTAGGTCTAGTGCAATAATTCTTGTAGCCATTGTGTATAGCGTCCTCGTGCCCTTACGTTGGTGTTATAGTGCCCAGGGGCGCCATGGAATGGAACTTGGCCAACGCCAACCAAGTGAGGAAGTTTGAGCGCCGGGCACACAGCGCCCCCACACATCTCCACCCCTGGGCCTACGCATCATACATTACTTCTCGCGGAACGTGATAGGAGGTACGTCCTCAGCCCAGAACCAGAGGATAGCACTCTTCTCGTCATGCTCGAACTTGAGAACAAGGTCAAGAGTATTAGCGGCCTTTATAGCGAGTGCTCTGACTGTTCGCTTTTTTCTCGCGTCAGGTGCACCAAGCCAGTAACCAATCTTGATGCCGCTGTTGAGGAGAGAAATTATCTGGTGGGCCCCAGGACAAGCCTTTCGCGCGAGAGCGTGGTAAAGGGTTGTGCCTGTGAATTCTTCTCCGTAGTCCTTAACCAACTTTCTTGCTGCGTTCACAACATAAGGGTAAGGCATCCTAGCAATCTCGTATGCCTCTTGCTGTGACTCTGAAAAGTAAAACAACCCCTGGTTAAAATACTCCTCAAGGGTCATTGGTTCGACATCTACAGTATGCAGTTGCATTCTACTCTCCTTATGAGGATGCGTGAGACGCGATATACGAGGCGCCCTCACCCGCGACCGTGCAACGATATGGTACGGGCAAGGGGACCTCGTAAATCGTGTCTCATGCGTTGTCGTCGTCAAGGTGGTCCTCGCCCAGCGCACGAAGCAACTTGGCAAGGTCTGCGCCTGTCAGGTCTGCGATGCTAGGCAACTTGCCAGCAAGGTTCATCTCTACGAAGTCGTCAATTGTGTTACGACAACGGAGTGAGATAAGGACAGGCTTGTGCTTAAGGCCGTTGCGCCTCACGCGATGGAGTGACTGCGTGAAGGCGTCGGAGTCCCAGGTCTTCTCGTAGTAGACGACTGTCTTGGTATTGACCAAGGTGTGCCCGTACTTGCCAACCTGGATACCCAGGATGAGGACGTCCACCTCGCCTGCCTTGTAGGCCTCGAGAATCTCGTCGCCCTTGGTACCCATGCCCCCGTAGACAAGCTCGATGCGCTTACCGTACAGGTGTGACTCTGTCTTAAACTTGCTCTTGCCAGCAGCGTGCTTTTGCAGCCTGTCGTACAGAGCCTTTGCTGCTGGCCTCTGGTGTGTCCAGATGAGGACGGGCCAACCTACCGAACCTGTTTCGCCGAGCAGGTGTTCCATGAAGTCAGACTTGCTTGACTCATCAGGCCACTCGTGACCCGTAGTTCGCAGGTTGTAGAGGTTAGAGGTGATCTGCTGCAACCTGACAAGCATGGCGATAACTGCTGTCGCCTCTACGCGCTTGTCACGATTGACCTCCAACTCGTGCAGCCAGGTGTCGAGCATATCGTCGTGAGCCTTCTGCTGCTTGCGCGTGAGCGGTAGCTCGACATCCTGGTAAATGTAGTCAGGCAGGTCCGGAAGCACCTGCTCTTGGTTACGGACGAACATGATGTCCGAGAACTCATCTCTGACTGACTTGCCTCTGCGTGACCCCTCGATCTGACCATTCGACCAGGCCGTGCGAACCACCACACAGAACTCGTTAGCGAAGTCCCAGAAAGAGGTGAAGTAGTCAGGCTCAAGGATAGTAAACTGTGACCAGATGTCAGAGTTGTCCTTGACGATGGGGGCACCAGAGAGGTGAACCACCTTTTTCGCTACCCGACCTAGGGTGCGTGCAACCCGTGTCCTCTTTGCCTTGCGATTCTTGAGCAGAACGCTCTCGTCAAAGATGACAACATCCCACTCGAGGTCGTAGGAAGGCTTAAGGTTGCCACTCGCTGACCACCTCTTCGTCGTCTGGTCCTGGACACGCTCCATGATGGTGTCATAGTTAGTGACAGTCCAGCGACTCTCTGTGTCGTCAGTTGGGTCGCCCTTGTGCTGCATCTCAACCTCGAAATACCTGGACGACCACTTCTGCAACTCACGCTGCCAGTTGTAGATAAGAGGCAAAGGGGAGACGACAAGAATCTTGCCACTCTCGCCATGCATCTCTGACCACAACTCTGCGCCAACAATAGAAGTTGGCGTCTTGCCCAACCCAGGTGACAGGGCGAGCATCAAACCGTGGTGTGGTCTTGCTATCATGGAAAGGACAGCGAGTTGCTGGAAAGCGTACAGGCTGGAGAACATCGGATGCTTTTGTGCAGCCTCGATGCACTTTTCACACTCGCTGTCACTACATTCCCACCCCTTCATAGAGAGGGCAAGGACGTCTGCGGACACCTTTGCCTTCTCATCTGACTCAATAATCTTCTTAGCAAGGCGCGTCAGTTTAGGGACACGCCAGGCATTCTTCTGACCATCCCACCTGACACCTTCCCACTCACGAACCTCGTTCGCTGTGGAGGTTGGGGTGTAGTAGATAAAACGGTCCTCAACCCACGCATGAAACTCAGGCTTGGGCTTCTTCTCACCTTTGAGCGTTCTCTGAACAATGTTGCCCTGTGGTGGCATGTTACCTCCAGAAATACGGAAAGGGTGGGTGACAGGACTCTCCCATCACCCACCCCTTCTGTGAACTAGGATGCGACCAGGTCAGTCGCGTAGGAGAAAGCGCGCTTCTTGGTAGCGGCCCGCTCGCCGAACACAGCAGACGCACCAACCTGGTCGTCTCCGCGACCGCGCCTGTAGTCCTCGGTCTCGACAACGGCGTTGTAGGCGCCCCAAAGCGTACCCTTCGCCGCCTTGGTGTCCATGCCGGTGCCCATACCCTCAAACAGCGTCTTCGCACCCTCACGACGCCGCTCAACCAGCTTGACGTTCTCATCCCACCACTTGACGCGCTGCTCGTAGATCTTGTCCGTGGCGTTCTTCTTGGGCTCCGGAGGCTTCGGGTAGGAAGCCTCGAACAGCTGGTCAGCGTCTGCGCTCTTAATCTTGGTCGAGGCCATGACCTCGAACAGATCCTTGAGAACCTTCGCAGTCGTCTCTGCGACGCTGTAGGTCTCACGCAGCCACTCTGCCATACGCTGCTTGGCAGTCTTGTCGTGGACAATCTTGAGCTTCTGGGTCGCCATGTGGTCAGAGGCAATCAGAGTGTTCTGACACACGACGCGCACCGGCGTGACGCGGATCTCGGCAGACATGAGTCCGGTCATGGGATTCGAGATAAGGAGGTAGTTTTCCATCTCGTCACCCTTGACATCCAGCGTAGGCAGCTGGGTCGAGAGGAAGAACGTCTCACCTGCGCCAAGCGCACCGATGGTCTCGATAGGCTTGGAAACCTGCTCGTCATAGATGGAGCAGATGTCCTGCGGGGTGAGGAGAGTGTACTTCTCACCCACAACGCCGAACACACGAGTCTCAGGATCCTCGGGCGTCGGGCTACGGAGGATAGCGTTCCTGTTGAGGTCTACGCCGCCAGCAGTTGCCGGAGCGAGCTTGACCTCGTAACCGCCAATGCGGTCAAGTGCCTCTGTCGCCGAAAGGTCCTCGTTAAGAACCTGACCCAGGCCATGCCAGGCAGGCTTGCGAGCGTCAGCGAAGCGCTCACCGAAAAGGTTGTGTCCCATCTCAATACCTCCAGGTATTGGTTGATTGCGTTACCACACATAATAGTCGGTTTTGCAGGGAAAACAAGCAACTACTCAAGCCAGCAAAGGTCGTCAATCCTGATGAGATTCTCTGCAGGACTCTCACCGTCGAAGTAAGCGTAGGTGTAAAGGATACCCACACCATCTTCTACAAGTGGAGGTTCGCTCAAAATCTCTGTGAACAGGACGACCCGACGACCTCGCAGTTCCTGCGGAACCTCGAAGTAGTCACTCCTGACCGTCCACTTCGTGCCAGGGTAATACCTCTCACGCGCTGGCATAGGCATCGGGCCAGACACTAGTAGGTCCCGAAGGTGACCCACTCACCGCACACGGAGAGAAGGTGGTCGTAGTTGCCTGACGTTGCGGAGTTGATGAACTCATCTCGCTCATCCTTGCTCACTCCGGCGCGCTTGAGCTCGCGCTGGATGCAACCAAGGATAGAGAAGGCGTTGCCTTCTGGGCCGTCGAGGTTCACCAGAACGCGAATGTCTGGGTACTTAGGCTGCGAGGAAGTAGTGCTCATAGTCGGCCTCCTTTGTCGGCCAGAAATAGGGCAGGTCGTTGGGAACCCCAGCGTAGTACTGGGAGTAGTGGATGGGGTCCTTACGCATCAGGTTGGAGCGATGCGCGAGGTGAAAACGACTGTCGCCCACCCACGGTGGGAGAGTGTCGTTGTGGGCGAGGGGCCCGTTGTGGATGGCGTCGTGGAAGTAGGTGTAGAGTGAGTCCTCGTGACCACGAAGTCGCCACTCTACGCACATGATCTGGCCATACCACAAGAGCGAACCTTCATGCCCGCGCCACATCTTGACAGCAGGGTGCTGCTTCCAACCGTAGTCAGGGTCAGTGAGTGAGAGGTAAATCTGCTTTGCCTCCACACGCTGCTTGCCCAGGCGCTTGTCGTCTAGGACAGAGGCGCTGTCTTCGAAACTGGGTTCAGGAAGAAAGGTCTGCATCAGACACGACTCTGCTCATGCTTGATGCGCGCCTCCGCAATCTTGGTCGACTTGGCGCGAGGCTTCGCCTTACGGGCGGGCGCCTTCTTCTTCGGCGTGTCCTGAACCTCGACCTTGGCAGGCTCCTTGCGGCGCCTACCGAAAGTGGGAGACAGGAGGCCCTTGCGAATGAAGGGGCGAACCTCCTGCGCGTATGACTTTGTAAGTCCACGACGCGCAACCTCTGAATGCTCGGCGCCGTGCTTGGTCATGCTCTGGATATACTTGATACCTTCGGCGCCTTCGAGGTAGTTACCCTTGACGAGGTCCTCCCACGCGCGCTTAAGGTTAGCGGCGGAAACGCTGGTCGGGGTAATGTCCTTCTTGTAGTAACCACACTTGATGCCGTGGTTGTAAACAACGAGCCTTGCGTACTGAGCTCGCTTGTCGTCAGTCTCGAAACTGACACTCTCGGAAATAACTACGCGGGGCATTGTGCCGTGCCTCCTATGTTGTATGCCGTGTGCGTACATTATCGACCGCAACAACGGACCTACAACCATGACTTGTTCGGCTTGACAGGTTCCCGTTATGATGCACGACCTCAGGCAACGGGCACAAGGAGACAGGTGGCAAAACATGACCTAGGGTGGTTCCTTGACAGGCTCGAGGGCGTCGAGGGCATGGGGGATAAGTGGAATGCTTATTGCCCCTGCCACGATGACTTCGGGTCTTCGATGAAGGGTTTGTCAATCACCGACGACGCTGGCACTATCCTAATCAAGTGCCACTCAAGGCATTGTGGGGCAACGCTCCCGCAAGTGGTTGAGGCTCTCGAGTCAGGAGTCAACTCATACAACTCAGATATGTCTTCTCAGGAGAACCCATGGGAAGACGAGACACCAAAGCAACCGTCCTCCTCAGGAGACGGTCTTGATTGGTGGGCAGAGCGCACAGGAGTGTCCAGAACAATCTGGGAGGACCTGGGCTGCGCTGCATACAAGGATGGGGTCGCTTTCACCTTCGAGGACAGAAAGGTTCTCAAGATCCGGAAGCCCCCGAAGGAGATTTTGTGGACACCGAAGGGCGCAGATGCGCCCCCAATGTGGCCCATGCCTTCCTCGCAACTTCCAAAGCATGTCTGGATTACGGAAGGTGAGTCCGACTGCGGCACAGCAACTGCTGCAGGGCACACAGCGTTTGCTGTGACTAAGGGCGCAGGAACTGAACTTCCTGAGACGTGGGCTGAGGTGTTTGCTGCACGCGGTGTTGAGGAAGTGACTGTCTGTGCTGACTGGGACAAGTCAGGGAAGGAATTCTCAAAAGCACTCGAGAAGCAGATTGTGGATGCTGGCCTGACCTGCAACACAGTCCACCTCGAGAAGATCCTTGACCCGTTCGAGGGTGGGAACGACCTTAACTTCCTCTGGCGGTATTGCAATTGCAACCCGAGTGAGTTTAACCGTGTAGTCGAGACAGCAACAGAAAGAGTCAAGGCCCGCTACCCAATCCTCACCTACGAGGAGTTGGAAAAGGCAGCGGAAGAAGAGGTCGACTGGATTCTAACTGACCTCCTGTCTCCTGGCGACAAGGTTCTGATTTCTGGACCTCAGAAGTCATACAAGACCTGGCTCGCACTTGACCTCGCCCGTTCTCTTGCATCTGGTTCACGCTTCCTGAACAGAGCGGAGTGGGTGGCGCAGAAGAAGGTCAAGGTTCTTTTTGTGCAAGAGGAGGGGTCAAAGGCAGCGTGGGCTAGGCGAACAACTAAGATGGGCCTTACCAATGGTGACAGGGAAAACTTCACAACCTTCCATCGCCAGGGAATCAAGTTCACAGACACCTCAACGATTGACACCCTAATTGCTGTGTGCCGTGACGAGGCTGTTCAGGTCGTGTTCTTCGACCCACTCCAGCGCATGATGCCAGGTGTGAACGAGAACGACTCCAACGAAACTGGTGTCGTCTGGGATGAGGTGTTCAGGTTGCAGCAGGCACTACCTGAACTCGTCGTGATAGTCATCCACCATGCCAACAAGACAGACAGGCTGACGTGGGAGAGTGTGCGTGGGTCATCCCGTCACGCTGGTGAGGTGGACCTTGGCATATTCTGCCAAAAGCACCCAGTCGAAGATGACACTCTGCGCGTTGCCTATGACGGAAGAGACATTCCTAACTACCTCGGTACGGGGGAGTCATTCGAGGCGAAGGTCTCGATTCCGAAGGAGGAGGGTAACTTCACGATTGACGCCTCCGAGATGCAGGTTCAGGTGAACAACCTGACTCACCTCGCCGGCGCTAAGAATCGTGACGCTATCCTCCAGGCTGTCGAGGACGGGCATGACACAAGGAAGAGGATTATGACAGAGACAGATCTGTCAGATTCTACTGTCCGGTCACACCTTGATAGACTAGTCCGTGAGAAGTTCGTCCAGGAGATTGACAACGGGGACGGACGGGCGAAGACCTACAAGCGACTTGAGGTGAAAGACCTTGGACACCAGCAAGATTGACGGCATCCTCTCAGACGCTGGAATGAAACTCAAGAAGGAGTTTCCCTTCTTTGAGTTCTTCGTCCTACTAGTGCCCCTCAATCCAGAAGACGTCAAGCACTTGAGTGCGGAGGAGATGCGACAGATGGAGCACGTCGCTATCTCCTCCGCAACAAAAGCGCTCGAGGGGTTCCTCAAGAATCCGAAGTCGCCCGGATAGTCGCCTCCGTCCTGTCCATGTAGAGGTTCACCCTCTCGATGAACTCCTCAAGGTGAGGACGAAAAACAACTGCCCACTTACCTGACTCCTGGTAGTTAGGGCGAAGCATAACACTCTCCCAATTCTTTGCACCCAGCTGTGAACCTACAGCCTTAAGAGAGTCACGCTCAAGTTTGCGGGACCATACATCCATCGGGATAGCCTCGTCCTCAAGGCCTGGCAACTGCAGTTGCTTATGCACTGGGGGCCTCCTCAAACTCCGGACCCACCATCTCAAGTGCGTCCTCACACCCGAAACAAGGGAACCCGTCCTTGTTCGGCATGTGACAGTAGGGGCAGCAGTTTCTGTCGTCAGGCACTCTGGTATTCCTTTCGCGTTGATTTCCAGATCTCATATGCCTCTGCGATTGTGACACCTGACTTCATCGCCACAATCTGAATTGCTCTTGACACAACCCTGTCGGGAAGTTCGTCAATACGAATTCTATCAAGGTTCCTGCGGACCTGCGCCCGCACCTTCTCATCCGGTGCCATGTTGTTAGGAGGCTCCCAGGTTGGAAGACCTTCCCGCCGCTCCCGGGCGACCTTCTTTTTCCCGTTGCGGTTTTCTTTGACACAGATGGGGTGACCGCACGTTGCGTAGGTCGGTGCCTTGCGGAATGTCTTGTTGCATACAGGGCAGTCGCGTACAGGCCACCCTGAACGATTACGGTTAGGCGCCACGGCACCCCCAACCTGACCACCCACGGGTGATTGGGTGAGAGGCAACTGCCACCGCAACCCACTCCTGCCAGGTGTCTGGTGAATAGTAACCTGTCACCCTCTTGCCGTATGCTGCAGTCTGGCGGTACATGCCGAGTGGCCCCTGGTAGGTGCCGTTCGGGTACCAGTGCAGGTTGCCGCGGTAGCGTGACGCCCCACGGGTGCCACCCGTCTCGCAATTCGCAACCCTTGCTGCCTTTGCCCAGTGGTAACTCCCGACACGCTTCTTAATCTCTGCCTCTGTCGGGTTCACAGGCCAGGCCTCGCGCGAACGCTTATAAGCACGGAGGCACTGCTTCTTCGTCACCTTCGTCTCTGCTGTGTGCTTGTAGCAGGGGCGACGCTTTTCAGCAGCGAGTGCCGCTGGTGCAACTGAAACACAAGTTACACCAGCGAGCACTGCAACTGACATACGGAGGATACTCATATAGTTACATCCTAACCTAGACTACAGGACAGTACGGAGAAATGCTGGTGTGATTACAACCACAGCAAGGTAGATACCGTACACGAAGAACAGGGCGCAGAACGCCGTGAAAAGAAACTTCACGGTGAGACCTGGAAAAGCGTTGCGAGGTGCGCTGCGTTAGGGTCCTCGACAACATTCTCCTCCGGGTCAGTGTGAAGGGGTGCCGGGCGGAACAAAATGCCCTCGTCAGTCACCTCAACCATGAACCTCTGCCCAGCAAGCGGCTGCCCAATCTCGACAGGCAGGCCAACGGAATAGGTGATCTGGCGGTTGTTGCGACTCTTGCGAATCTTGTACGGGCCATATGCAGACATCAGGGTGTGTCCTTTCCTGATTGGATTACGTTGTCGAAAAACGTATCACAACACACACGCAACACAAACCAGCCCTGGTGACGAGGCACCCTGGTGAGAAGGTGGGTTGGTCGGTCAAGACGACGGGGGGTTGGTACCGTCGCCAGGGTCTACGGAGCACACCTTGGTGAGTGGGGTGGGGCTCTGGGCTTTAGCCCAGCCCCCAACTCACCAGGGTGGGTGACCCAGGGTGGATGGGGTGGTTTTTTTTGAGGGGAGGGGGGTAGAGGGGGGGGGGGGGTTGGGAATTGGGGGGGGGGGGTGGGGAGGGGGGGGGGGGGGGGGAGGGGGGGGGTTGGAAATTGAGGAGGGGGGTTGCGAAGGAGGACGGGTGGGTGTACGATGATGAGGCGGGAGGTAGGAATGGGCACGGGGGACGATGGGTATGCAGGCGGGGACGAAGTTGCAGGCAAGGGCAAAGGGCATTGTGGATGCGTTGCAGAGTGCACCTGTGGGCAAGACACTCACTTACGAGCAGTTGAGGGTCCAGGTGGGCGGATCCTACGATACCTTGACAGCGATTGTTACGACTCTCGAGGTAATTGGAAAGGTAAGGCGCATGAAGGTCGGCACGCACAGGGGCAGGCCGAAGGAAGCGTTTGAGTGGATTGGCTGATGTAACTCTGTAGAGGGGCCTGGGTGGGTTAAACCTGTAACCCCTGGTCAAACAAGAGGTAACTCAGGTATGTTAAGAGTTACACGCCAGGGTATTACAACTAATCACACCGTATGCTAGGTTGCAGGTACCTCCTCAGGTTCCTCTAGAGAGTTGCAGACAGCCTCTTAAAAATTGCAACCTGTTTCGTCGTTGTCAGGTTGCAGTAAAGGTAGGTCCTCGCTTTTTTGTCGTTGGGAAAGCTTGGGCCTACCTTTTTTAGTTCTGACTAGACCTCTGTCTACCACGACACCCCCAAGGTCCTGTCTGGCTAGACCTCTCTCGACCACGGTGGCCCCAAGGTTAGAGGACCTGAGTGCGTAGTCTAAGGGGAACCTGGTGCTGGTCACGCTAAGGGCCAGGGTGGGGTACATGCTGACTGAGGGAAACCTGGCACCGGTCACGCTGAGAGCCACTCCTGCTGCGCCCCTTTGACGTTTACATAGGGGATCAAAATCTTCACATAGGGGCAGCCATATCCCTCGTGGGTCATGTACGATATTCGTATGTCAATCAACGACAGAGGAGAACAGAGAATGGGACTTCCCCTTCTTGATTTTCTCGTTGACCGTGGGGAAATTCGTGATTACGACACAGACGGGGACGATCACGTTCGCGTGTGGGTTAGGGGTCACGGCTACGGTAGCGGAGAGGACACGCAGGTTCTCTGGTTCGCAACGTCACGCTACGCTCTCCTGCCCGCCCTGCTGCGTGCGGGGGTTATCGGGGCGTATGAGTTGGAGGAAAACATGACGATGTTCGTGCGTGGGGTCGCCGGTGAGGGCGAAGAGACGTGGGCGATTTGGCTCTCGGAACATGGGGAGGTGATTGCGTGAGGGCTCGCACGTTTTTCTCCATCGTTGTCGCGTCAGGCGCTCTCGCAGGAGGGGTGATGTATGCGACAGACAGGGATGTCGTCGCAGATCGCGTCTCTGACGAGGTCACGCAGTCGCTCCGTGCTGACGGGGTAGACGTGCGCGGGGCGTATTGCGATTACAGGGGCGACTGTTGGGTTACCCTCAACGACAGCTCCATCATCCGTATCAGGGTCAATCTCTTCGAGGATGGCTCTTGGTCGTTTACTGAGAGGAGTCGGCCGTAATGTTTCACAGCACAGAGGAGAAGCAGGCAGAGGTTGCGCTTGAGAGGCGTAGGGTTCCCCTTGACGCGGAGCCTGTGCTCTTGATTGACCACGTCTCCCAAGAGTACAGGGGTGTGTTTCGCTCCAACATCTCCGTGATTAACCTCTCTGCCTTCACGGAGGAGCAGGTAGGGATTATTCAGTTGCTCTGTATGTCAGGGCGATACGACACCCTCAACGAGATGGTAGAGGACCCTGACAACTGGATCCACAAGGGGATGCTCGTATGAGTTCTCTCGCGTTCATAGAAAGTTATGGGGTGCCCAAGCACCTCGCCCCTGTCGTTCTGGAGATTCTGGAGGAGTCGAATGCCTCTCTTCAGGACGAGAGTGCTATTGAAGAGGCCTACAGGCTCGCTATCTTGGAGGAGGAACTGTGAATCTCTTGCTTCAGATTTTGTATCAGGAGGGTGCCATAGAGAGTTGGGACACCCTGGAAGGTTCCCAGGGGGGAGGGGTGTTCTATTGGGTTGTCCTCAAGGGTGACAGAGAACTGGTTGTCTCGGAGAACGGAGCGTACTTCGTCCTCACCCAGAAGGGGATTTAGGTTTTACAAAGAGGAAGCCATATCTCTTTCGCAGGTGATATGTTATATCCAATCGCACACCCGACGCGGGGTGCTTATCTACTCGGGCAGGGTAACTGTCCGAAGGGGGGTTTTTCTATCATGGGTAAGGGCATTTCGGCAGAGGACTTCGTTGCGGAGCACCTTGCGACGGAGAAGGACGTGGAGAACCGCAAGGCAAAGAGGTGCACGAAGCACAACTGCTCTTGCGGCAACGTCCCTCTCAAGTTGGAGGCGTTCTACAACGACAAGAGCAACAAGAAGTGGGGCAAGTCGCCCTGGTGCAAGATCGCAGAGGCGTCGTATGGGGCTAAGTACAACGCTGCCCTCAAGGCGACGTCCGCTCCGAAGAAGCGCTCCATCACGGAGGACTCGGACCTGGAGACGTTCGAGAGCATCATGGCCTCGGAGCGCAAGCCTCGGAAGAACGTCGGGGTAGACGCGAACACGGAGGTGCCTACGGAGGCGGAGACGCCGAAGAAGAGCGCTCCGCGTAAGCGCGCTCCGCGCAAGAAGGGCACGCAGGTCAAGAGCGCCGCGTGACCCAATAAGGGGTGCGGGTTGGGGGTTTCGTCGTTGTCCCCTGGCCCGCATCTCTTTTTCTTTCCTATACCTATCTAAGGGAAGAACTTGGCCCCAAGGGCCAGAACCCCTCCGTATAAAAAGAGATTTTTTTTTCTCCCCGGGGGTTAGACCTCTCTCCGTCACGGTTTCTCTAAGAGCTAGACCTTTCTCTGTCACGGTTTCTCTAAGGGAGGAATAATTTCCCTAAGGGAGGTGGGCATCAGAATCCCTAAGGGATCTCTCTAAGGGAGGGTGGTACCGGTCACGCTCTCGCCTCTTAGGGATCCTGGGACCGGTCACGCAAATTTACAAAGAGGCGGCCACATCCCTTGTGCATCGTGTACGATGTGCATATGTCAATCAACGACGGAGGAAAATAATGTCCGACTCCAAGCCCTACATCGACACGATTTCCGCTAGGGACCTCGTGCATTTGCTCTACGAGGGTGGGATTATCGAATACCCTTACCTTGAGGGTGACACCCTGGACATCACATCGTGCCCCGTACACGACGATTACCGTCTCCGTCACGATATCGTCTCCGGGATTAGGGGCACGCACTCGCTCCGAAAGGAAATCGGGGTGACCGATTACGACGACCCCAACGTGTCGCCCGTTGACCCCGCTGTCCTCCATCCGCACCCTGGGTTCACCCCGCGCATCATTCTGACCCTGGGCGACCTCTAATGATCTCCGTAATCGAACACGACAATTCCTCCATGCCCGGAGTGGAAGGTCCCTGGTGGGAGGTGATAACGCCCAGGGGAAATCTCGTCGCGCAAACGACGTCTGCCCCAGAGGCGTTGCGTGTCGCTCTCCACGTCGCGTTCATCAGGGGTGACGACAACATCATTTTCTCTCCTATCAACCCGCTAGGGAACTAGGCAAGGGGGCCCGGTCCCAAAGGGGACTAGACCTCTCTGTATCACGGTCTCTCTAAGGGAACGAGTATGCCGTCCCTAAGGGAATCCCAGGACCGGTCATGCCTACCCCTAAGGGAATCCTGGTACCGGTCAGGCTTATCCCTAAGGGAGGCCCCGTGGCAGAATTAACAAAGAGGCTGTTGTGTCTTCACGAGGGATATGCGATAATGTATTACGCAATCAACGCTGGAGAAGAAATGATTTACGCAATCGCTCTTCTGTTCTCTGCGCTCGTGTTCTCTGCTGGGTACGTTGTGGGGGTTCTCTACTTTCGGAAGGGGAGGTGAGGGAACACCATTTCCCTAAGGGAGCCCCCCTGGCAAAATTAACAAAGAGATTCTTGTGACCTGAGGAGGGAATATGCGATAAT
>Ga0070749_10000537_pt1 | contig 25420 bp, 38 predicted proteins | sample VirMetDEL_Nov_18_FD_75180 | JGI IMG/M metagenome (GOLD analysis project Ga0070749, IMG submission 75180) | Aqueous microbial communities from the Delaware River and Bay under freshwater to marine salinity gradient to study organic matter... | ecosystem: Environmental > Aquatic > Marine >...
CCACTGGTATTGGGGGAAGGAGCAAGAGGATTAACGAAGCCAGAGGCTTCAGGTGGTAGGTAGGAGGAAAGGTCGAAGCGAGGGAAGGTTGGAGAGGAACGAAACGAGCATGGCGAGTGGAGTGGAACGACTCGCTGAAGCACGGTTTTGGCAAAAAACGAAAACCTGTTGTAGGTGCGGTTGTGGGGTGTTGGATGGAAAACTAGGCGAAAGGTCGATTTTAAGCCTCTAAACGGCTCCAACGGGCGGTTTTAACCCTACATCATAGACCCATATACCCCTTTCAAACCCACAAACCCTTTTTTCGCTGCAGCGTTTGAGTAAAAATCACTTATTTTTGCGTTTGAGTCGAGTATTATGGTTAAAAAAATAGAGAAAATTAAAGAAAACGCTGGAGTTCTAAGAGCATCCTTCAAAAAAGGAGGTAAGTCTTACAAGCAAATTGATAGAACTAGCATGGTTGCGATGTATGAAGTGAGGGAAGGTTCGAGCATTTACTACGAAGTGTTTAAAATTAAGAAAAAAAAGTCTAAGAAAGTGCAATTAAGTGGTGGTTTTTTGGAGGTTGAGGAGGGTGAAGCGTACCCTAGTCTAAAACATTTTGGAAATCTAGCCTACTGTTGTAAGACTATTGAGGTTGCAAGAGATAGATTTGACCAAATAGTCTACAAATTGGCATCTAGAAAAGGGGTATAGTCTATATTTTTTTGAAAAAAATTACAGTAGAATCAAAAATTAGTCTATATTTGCTCATCACACACACGATAGATAGTTTTTAATGGTTAAGAAAGGCGGTTTTTACCGCCTTTTTTTAGTCTATATCGTTGATAATCATAGTAAAAGTCTATTAATAGTCTACCCTGGCAGATGGGCGAATTTCCCCCAAAATAGGGTAAAAATACCCTAAAAACCCCATTATAACTGCTTGATTTTCAATAAATTAGGAATATTTGGTTATTATATAAAATAATCTATGTAAATTACAGTAAGTTCTTTGACAGGCAGGTGATAGTAGTGGAAAACGCACCCACATTTGTCGTAATGATAAAGTATAAGTGCGGTAACATAAGCGAAGCACCTAGCGAATGAGAGAGTAAAGATTGCAATGCTAACGAGCATCATCCAATAAGAGATTAGATGCACACGAATAAGCGAAGCAATGGTGAAGGTAATAGCCACTCAATCATTCAATGCAAAAACAAGTGAGGAAAAAAATTCCTCCGTACCTACCTCTCACGATGATGCGGTTGGGCAATAACGATGTATGAATAACGAGATGAGTTAATGATGCTAATGAAAGCAATATCAAATACACTCACTCGAATAACCTAGTGTTATTAATTCAAAAATCTAGTAAGGTGAAAATCCTGTTTGTAATTATGATGTAAGATTATAGCAACTACAAGCGAATAGCACCAAAGCCACACACTCTAATGAGTAATGCAAGTGGCATGGGGTAGCGAAGGTTCAACATTCTATTCTATGCGTATGCAACGAATGTTTTTTTATTTTTTTATTCATTCATTTTTTTAATTAATCATTTTTATGAGTAAAGCAATTCTAATTGATGTAGTAAATAAAAATATAAGTTATACTACTATCAATGATTACAAAGAGATATACAATGCGATAGGTCATGGATGTAACACATTCGATTGTCCTTATCAATTTGATAATGGAGATACATTGTATGTAGATGATGAAGGATTATTGCATGATGATGTTCATGGATGTTTCATGTTACAAGGATGGAACATTCCATGCGTAGGTAATGCAATTATACTCGGTACAAATGATGAAGGCGAATCAATAGATTGTAAGTGTACGATTGAGGAAATACAAAATCAAATAAAATTTTTCTCAAAAGATGTAGCACTTGCATGGAGAGATGCAGCCTTATCGAATGGAGCACAAATAATTCAATTTTAATCAATCAATCTTTAAACAAACTCGGTGGAGTATAAAACACAATTAATCATGAAACAAGAAATTATCAATCGTGTGAAAGAAGTTATTGCTACTTACAACCAAAAAGTAGAAAAGGGATTATCATCAATATTTGCACAAGATGATGTTACATTGATACTAGATGAGATAGTTGGTGAAGTAGAAACAAAAATTAATGAGTTACAAATTCAAGAACCAACAAATAGGTCATCTAACGATGAGGAGTTATTTACTATTGATGATATTAGAAGGGCAATAGATAATATTGATTTCGATGAGTACTTTGAAATTGATAACTGTCGCTTTGGTATCAACTATGGTAATGAAGTGGAGTTAGAAGATTATGATAAGAACTTTTCAACTCGTACTTTCAAAAGCGATTTTATTGATAGTGTGAGAACAGAAAGAGAGGAAAGAGTAGATAACGAAAGTTCTCCTCTAGATGATAGTATACCTGCGAATGAAACAACAAGTGTATCAACTATAACAATAGTAAATACTAGTGGTGATTCGCAAGTAGATGCTTATAACGAAAACAACCAACAATAATTTATTCAATCAATTCTTAATCATTTAAAATTTATCAATCATGAGTATTCAAAAACTTAAAGAAGGTGTGATTTATCAAGTGAGTGAGTTATTACCAATTCACTCTAGTAGTTCTTATGCAAAAGACAATGCACAGGTCGTACCCGATAACGACAAGTGGTTGAAAGTGCAAACTAGTAGAGGAAACTTTGCTTTTCATAAAGATGAGTGTCCTTATGAGATTAAACAAGCCATTGATATAGATGGCAAAAAGATTTATGTGCATGAGGATTACTCTCACTATGTAACAGCACAAAATGATAATGGTGATTACATTTACTTTACTTGTGAGGAAGCAGCGAAAGCAAACGATTTCGATTTCTCAATTCGATTAGGTCGTTATTGGGATAAGAAAAGTGATTCCTTCTATGGAGATACTACATTATTCAACTATCATCATGGTATCAGTCATCAAGATAAGATTCCATCATTCGTTAATGATGATGATGAGTTTATCGTTGGTATCGAAGTAGAGAAAGTAGATAGGAGATTACAACGAGATTCATTAGTGTATGAGTTATTACAAAACACAGGATGGAAAAAAGAAAGTGATGGCTCACTTGGTGATGGTGGATATGAGTTAGTTTCTCCCAAACTACCACTACTAGATATGAATAGAATATTGAAAGCCTGCGAACCTGTAAAGAAGTATATCAATGGTCAAAGTGATTCATCATGTGGTGGGCATCTTAATGTTTCTCGTAAAGGTGTATCTAGTAGAGATTTATTGAAAGGCATGAAAGGATTTGTTCCTATCATCTATGCACTCTATGAAAATAGATTGACAAATAGATATTGTCAAGCAAAGAAGTGGAACAACTACTTTAACTATCGTGATAAGTATACAGCCTTCTATCTTAAGAATGAGAATATATGTGAGATTCGTTTATTCTCTAGAGTAACTAACTATACAACATTACAATGGCGTATTAAGTTACTACAAACACTATTCGGTGATTATGGTAAAAACCTTAATCAATTTGTTCTTAAGATGAGTAATAGAGATTCATCATTGTACAAGTTACTTAACGAGCAATACGAACATGATAAGATTGGAAAAAAGATTACTCTAGTAGATGAGTTATCTAGGAGATATGGATGTGGTAAGATTTCAAAGAGTGTTCGTGCTAAGGTCAATGATAGATTCGGCTATACAGTTCTCCCATTAATTTAATTAACCAACAAAAATTTTCTTAACCTTAAAATTTATCAATCATGTGTATTATCGTAGCAATTCCTCAAGGAAAACAAGTAACTAAACAAACATTGAAACGCTGCTGGGATAACAATCCTCATGGCGGTGGATTCATGTATAGTAATGGCAATAAGGTCATTGTCAACAAAGAGATGGTTTCATTTAAGAAGTATTGGAAAGCGTTTACACAAGCAAAGGAAAATCATGATACAGCCTTTGTTTGTCACTTTAGAATTTCAACGCATGGAAAAATCAATGAAACAAATTGCCATCCATTTCTAGTAAACAAAAATTTAGGATTCGCACACAATGGTATTATCTATGCAGCACCTAAGAGTGATAACTTTAGTGATACCTATATGTTCAACGAAGCAATACTAAAGCACTTACCAAATAGTTTCCTTAACAACACTGCGTATGTATCATTGATACAACAATACATTGGTAGTGGTAGCAAACTTGCTTTTCTTAATACGAAAGGTGAGATAAATATCATCAATGATAAAGCAGGTGTGTGGGATGATGGCGTATGGTATAGCAATAGTGGATATAAGGCAACTAGTTATTTCGATTATGGTGGTACTAAAGTATCAACTATAAATAACTATCAAGCGAAGCCAATAACATACACACAAAATCAATTAGCGTTTCCATCTAAGCCAAAAGAAACTAAAGTAGATGATGCAATTAATCATGATTGTATTGATTGTAATGATGCTTTTGTTTATGATGAGAAAGATTGGTATGGCAATCCAAAGAAGCCTATCAAGTGTGAGTATTGTGGTGAATCATGCAATACTAGTGGAGAAAGATTGAACGGTGTATGCACTCATTGTTTTGATATTATGAATGATGAGAGTATCAACGATTGGCTAGGCTATCGCAGGAAGTAATATAAATAAAGGGAGGACAAATAAAGTCCTCCTTTCTTTTTTCTTAACGCTAAAAAAAATCAAATGAAAAAGTTTCATCAAACATCAAGTAATAGTACAAGACAAAAAGCACTTGTTTCATTATTAAAGAGTGAAGATAAATTACAACTAGTGAAAGATTTAAAAGCAAGACAAGAGTATTTATTTCAGCGTAGAGTGATAGATGATTTCAATCGCAAGATTGATACGATTGAGAATGAAATTAAAATGAACGAATCGCTAGTTAAGAATGGATGGATATATGTTAAGGCATGGAGTAGAGATTGTGATATGTGTGAGAGTACACGAGTATATAAATTTCAATCCATCAAAGCATACTACAAAATGTATGATAATTTTTGCGAATGGTTAGAAGGACCAGGCTCGTTCTATTTAATTACAAAGAATGAGTACGATGATGAGATGAGAGAGCCAACGAGAAGTAGAGATAGAATCATGGAAGCATACGAGAATGGCAACGGTACTAGTATTTATGTATAAAATTCTTAATCATAAAAAACAAACATCATGCAAAATTTCAAATCATTCTTTATTGTAGTATCGCACTCAATTAGTGGTGGTAATTATGGTAAGTCAACAAGCCTTAAGGAAGCACTAAAACTATCTAAGGTTAATACAAAATCAAAGTATGTAACCTATGTAGGTTTAGTAAAAGAGGATGCAAGTGATGAGCAATTAAAAAACATTTGCTCATGCTTTTGTGTAGATGATTATGGCAATGTTAGAATGTACAATAATCCATCAGGCGAAGATAATAAGATGGTAGATGAATTATTTATTGGATGGTCAACAAACATTAATCATTAAAATTATCAATCATGGAAAGAATCGATTTAACTATCTATCCAACAAAAAATCAAGTATCGCTAATCAAATCAAATCCAAAAATTCAAAGAGCAATGGTAGAATCAAAATCATGGCATAGCCTAAAGAAAAAAATTCTATCGTTAGTTATTGCATCTGATGATGCACTTACATTCTTTGAGAAAAAATTTAAAAACAATTAATCATGAAAATGAAGTATCAACATCCTGCACTTAGGTATCACAATCCATTAACTGGTGAATACGATGAGAATGAATCAATCAATAAAGATGGTGTGATTTATGTAGAATGTAAATATGAAGTATGCGACCAATGTAATGGTCATGGCGTTTATACTCGCAAGGATATAGATGATAGCAAACTAGTAGATTCAATGATTGAGGATGGCGATTACGATGGTATCGAAAGTTATTATCGAGGTGCATACGATAGACAATGTGAATGGTGTAGGGGTATGCGAGTTATACAACAGCCGATTGATTTCCCTAAGTGGGCAGATAAATTGTTAGATGAGTGGTGGCGATGTGAAAAAGCACACGCCGAGTATTCACGCCAAGAACGAATGATGGGTGCATAAAAAATCAAGGAGGGTTTATTCCCTCCTTTTTAAAGGTTCGTATCTTAGACTATTATCATATTCCTTAACTATAAACATTTAATCATGGATTTCAACAAGACAGAAGATGAATTGAAACAAATGAACGATGATGAGTTATTTGCTTACTTGGATGCTAAAGCCAAATATCTAGCACAACACAAAGCACCCTTATCTTATCATAAAACGCTTAAATACGCTAGTCTATCCTCCTCAATATCTAATCAAGAGTTTGATTATGAGGGTGCAATAAAGAGTGCTGAAAAGAACAAAGAGGAGGCAATTAAAAAGTTTAACGATAAGAACGCTGTGAATAACCCAAATACTTATACACAGGAAAAGTAGACTATTGATTATTCAATATCTTTGGTTATTATTTAATTATTCAATAAACCCTTATTTATGGTAACGCTTTATTCAAAATCAACAAAGCACAAAAGATTCAAGAAAGTTAAAACATTCAAGAATTATGATAAGGCATGGAGTTATGTAGCAGTCAAACTTATGTCCTTAGACTATCGCCTAAACCTATCCTATTCCTTGCAATATCTTAATGATGGGTATACAAAGAGGCGAGTTTTTCCTTACGCATCACACGAAGTATCTAGAAAAGGAGTAGTCTATAAAATAGCCATCTAATGCCCTCCAAATGCCCTAAAATGCCCTTTTTGGGGGGATATTGGGGGTATTTTACTCCGCCTTCCATAAGGCTTAAAATAGCCCAAAATTCGCCTGTTTTAGGGGGTACAAGTAGGGTAATAGCCAAAGGGGTAAAATACTGCCTAGAATTGCCTAAAAATAGCCTTAAAAACAGGTGGTTTTTGCCCTTTTTTGGGGGGTATGGCAAATATGCTAATCATGGGGGATGGGGGGTAATATGCCCTTATTTTCTTAATCATAAGAACTATTGAATAGACTATTACAATTATTTAACGATAAACAATTAATCATGAAACCTAAAGTAAAGAATTGGCTTAAACTTATTGAAAGCGGTGAATTAAAGAATAAGAGTGTACGAGTACTACATTTTATAATTACGCATCCACACACAGATTTAGATTCTATGCGTAATAGTCTTAATCTTCCACATCAAACTTGTAGTGCGATATTAAGCACCATGATGGACTATGGACTAGTTAAAGGAGTTGGAGAACGACAAAAGAATGGGTTACATTATTCTCAATTAATGTTTGTAGAGAATGAGCAGGAAAGAGATATACTAGCCTTTAGGCGAGAACAAGAAAAGTTTATTCAATGGGTACATCGTGGAATCGAAGATTATCCAAAACACCTGCCACCATACTTATTACAAGAATTGCACAAAGTCTTGAAAAACAAGGATAATATCCAACAAATACAACTTTTTTAAAAAAAAGGCATTGAAAATTATTAAATTAAATAAATAAAAGTCTATATTTACACTCCAAAGAACATTTTTAATTAATTATTTAATCATTTAAACATTTAATCATGGCACACAATTTAGAAATTAGAGATGGTAAAGCCTCTTTTGTCGCTAAAGGCGAAAAAGCATGGCACGGTTTAGGAACTTATGTAAACGAGGCTATGACAAGCGAACAAGTTGTCGAACTAGCCAACCTTAACTATGAAGTCGCAAAAACTCCTATCTACATCAATCCTCCTGTTGGAGATGGAGAGGAATCTACGAATGTAGAAATCCCAAACATTTATGCTACTTATCGCCTAGATACTAAAGCACCTTTAGGACTAGTTAGCGAGAGATATGAAATCGTACAAAACAAGGATGCCTTCCTATTCTTTGACCCTATTATTGATAGAGGAGAGGCTATTTACGAAACAGCGGGTGTATTGGGTGTTGGCGAAAGAGTATTTATTACCGCCAAATTACCTGAAGATATTTTGGTAGCGGGTGAAAAGGTCGAGCAATACCTACTCATAACTAATGGGCATGATGGCAAAAACGCTGTTCGTGTTGGTTTCACCCCTATTCGTGTAGTATGTAATAACACGCTTACTGCCGCCCTAAACGATTTAAAGAACTCCTATACTATATTCCATTTTAACAATCCTCAAGAAAGGCTTAAAGAGGCTCACAAGGTCATGGGATTGGCAAGTAATTACATGAACGATATTTCCAAGATATTTGATGATATGGCTAATACTCCAATTCGTGATGAGCAATTAGTAGCCTATATCGAAGATATTTTTGTAAACAAGGACTATGTAGAAAAAAAGGAGAAGGTAAGTACTAGGTCTAAAAACCTTGTTGATAAGATTTACAACTTTGCCAAATATCACCCCACTCAAATCACTCCTGCTACTAAGGGTACTTTGTATGGTGCGTATAATGCCGTAAGTGGGTATTTTGGGCACATCAAGGACTATAAGTCTTTAAGTCAACGAATGGAAAGCCTATCCTTTGGATATGCCTCAAATAAGACAAATCAAGCGTTTACACTTGCCTCCAAGTTTATGGATGATAATACCATCTTGGATAAAGAACTTGTAACGATATAATTATTCCTTTTAATGAAAATATCCTACGAAGTCCTATTTAAAGAGGGCACGATAATAATCGAAAGCATAGATGAATCATTTGATTCAATCTCAATCGAAATCGACCAATTTTGGTCATGGGTAAAGAGAGAGGGTTTAAATGAGTATTGCGAGGATTATTACGACCCTAACGAGTTTGATGGGCATGGACAAAGTAGCGGTCACCTTTCATTAGAGGAGTATTTTAATCTCCATCATTCATTAATTGAGAACGATTTAATCAAATATTTAACCACAAAAAAAACAAAACCCAAAATTTAGGTTATGTCAAACAAAAACACAGAATTTAGTTTACAGGTGTATTTTACCACCGATTATTCAAAGTTCAAGATTATGAAGGGTAATCGAGAAATTGATGCCTCCCATGTAAAAAGACTAGTAGATAGTTTTAGGGAAGGCTATCTTTTCTCGCCTATTCTAGTAAATTCTAAGCATGAGATTATTGATGGTCAAAATCGATTCACTGCCGCTAAAGCACTCAATCTACCTATTTACTACCTAGTTGCTTTCAACTATGGACTAAAGGAGGTGCAAGTATTAAACACCAACACTAAGAATTGGAACAAGGAGGATTATCTTAAAATGTATTGCGATAAGAAATTACAACCCTATCTTCAAATGCGTAAGTTCATGGAGGATTTCCCTGCCTTTGGAATTAGTGCTGCAATTAAGATTCTTACCAACGATACTGATGAGCAAGGTGCATCTACTCTTGATGTTAAGGCTAAAGATTTCCAAAAGGGTCTACTAGAAATACCTAACCTCAAACTTTCTTATGCTAATGCTAAGAAAATCATGAAGTTTGAGCCATTGTACAAGGGATTCACACGCAGAACTTTCGTGGCAACCATGATTAGTCTATTTAAGAACCCTAATTACAATAACGATGAGTTGATTACCAAGTTATCCCATAATCCTACTCAATTAGTTGATTGTACTACCATAGGTTCATATAAACTAATCCTTGAGGATATTTATAACTTCCGTAGAAGGGAGAAAGTAAACCTTCGCTATTAATTATTAAAATAAATAATCATGGGGTCAGTACTTGATTTCAAAGAGTGTCCGCATTGTGGCAACGAGGCTACTAGTGACTATTACTATAAAACCAATGAGGAGTATATCCATTGTATTTATTGTGGGTACTATAAATCTATAACGATTAAGGATAAGACTAAGAGGCTTGATGAACTAGAGGAAGATGATTGGCAAGTTATAGAGATTGATAAACCATTTGGTGCTTATAGAATTAAAACTATTGGTGCTATTGGAACACGATGTGGTACTATCATGAACGAGGAGGATTACGAAATTCTCAAAAAGGAGGTTATGGATGATGAGCCACAAATAGAGTATTTCTCTGTAAGTCGTTTTATAAATGGAGATATTGATACAAAAATCATCATTAACAAAAAGAATTAGCCATGTGCCTTTGCTCACAACCTGTAAAATGGAATTGGAAGGACTATGTCTTGGGGTATGGTTATTCTAAAGTCGTTAAATGGAGGTGGTATCATTATCCAATCAATTATTTTAAGTACATATTAATTTTTAAAATTTTAAACAAAAAGAACAAACTATGAGCGGTTTAGTAAACGAAGAAAAAAAGGGGGTAATCTTTCTTAACATTAAGGAAGGTAAACTCGTAAGCAAAAAAGAGAATGGGGAAACGGAATCTTTTGATGGAGTTAGGGGTACATTAATCAAGATAGAGTTCGTAAAGGATGAATATGAGGGTCGAACCTTTGAGAAGGCTAGGATTATGATTAAGTACCAAGATGATGTGTATTTGCTTCAAATGAAGTTAGATAGTGGATATTTTAGAGGTTTCTGTAATTCTCTAAAAAGTGGTAATCCTAAAGAGGAGATATACATCAAGCCATCATTATCAAAGGATGAGCAAGGTCGCAACAATGCTACTTGCTTTGTAAAGCAGGGAAATTCATTCCTTAAACACGCTTATACAAAGAATAACATGGGCGATTTGCCTGAACTCAAGGTGGTAAACTTTGGTGGTAAAACCCTTTATGACAATACTGAGCAAGTGGCTTTTTGGAAAAATTGGCTTGACTCTGTAATTAATACTAAAAACAACGAACCAATCGAAAACAATCAAAATATCGAGGAATCTAACGATTTCAACGATGATTTACCTTTTTAATTAATCATATCAATTATTCAAAATGAAACCTAACATTAAAGGAGTAATCCAAAATTGTGTATCTAACATTCCTGACCAAGAAGTTGCTTTATGCCTATCAAGTGGTATGGATAGCAACTCTATCCTATTTGAACTACTAGAGCAAGGCAAAAAAGTTACTGCTTTTACATTCACTATGGAAGGTATAGAAAGTAGGGATTATGTTCACGCCAAAAAGAATTGTGAAACATTTGGGGTCGAGTTAGTTCGTGTAGAATTACCTAGTAGTGTAGAGAAATTAAAGGAAGCGGTGTATACCCTTGCTCGTATGGGTGCTAAGACAAAAACTGATTTTGAGTGCTTTTTCCCATTCCTATACCTTTACGAACACCCTCGCTTGACTCAAAAGTACATTATGAGTGGACTAGGTGCTGATGGTCACTTTTGTATTTCCAAAAGAGGCATGATTCATTTTAGAGATACTCGTATTGATGAGTTTCGCCAAAGCCTATTCTCAAACCCCAATTATGCTCAAAAGAAGTTACATAACGATTATTGCGAGAAGATTGGTAAAATCCATGTAATGCCTTACTTGACCCAAGAGATGATTGAGGAGTTCAAGGGTACTCAATGGAACGAACTAAATAAGCCTAAAGAGAAGCAGGCAATTTTAGATTCGTATAAGGATTGGTTTACTAAAGTAAAAGTGTTTCGCCATACCAATTTCCAAAAGGCTGATAGCGGAATATCCACAGCGTTTTTGCAATTAGTACACACAGATTTGAACAAGGGTAATTTCAAAACTCCAAAGGGTATATATAATGATATTATTGATGAGGTAAATAGTCAACAATAATAATTATATTTATAAATAATTACCCATGAGTCAATTTGATTTTAATAAGATTGATGATTTTGATGACCACATCAACAAGAGTATTCCTAATTATGATTTGCTTATAGATTCAATAAAAAGCATGAGCGAATACTTTTATGTTAAGAGTGCATCAATATACGATTTAGGATGTTCAACAGGTAAACTACTAAAATCACTTCCATTTGAATGTAAGAAAGTGGGGTATGATAATTCTAACCTATTACCTAGTGTAGATGGTGATAGTAATTTAGAATTTCAAAATGTAGACCTTAATGGAAAGTTTCCTATATCCAACGCTTGTATTGTGTATAGCATATTTACTATGCAATTCCTTGACCCTTTAAAGAGGAAAGCATATTTAACTAGAATATATGATGGTTTAATGAGTGGTGGTTGCTTATTCATCGCTGAAAAGATATATCAAGAGCATGGACAAGCACAAGAGGTTTTTTCCTTTAGTCACTATGATTACAAACTAAAGCAATTTAAGGCTGAGGATATATTGAAAAAAGAAAGGGATTTAAGGTATAACATGAAACCTATGGAAGATGAAAAGTTGACTCATTTACTAAAGGGTTGTCAATTTCGTATTGTATCTCCTTTTTGGCAGATGTATAATTTTAAAGCATACATAGCAGTAAGATGATGCCTTATAAACTAGAGGATGTAAAAAAAGCAAGTGAGCAAAACCTATTCAATGTAGTTTCATTATTCGCTGGTGGTGGTGGAAGTTCAACAGGGTATAGATTAGCAGGAGGTCGTGTATTAGCAATTAATGAGTTCATCGAAGCGGCACAAGATGCTTATGCTCGTAATTACCCTGATACACACATTTTCAAAGAGGATGTTCGCAAACTTACTGGCGATATGATTCTAGAAAAGATTGGAATACCTAAAGGCGAATTAGATATACTTGATGGTAGTCCTCCATGTGCTAGTTTTTCCACCGCTGGCAAAAGAGAAAAGGGGTGGGGTATTGAAAAGAAGTATAGCGATAAGGTTCAACGAGTCGATGACCTTTTTTATGAATTTGCTAGAATATTAAAGGAAGTTCAACCTAAAGTATTTATAGCGGAGAATGTAAAGGGTTTAACGATGGGTGCTGCCGCCAATCTTTTGGGTAGCGAACAATTTGACCTTTTTGGAGAGGATGATGGTATTTACCATACCTTGACCAAATGTGGGTATAGAGTTCGTTATAAAGTTCTTAACGCTAAGAATTATGGAGTTGCTCAATCTAGAGAGAGAACAATATTCATAGGCATAAGAAACGACCTTAAAGGAGAGATAACCTATCCAAAACCTAGCCATACAATAATTACCTCGTATGAGGCTTGTCAGGGGGTTGTTAATAGCGAGAAGGATATTTTAGAAGCGACCCATAAAGAGGGCATAGTGAAGGGATATGTAGTTCAAATGAAAGAAGGGGAAAGTGGGGATATGTATGCACCTAAAGGGTATTTTGGATTACAAAGGATTAGTAGAAACGAACCATGCCCAACTATTTGCCAAAGGCAAGGTAATAAGGGTGCTTGTTTGATTCATTGGAGTGAGGATAGGGAACTCACAGTGCCTGAGTTGACTAGACTAATGAGTTTCCCTGATGATTACTATTTAGGGGAGAAATATACTCAAAGGTGTGAGAGATTGGGAAGGGCAGTACCCCCACTACTAATGAAGTCTATCGCATCTCATGTGTATGAAACAATATTGAAAAACCTATAAATTATTTTAAAAAATAATTATGAGGAGGAAAAAGAAATCACAACCAAAAACCAAACTAGGGAAAATCCTATTAGAGAATGAGATGGAGCAGTTGGATTTGTATAAGTTGATTATCTATAAAACGGGTAAGACTATTGGGTTAGATAGGATTTCCCACATAGTATCGGGTAAAAAGAAAAACTATACGATACAAACCGCCAAGACAATTTGTGAGGCATTAGGAATTACATTAAACGAACTTGTAGATTAATCAATATGGCAAAAAAATTTTATGTTACTAGAGGAGGGCGAGATATTTGTATAACGCAAGACTACAACCAAGCATTACTATTTTCAAAGAATAAAGTAGATAGGGTTCAAGAATTTGGCAACTATCATGTGGCTTTGAAACTATTGCAAAGGATGGTTGATAGTGCCCTTCAACATAGCGAGAAACCAAAAGGAGATTTTATTCATTTGGATGTAAGTGTAAACAATACTAGTGGTATGGCTGAATTTAGGGTCATGCAAAACGATAACTATTTGATTAACGCTAATAGTTTAGGTTTTTGTACTCCAAACATTGCTGAGTTCCTCGCCATAGTAGAGGCACATAAATACGCCACGCACTTCTCCATAGATAAAACTATTTATTGTGATAACATCGCTGCAGTCAAAGCATTTAAGGGAGAAATACCACTTATTGTTCCTCCCACCCTTCAAGCGGCTAATCCTAAAGTAAGCGACCTTGTAGATAAGGCTTATGAATACATTAGGGGATTGCCTGATGGGTATGATGCCCAAATAGAATTTTGGGATAAATCCATGTGGGGAGAGATACCTAGCGACTATGGTAGAAAAAGACAATAACTATGCCTTATTTATTTTATAAAATAATTTATTCATGCAAAAGGTTATTATACCTATTCAATTCTTTGATGCCCTCAAGAAGCACCAGCCAATTTATCGTTTGATGTGGATTGAGTGGCTTTCTCAAGGAGAGAAAGTCCTCGACCCTAGATTTTGCGAAAATTTACGGTACGATAAAGTACCAAGAGAGAAAATTACCGAGTGTTATGCGATTGGCTTGGATTATCTTCGAGAGGGCATCTCTTTTTTTGATGATGAGGGTAAGCCTAAGAAAGAGGCTACAAAGCCAAGTAGGGTCGATATAACCCCTATCGCTATCGAAATAGTAGAATACCTCAATAAAAAGGCAAACACCCAATACAAGCCTAAAAGTGGCACTACGATTCAACTCATAAGCGGTAGGCTAAGTGAAGGCTTCACAAAAGAGGATTTTTTAAAGGTAATTGACAATAAGGTAGAGCATTGGAAAAATACAGAGCAAGAACAATACTTAAGACCCATAACACTATTTAGCAAGAGCAAATTCGAGAGTTATCTAAATCAACCTAGAAATGGAACAAAAAAATCAACTTCAAGCATCGACCAAGTTAGAAATGCAGTCAAGGAAGCAAAAAGTAAACTCTTTGACTAAATATGCAAAGAACGAGGATGAGCAACAAATCGTTCTAGCCTTAGATGATGTTAAGATTAAAGAGATTACAAGAGAGGATGCTGATAGGCTTATAGAGGTCGTAGGCAAGTGGGGATTCTATATGGGTTCTAGTTCTAGGCTATCAAGCGATGATATTTTACTCCTTTGTAAGTTTTTGAAGGATAACTACAATTTCTTAACGATAAACGAAATCAACCTCGCCATAAGTTTAAATCTAAAGGGTGCGTTAGGAAGGATTGAATATTACGGAAACCTATCACCCTTATACATGAGTCAGGTTTTAAACGCTTTCCTAGAGTATAGAAAGGAAAATTTACAGCCAATTCTAGAAAGGAGAGATAGGGATGAGATAAAGCCTACACCTCAATTAAATAAGGATGAACTAGTAAAGATGACCAAAGATGCTTTGAGGCTTGAATTTAGTAAGTTTAATAAAGGTGAGGTCGTAGATGATTTGTTCTCAATAGTTTATACATACTTAACCAAGAATAATAAGTTAAACCCTAGTGATGATTCCAAAAGAAAAGCATTTGCTTTTTCACAAAAGATGTTAGCAAGTGAAAACACCAAACAAGCAAAAAATTTAGGGGATTTGATTAGGAACGCAGTGCAAAGGGATGATACCATACGATTTGATAAGTATTACCAAAATGGGATTCTTATGGACTTCTTTTCCACAATCGAGAATATTGATGATTTGGTAAATGGCGTAAACATCAATGAAATACTTTAACTTTAAAGCATGGAAATATCGGGTCGCATATTTCACATCAATCACTTGAACGACAAAGTAATACAAGTGGTTCTTCGTAAGAAGTTAAATGGTAAACCAACACCAATAGCATTTGCGGTTTTTGGTTATTGGAAAGATGTTGTCCTAAACGAATTGAAACTTAAACCCAAAGACAAGATTAAGGCAACGGTTATTTTAAAGTCTAATCTATACAAGGGCAAGTATTATACTGATGTATTACTTAAGAACATAGAATTATTACCAGAGAAAATTAAAGAGGATAATCATAGTAACGAACTAGAACTTCAATCGATTGATGATTATATCGTTGATGAGGAAACTGGTGAGATTTTGCTTTGATTATCTAATAAAATAAATATGAAAAATAAATTTGCCATAGGTATACCTACCCTAAATAGGGCAGATTTGCTTATACCATCGCTTGAGTCATACATAAAAGATTTTCCTAGTGTAGATATTCACATAGTTGACAATGGAGGGCAAATAGAAATATTAAATTGGGTGAGCAAATCAAAAAATAATCATGTACACCTACACCCTCAACAAGAGAATCTTGGAGTCGCAAAAAGTTGGAATTTTTTATTGAATGAAATTTATAAGGACAACGAATATGCGATGATTTTAAACGATGATATTTATTTGGGTTTTACTAAGCAATATGTTGAAGGTTTAATTGAAAAGTATCAATCTCAAGTTCTCCTTACCAATCCTATTGATTGGTGCGTTTTTGTATTACCAAAGTCCACTTACGAGGCAAATGGAAAGTTTGATGAACAATTTTACCCCGCCTATTGCGAGGATAACGATTATGTATATAGGCTAAAATTGAGAGGGCAAAAGGTATTCAAAACGCCTGATTTACTACCAAAGGTTCATAGAGCAAGTATGACCCTAGAGAGGGATTATACTATACAAACCGCCTATCACGAAAACAAAGAAAGATATATAGAAAAGTGGGGAGGTGCTCCAGATTTTGAATTATTTAAAAAACCATACAACAATTAATTATGAATTTTGAAAATGAATTACCCGTAAATTACAATGAATGTAATAGAGAGCAATTAATTGAACTCCTATTAAAAAGAGATGAAAATTTTATTAAACTAGGGAATCAGTATTTAGAGGTCATAAATACGCTTGGTAACATAATTATTGAGATAGAAAATGAGGCAAACAAAACGATTAGAATTATGAAAACAGAATTTACCCTTTCTCAAGCGGGTGTTCCTTCTAGCGATGAAAAAAACATACTAGAAAAAGAAATAGGAAGGATGGAGGCATTTGATTTTATTCTTAGAGTACTAGCACCAATCTATAACAAAAAATAAAAAAATGGCAAAGAAAAAAGCATTACCAAAAAAGGCTACAAAAAAAGTAACCCCCAAAAAAGCGACCTCAAAGAAAAAGGTATCTAAGAAAGAAAATCTTGATTTTTCACTAACGCTTATTGGTAGCGGTAGTAAAGAGAACTTTGATATAACATTAGATATTAAAGGTAATTCTCTTTCATTAGGAGTAGCATTAGGACAATTAATGACAGAGGATAAAAACCTTGAGGGAGTATTTAAGGTCGCAGTTGATTACTATATGCGAATCATGAACAAAAAAATAAAGCCAATAACTAAAGTTGTAAAAGGGAAAAAATCCAAAAAATGAGTTTGAAAAAACTAGAGCAATTATATCTAGCACTTCAACCCTTTAAAGAGGATGCGTTTGGTGATTTATCAATTCACGAACCTGACGATGATGATGAGTTGCATTATATATGTTGCGACCAAAAAATAATTCATAGTGAGAACGATGTTTTTGATATTTCATGCCTAAATGATTCTCACCCTACATTTCAATTTGCAACAATACCAGAGGTAATAGAGTTTTATCATGGTACTTGGAATAGCATGAGAACATGGAGAGATTTTCATAAGGATATGACTTCTTTAGATATAGCCTATAACATTGGATTGTATTGTGATATGCAATATGCTTTACACAATATCGTAGTTACTTGCGTTAATAAAAGGCTTCACCCAATTCAATATAAACTAAATGGTACAGAGTAAAGAGGATTTGGAAAGGTGGTATAGCCAAAGTGATAGGTGGGGGTATTTTCATGAGCCTGATGATAGCATTAGACTCAAAAACATACTTCGTATACTAGATTACTATGAAAAGGCTATTGATATTGGATGTGGGGAGGGATTTATAACTCGCCATTTACCTGCTAGAGAAATATTTGGCGTAGATATAAGTGAAAATGCAATGAGTAGATTGCCAGAGAATGTAACACCCCTAAATGAACCTAATGGGAAGTATGACCTTGTAATAAGCACAGGTACACTATATCAACAATACAACCATAAGCAAATTTACGATTGGGTTATCGCTAGTGCAAAAAATCATATTTTGATTGCTGGTATTAAGGATTGGTTAGTGGATTATGATTTTGGTATGCAACTAAAAACACTTGAATTTAAATATAGAGAGTATACACAAAAAATTACGCTATATAAATGGTCTTAGCACATAACATAGGTGATATAAATCATTCAAACTACCACACTAGAAAGCAAGTGAAAGAATGTTATGACCCAATAGGGTTCGATGGCATCTATAAAAGTGTGTATGATAACATGGATGTGCTAATGAATAAGAGTGGTATTTTCTTTGTAATGGGTGATTACATTGGTAAGGATAATTCATTTGATTTGGCTAATGTTCCTCAGTTAGAAAAGTATTGTACATGGGATGATATAATTCACATGACCAAACTATTTGATTTTAAAATAGGGTGGCATACATGGTCACATCCTGACCTAACTACCTTGAGCGAAAGCGATATTATCAAAGAAATAACGCCTCCCTTTCCTATGGATTATTTTGCCTACCCTTATGGTAGATTTAATGACAAAGTGGTTGAACTAGTAAAAAAAGCAGGATATAAAATGGCTTATAGTGTTACACAGGGCACGATGGATTTAAACGACCCCAATTATAACTATAAAATATATAGGAGGTATTTATGAAGCAATTTATTTTAACCATATTAATATTTGTTACTTGCGTATCTATTATATTATTTAATTGTAATAAATCAATTCCATCTATAAATCAACAGACACATTGTGATTCAATATCCTCTTTGAATTTTGAGTATGAGAATCGTTTAAATAGATATGAGATTACCCTTGAGATACTAAGGGATGAGAATCCAAAACTAGCAGAGGAGTTTGAAACAATAATGAGTACTCAAACAGAATAAAAATGACTTTTGCATAGTTATATCATCGTATAAATATGGGCATCTTGCTGCTCATTGCATAGAAACAGTACTTGCTCAAACCAAGCAATTCGATGAGATTTACTTTGTTGATGATGGAGTAGGTGATTGTAATCATCTTTTAGATTTATATGGTGATAGGGTGAACTTCTATTTTAGGAATGAAAACATAGGTACGGTAGCCAATTTTCAAGATATGCTTATGAACAAGGTCGATACTGATTATGTGATGTTTCTAGGGGCAGATAATTGGTTAAGAAGTGATACATTGAGTAGATTGGCTTTCCATTGTGAGTACGAAGGAAATCTAGTTACATACGATATTCAAATTACAGGAGAGTTGAGAGATGAGATTTACAACCATTATAGAAGTGATTGTACAAGATTAGAGGGTGATTATTATTGGCAAAGGGAAAGTAAGCATCATGGGTCTATGCTTTATGATGTTAAAATGGCAAGAAGTGTCGGAGGATATGCTCATAATGGTGGATATAGAACGGATGAGGATGCAAACCTTTGGGAAAAATTAATAAAAGCAGATGCTTATTTAGTATACATACCTGAAGCGTTTTTATACTATCGTAGGCATAAAGAAAATTTTAATAAGTACTAGTATGCAAGTAAAGGGCACTATCGTTCCAAAGGAGAAACTAAAAGAGATGGGCATGAATTTTGAGGTATACGAATCTAAAGGGGTCGTAAAATTCAAAAATGGAATGGTTATGGAGAATATTGTTAAAGTAGGTGATTTTGGCTATCAACTAAGCAAAGATGACAAATATGCCTTTTTACTTATGATGAAAAACAATGATGAAATTGAGTCTTACACCGAACTTGAAACAAGTATCTTGCACGATATGAATAAGGATATTGAGGAGTTAAAAAACTTAAGAAAAAATAAATTCAAAAATGAAAAAAATAAATAGGATTATATATGTGCTACTTTTTATAGTAATCATCGTTTTGCTATGGCGTAGTTGCGAAAGTGAAAGAGACAGGTCTAAACTAATTAGCCAACTAGGTGATTACAAATTGAAGGAGAAAGTTTTTGAGGTTCAACGATTGAAAGATTCTAGTACACTAGCAACGCAAACACAAACGATTATGACTCAAAAAGAGGCTATTTCTATTGGTTTGCTAGAACTAGAAAAAAGCATGAAAGAAGTACAATCTCAAGTAAAACAAAGAAGCACTACAACAATAATAGAAAAGCAAGTACCTTTTATACCCGATGGGTATGCTGACACAACTGGCGTAGTTAAAAATGAAAATGGAGAGGTCATTAGGAGAGATAGTATAGCGGTTCCATCTCGATTCAAACTCAACGAAAAGTGGTTTAACATTGATGGATTAGTAAAGAAAGATGGATTGATTATTGATTCTTTGAGCATACCAAATAAAACAATAGTTACTGTTGGTTATAAGAAGGCTGGTTTCCTTAATCTAAGCAAGGATGCTGTTGTACAAGTAAAAAATGAAAATCCTTATGTAAATGTTACTGGCTTGGATAATGTTGTAATTAAGAAAAAGAAAAAGATTTGGGAAAACCCCCTAGTTCACATAGGTGTAGGGGTCGTATTAGGTTACTATATAACTAAATAAATGGAAAACGCAGTATTATTAGAGAAAAATGAATTTAGTAGAACATATCGCAAAGGCGATGTTATGGTTTATGTTGCCAAAGCGTATGATGAGGAGTCAAGATTACATTTTGTGGTTGTAAGTATTCCTGAGATACCACGCTTGGGAGTAGTAAAGTTGCAACTACCAATCAAATTTGAATTTGAACCTATGAGAGATGCTTTCATAGAAAATTTTGATTGTGATGTGTTCTTAAGAGAATTAGAAGATAGAATTATTAGCAATAGAAATAACATAGAAAACCAAAATGGAGAAAATTAAACACATCCTTTGCCTTATGGATTATGGCAAGGACACAAGGACAGGGTTTGCCACCGTGTCTAGTAACATTAAAAGAGAAATTAAAAAAGCCTATGGTGAACAAATTTGCCTAGATATATTAGGAATCAACCACTATGGAGAGGACTATGTAGAGGAGGATGGTACGAGGGTTTTTAGTGCTAAAATCAATGATGTAAAGAGTGATGACTTTGGTCGCTATTACTTCTTAAAAATGGTTCAAGAGGGCGATTATGATGGAATTTTCATTATCCAAGATTTAGGTGTGATACATCCTATTATACCTATCCTTGAGAGTATTAAACAAAAAAAGAAGGAAGCGAATAAGAAACTATTTAAGTCCATTTGGTATTTTCCTGTGGATTGTCACCTATTTGCTACCCTAACTCGCCACTTAGAGTTTTTTGATGTAGTTGTTACATACACAGAGTTTGGGAGAGATGAGATACTTAAGTTTAGACCCGATTTAAAGGGTAAAATCAAAGTGGTCAATCATGGCAACAACCCAAAAGATTTCTATCCTTTGAGCGAGGAGGAAAAGAAAAAATTTAGGAAGGAGTATTTTGGTAAAAACGCAGACAAGTTGATTATTACGAATGTTAATCGTAATCAACCTAGAAAAGATATTCCAAACACTATATTTGGATTCATTGAGGCAAAGAGAGATTGGAAACAAAATGGATTGACCAAAGAGCCATTCCTATATCTACATTGTATGCCTAAAGACCCATTAGGGCATGACTTGAGAGCAATCCTTATGCAAACGCAATTAGTTGAATATAAAGACTTTATGCTTTTGCCTAAACAATATGAGGAAAATCTATTGGGGGTTGATATGCTAAATGGAATTTACAACGCTAGTGATATTTTCATTACTACTACATTAGGGGAAGGGTGGGGTCTTACTATCACAGAGGCATTTGCAACAAAACTTCCTGTAATAGCACCTAATACCACTTCTATCAAAGAGATTAGTGGCGATGGTTCTAGAGCGTATTTACTAGAAACAATAGTTCCATTTTGCTCCACTGTGGATAACATTATAAGGGAGCAAAGCGATTGTTGGGAGGTTGGAGAGAGAATTATTGAGGTTTCTAACGACTTAATCAATAAGAATCAAAAACTTAACGATAAGGTTGATAAGGCTTTCAATTATGTAAATAGCCTAACTTGGGAGGATATATGTAAAAGATGGATTGAGTATTTCAAAATTTATTAAATTTATATGTGTTTAGGAGTTTCATAATTTTATGTTTTTACCCCTCTTGTTTCTACTTGAGGGGTTTTTTTTATTGATTTCTCCTATGAAAATAATAAAGCCTCCCTATCTAATAAGGAGGCTCTACTCAAGACCTTGAGTGCTTTATTACTTCTTGAAAATAATCCAAGCGAGAGCACCAAGAATAAGCAGGTTGTGCACATTCTGTCCACCCAAGAAGGTGTTAGGGTCTTTAATGTTCAAAAATCCTTTCATATTAAATATGGGTTTATACTCGAAGATATATAAAAACAGCAAAGCCACAAATTTTTTACAATCTGTGACTTCACTAGGCAAAAAAAATAGCCTCGCAGGAGGCGATTATTTTACCGATTTCCACACAAGGAATAATACTCCTAATGCGGCTACGGCTGTCAGCAGGGGCTGAGCCTTTGCTAATTGGTCTTTCATTGTTACCAAATTAAGGGTTAGAAAAATGGGTTATCTTTACAAATATAGGTTTATATTTACATTACCAATAATTCTGTAAAAAAGTCTAAATGCCAAGAGCAGGTAGAAAGTCTAAAGCACAAACTCCTGCCCCTCCTAGTGAGAGGATAGTGGGTTCTAAAAAAAACCCAAAGGGAAGTGCTGCGAGTGAGAAATCTGCATCTAAGATTAAACTCAATGAGAAAACTATCACAGCACTCAAAAATAAGTTGAGCGAATTTAAGAAAGAGCATCCCAACAAAAAAAATATAACACTTAACGACCTCAAGGCGGTTTATCGTAGAGGTGCTGGTGCGTACTCAAAATCACATCGACCAACAATTACAGGAGGTGTTCCCAATACTAGAAACGCATGGGCGATGGCTAGGGTAAACAAGTTTTTAAAAAAAGCAGGAGGAGAAAAAGTAAAGGCTGCCTATGTGCAAGATGATGACCTTATGAAGATGAAAGAGGGCGGTAGCACTCTACTTGCACCAAATGGCGAACCAAGTAATCTTACGCCTGAACAATATAAATTAGTTCGCACTCCAGAGTTCAAAGCATGGTTTGGCGATTGGGAGAAAGACCCACAAAACGCATCAAAGGTAGTAGATGAGAATGGAGAGCCTCTAGTTGTTTATAGAGGCGTTAATCCAAAGCCATTGGCAGAAGGGTTTAATCCACCTCCTGGGTCATGGGATTATTCAAGGCAAGGCTATCAATACTTTGCTAAAAATAGAAATTACTCTAGGATGTTTGGAATCACGAAGCCTTTTTTCTTAAACATAAGAGATTTACTTGATTTCAATTACTATAATGATATACTAATTAAAAATGGTATTTATAGAGAATACCTAGCCAATATTGAAGGGATATTTCAAATTTCTGATGAAATAGAAGCGAAAAGACCTTATCTAGCACAAATAATAAGAGTAGATAATGAGATGCCCGAATTGGCAGATGAAATAATAAATAAATTAAAAACAGCCGATGGCTTTCATGGTTATGAGGCAAGTTACTATGGAGAAGAAGAATCTTATGTAGTTAAAAATGCTAATCAAATTAAACTTGCCGATGGTAGCAACACGACCTTTAATGTAGATAATGATGATGCAAGATATGAGAAAGGAGGTTTACTTGCCGATTACATAAAAAATATACAAGTCATTGGAGATGATGAAGAAGGCATATTGTATAGTGGTAGTTATGGGAATAGTGGTGTATTAACTTGGATAAATTATGGAGAGGTAATAAATGTTATTACAATAGAATCGGGAAATAAAAAAGGTAGTAGTGGAACTATGGCAATAGCAAGTCTATTTTTGTTAAATCCCAAAGTTCAAACAATTACCTATCAAGACAATAGTCATTTTGAAGATGGCACATCTTTTTGGATTAGAATAGGTGGAGATGATACAGATTTAGAGAGAAGCAACTTTTTTAATTACTTTCAAAAAAAATTCGGGTATAATCCCAATATAAGATTCGCCAAAGGTGGTAGTACATTACTTGCTCCTAATGGTAAAAAAAGCCTTTTAACAGAGGAGCAATGGCATTTAGTTCGCACCCAAGAGTTCAAAGCATGGTTTGGCGATTGGGAGAACGACCCACAAAACGCATCGAAGGTATTAGATTGGAATGGAGAGCCACTAGTTGTATATCATGGCTCTGATGTTAAGTTCAATAGATTCACAAAGCAATTTCAAGGCCGTAAGGTAGATAGAAAAATAAGTGGTTTTTATTTTACAGACCTAGAAGATGTAGCATATACATATACCTACGATGATGACAAAGAAAAATACTTAGGTAAGAATTATGTTAGACCCTATTTTTTAAACATAAGGAAATTGAAAACCTATGATTTAAGAGATAAATTTGGCGACCCTTCATTTTGGCAAAACAAGTATGATGGTTTTGTAAATAAAGCAAAAGATAAATACGATGGTGTTGAATTGAAAGGAATAGTTGACCTATTTCAAGGGGTAGTAAAGAGAAAAAGTGAATATGAATTTTGGGGTAGCACTTATGTTGTTTTTGAACCAGAGAATATAAAACTCGCAAATGGTAAGAATGTGACTTTTGATAAAAATAATATGGATATACGATATGTAGGGGGTGGTAGAGTAGGTGGATTTGAGGATTTAGAGGATGAGTGGTTGTCTAAAAAGATTGAGATATTCCTAGACAAAGCAAAGCCATATAAATTCTACTTTGTAGACCCTAAAACAAACTCACTTATAGTTGGATTTGATGAGTATGTAACTCAAGAACATTTAGAGAAGTTTTACCTTGAGGCTACATCTAGTAAGGAGTTTTTTCATGGTAATAGTGTAGAGGCAAAATTCAATAAAGAAACAGGAGATACTATTTTTAAGATTAGATTGAGAAACAAGGTCATCTATCATCATGGTGGTAGTATTGATGAGTTAAATGAGGATAGCATTATATATAAAATAGTAAATGGAGAGGTAGGTTCTATTAATCCTAATGAGAGATATATACTATCTCACGAGAGAGAGATTAAGTTTAGATGGAAGGAGCAATTAAATAATAAAATGAAACCCGATGGTCTATGGTATTCTTTTGGAAGCGAATGGGCAGATTGGGTTTCTAGAGAGATGCCTAAATGGGGAAACGATTATGATTACCTACACAAAATTGATGTAACTAATAGAGTCTTAAGGTTAGATACCATAGAAAAGTGCCTAGAGTTCACAGAAAAATTTGGTGAATTAGATAGGATAGGTAATTACCTAATTAATTGGTACAATGTTTCCAAAGTTTATAGTGGTATTGAAGTTACTCAACCTCGTAAATTTTGGGCAACTCAATTTCATAACACAGATAAGAATACCAACGATTATAGGAAACTATGGTGGTTGTATGGGTGGGATGTAGGTAGTGGATGTATTTGGAGAG
>Ga0070749_10000538_pt1 | contig 25414 bp, 37 predicted proteins | sample VirMetDEL_Nov_18_FD_75180 | JGI IMG/M metagenome (GOLD analysis project Ga0070749, IMG submission 75180) | Aqueous microbial communities from the Delaware River and Bay under freshwater to marine salinity gradient to study organic matter... | ecosystem: Environmental > Aquatic > Marine >...
CATTCGGGACGCAGATTGCCCCCGCCGGTCGTCGGGGTGGGCTGCCCACCTATGCGGCGCAGATCCCGGATGAGTTGCAGGGGATGTTGAAGGAACGGATGCAGCAGGCCAAGATGACGCAAAGCACGCTGCAGACCCGCCTGCAGCAGGTCCTTAACGCAGCCAAAGTGCAAGGCCGATCTGTAACGCCACAGCAAGCCATCGAAGAAGCAACGACGACAAACTACGTTCCGGGCACTGGGACGCGTGAACAAATTGCTGCCTATGAACGGTGGCGCAATCAACAGGGAAATGCCCCAGAAGGGACGATCCGTGAGTTCCGCCTTCCCGGCACCAATCAAGTGACGTACTCGATGGCGTATCGTGGCGATATGCAAGGCCGGAGCCCCGACGAACTAATGTGGATTGCGCTGAGTTCTCCCACGGGTGGACTGCCAAACCAGTCTGAGCGCGACCACATGTCTCGGATGCTTAAGATGCAACGTACTATGATGGAGGCCCCATCCTATGAGGAAAAGGTGCGGATCCGCGATGAGATCGCAGCGGCTCGACAGGATTTTTATCTTCAGCAACAAGGCCGTTAACCGGAGAATCGTATGGCACTATCACGCGGCATGACGGCGCTCCGGGCCGCCCTTGGGGCGGTCGGGGGCGGGCTGGAAGGATACGCGCAGTTCCAAGAGATGGAGCGGAAGCGGGAGTTCGAGCGCGAGAAGGAGAAGGCGGCGGCGGCGCGGCAGGCCATACTCGACGCGGCGGCGCTGCGCGGCGAAGAGCGGCAGGCCGCGGCGGCGGGGATGATCCCGGCGACGCAGTACACCGGCCTCAGTCCATTCGATATGCCCGGCGCTACGCCGCGTCAGCCGTTGCTGCGCCAGACCATCGGCGGGCGCGAGATGGTGCTGCCGGAGGCGCCGAAGATGGCGGAACACCGGGCTGGTGTCGCCAAGACGATTGGCGAGCGGAAGGAAAAGGCGCAGGAAAGCACCGCGCTTCGGTCGGCGCTGGCCAACGTGGAGATTGGCGGCAAGAAGATCGGGGACGAACAGGCAGCAGCGTTGGCAGCACTTGGCGCGAATGAGCGCACGGTGCTGTTGAGCGCCATGCGGGATGCGGCCCGTCCACAGCGGGTGGCAGGCGGAGGCAAGGAAGAACCGTCGGACACGGAAAAGCGGATGCTCGGGGCGCAATTTCTTTCCAGTCAAACGTTCAACCCGGCGCTGACCAAGGCGTTGCAAACCACGTTTGCTCGGAACCCCGATCTTGCCGCCGACCCGGAGATGGCTGCATACGACATCATGAAAAGCAAAACGGTCAAGCCGATCACCCCGATGCAGCGGTATAAGCCGCCGGTGCCGAAGGACGACAAAAACGATTTGGCTTCTCGTGTCATTGAGCAAGTCAAAGCCAGTCGTGCTGGAGCAGCAGCTGGAGCTCCAGTTGCACAGCCAACGGCACCTGCGCCGGAAGCGCCGGCAGCCACAGCGCCAGCCGCTAAGGCGCCAGCCCAGCCGTCACTGGCGGATGCCGCTGCCAAGCAAGCCTCTCGCGCCGAACTGTGGGACAAGCTCAAGGCGCAGAACCCTTCCCTGTCGGACGATGAGATTACAGCGCGGGTGATGCGGGAGATCCCCTGATGCCCAACCCTTTCCGGAAGACCACCACCGCCGTCACCTCACGCGGCAATCCGTTTCGGACCAGCACGGCTGATACAGCGATTCAAGACTCGGCGCTTTCTCTACTAATGGAAGAGACGCCGTTTGCTCCAGGGCGCCCGTCTTTGCCAGTTGATGGTCCACGGGCGAGTCGGCCTCTGCCGACCGTTGTTACCACGGCCGAGGCGCCCAAGGAGCTTGAGCGCCGGCTAGCGCGGACGATTCAGGCTGGCACGAAGAAAGCCGAGCCATTTGGCGGTGAAGGGGAACTGACGGAAGCGCAACGGATGCAGTTGGAGCGAGCGCGTGGTGCGGTCACCGTGGCGGAGGACATTGGCAAGGCGGTTGCTGGCCAACCCTCACGGACGCTGATGCGCACAGCGACCGGCATTGCGCAGCTCCGTGGCGACCCACGGGCGCAGCGGCTGCTGGAGCAGACCCGGGCGCTGGAGGCGGAGACGGCGCCCCAGACGGGCATCGGCGCGGTGGCCCGGATCGGGTCGGAGATTGGCGCGTTTATCCCGTCCGGGTTGGCCATGGGTGCTTTGCGCTCTGGATTGGAATCGGCGGCGGGTGAGGAGTTCAGCACGGCCGGGATGTTGGCGCAGATGACTGGCCGGGAAGCGCCGAAGAGTGCGCTAGGTCGGGCACTGGCCGACGCGGCGCTTGACTTGTCTATCCCCGGCGCCATGGCTGGCGTGCGTGGCGTGCGTGGCGTCCGGCAAGCTGGCCGTGATCTGGACCGGGCGCTGGAGCTCGGGATGCGCGAAGGGTTTGGCGAGGCAGCGGAAGCCGCCACGCCGTCACTGGCGCAAGGTCCGAACATCCAGCCGGCATTGGCTAGCTCGACAATGCGCCGGTTGCCAGCGAGGGCAAGCATGGCAATCCCGGCTGAGGCACCTCCGGGCGCCTTGCCGCCGGGCGAGCCGCGCCTTGCCGGACCGGCCATTCCCACGCCGGCTGGCATGGTGCCGCCGGAGGGACCCGCCTCACCGCTGATGCGCTTGCTCGCGCCGCAGTCGGAAGCCTTGCGCCAGCGTGAGCGGATGATGCCTCCAGCATACGGGCCGTTCCCGCTTCCGGAGGGAGCGCAGACTGTCCGTGGTCCGGCATCCAGCCTGACGCCGCTACTTCCAGCGCAGGCAGAATCTGCTCGTCAGCGGTTGTTCCAAATGCCACCAGCTTTCGGTCCATTCCCGTTGCCGGAAGGGGCGCAGGCAATCCGTGGCCCAGTGTCCAACCTGACACCGTTGCTTCCAGCAGAAGCGCAGTCGGTGCGTCAGCGGCTGTTTATGATGCCGCCGATCTCCGAGGCGCCGACACCCGTTGCGCAAGCTGTAGCGGAAGGCGCTCGCCGGGTTGGCCGACGCACTGGCGCCGAAGCAGAAAGCGCACTTCGTCAGTTGGCGCCGCAGCGATTTCCGGCCGAGCCAGAAGACGTAGCCACGTTCTTGGCGCGACAGACTGAAGGCATCGAGCCGGCAACAGCCGAAGACCTTGCCAAGTTTGCCAAGAAGCCAAGCAAAAAGACGCGCGAAGAGATTGCCGGCAAAGAGCAATCGCTCATGTCAGCTGCTTTGGCTCGCGCCGAAGAGCAGCGAGCGGCGCGCGCCGGACAGCGAGCTTACCGACAGGAGGCGCTCGGCCTGACGGAACGGCGTCTGCAGGAAGTCATGGGCGAGGAGCTGCCGCTTGTCGGTGGTGAGACGCCGGAGTTTTTAGGCGATGTGCCAACCGATCAGGTCATCCGGGAGATTGACCGGATCTCCGGCGCCAAGGCGACACTGGAATCCAGAACCCCCAGTGGCAAGCTGCGCGACATTAAGAAGGTGCGCACAGATGCGCTGCTGGATGAGCTGGAGCGCCAGATGCACCAAATCAACATCGACACGCCAAAGACGATCCCGTCGTTTGTCGAGACGAACTGGGGCGGCGCGAACGAAATGGTAGCACACGTCACCCGGCGTGGAGGCCGGGTGTCCATGCAGGCCAAGGCGTTCAAGCGCGTGGAAAACGCGACCCGGATTGCCAATGCGATCCGACAAGAGCTGGAAACGCGGCTGGACCCAGAAGATGTCTGGTACGAGATCGACAAGCGGGCGGCGCAACGTGCAGAAGCTACGGAAGCCATCGAGCGCCAGAAGACGGCGGACTTCGAGGCGTATCTCGAAGAGCAAACAGCTGCTCGCGCTGGCACGCCGCGCTCCGGCGTCGTTGCGCCTCCAGTGATTGAGGCGCCAGTCGTTGCCCCTGAAGCTGCCCGGCCATCCATTCTCGGGTTGGCGCCAGCTAAGCGCAACAAAGCGTTGTTAGATATTAAAAACAAAACGCCAACATTTGAGCGTGAGAAACTTCTTGAGCAACTTTCTGACGACGATTTGGCGGAAGTTGCCCAGTATGCACAGAATCACATAAAAAAGCTGGAGAAAAAGTACGGAAAGAAAAACATCAACGAATACGCCCCTGAGGTTCAGGAAGACATTACGCGTGGGCTGATGCTCGGGCACGATGCTCAGTATACGTTGTACAATCGTGCTGGCGACAAAAAAAGAGCGCTGTCTGCTGAGGGAAAGCCAGGCAAGCAACCCCGCTCCGGCGTCATTGCACCGCAGACGATGAACGCCATCGCCGGCGCGGGCCTTGGCGCGACAACCGGCGCAACGACCGGAGAAGACAGCGAGCTATCCCCGTTGCAGCGGGCATTGCTGTATGGCGCGGCAGGAACAGCCGGCGGCTTATTGGTGGCGCGGCGACTGATGGCTGCCAAGCCGCGTGTAGCGCCGTCGATCCCGGAGCTGGCACCCGTGGCGGAAACGATCAACGTCGGCGCTCGGCAAGCGGCGAAGGAAGAGCCCGGGCTGCTCAGCCGGGCGCAGCGGTTGCGCAACCAGCTGGTGTCTGAGACATATGTGCTGGAGGAGGCGGCTCGGCAGTTCGGCACGCCGGCGCAGGCGAAGGTTATCGGTGGTCGCATTGCGCAACAGCAAGGCTCCCGGCAAGCGGCGAAGGGCTGGCTACAGGACAACTTGACGCCACTGATTGCCAACCTGTCTGACGCGGAGAAGGAGTCCGTCCGGTCCCTGATGAAGGCGCGGCGTGACTTGCAGATCCGCCAGCAGACGGGCGCCGCCAAGTCAGCTGTTGATACTCCGACGCTGGAAGCCGCCGTGGCGGCTGGCAACGCCAATCCGAAGATTGCGCAGGTGGCGGACCGGATCACCGAGATGCACCGGGAGCTGCTGGCCATGCGCCATCGTGCCGGCTTACTGTCGGACGAAGCGTATAAGGCAATCAAGGCGAGCGACGATTACTATACGCCGTTCTTTCGGGAACTGGCGGATGAAGCCAAGGCAACCGGGGCACTGCCCGGGTCGCGTGGTGGGCGGTTCAGCATCTTTAGCTCTGGGGTGCGCCGGATGGATCGGTCAGCCGAGTCGCTGGAGCAGACGGCTAATCCGCTGGAGACAATCATCACCGACGCGGCGCGGACCTACCGGGATGTGTCAAAGCAGCGGGTGGCCAACGTCATTTTCGGGATAGCCGACGAAGGCAATCTGCCGTTTATCAAGCGCATCCAGGCAGACCCAATGAACCCGCCAAAGGGCGAAGGGATCATCCAGCAAAAGCGCGATGGCAAGCTGTACACCTACGAGGTGACGGATAAAGACCTGTTCAATGCGCTGGCAGGACAAGATCGGGTAGCCAGCAACGCGCTGGTCAAGTTTGCCAACGTATTGAAAGACGTAAAGACCGCTGGCATTACGGTGCTGCCGGACTTTGCGGCCGCCAACGTCATCCGTGACGTAGCCGCGTCTGGCCTGCAGCGACCGGACATTGGGCGGGCAGCCCGCGAGGCTGCGCTCGGCGCCGGCATTGGCGGGGTATTGGGCGTAGCAGCCGGCGAAGATGGCGATAACGCCGTCAAGCGGTTCTTGGTTGGCGCCGGACTAGGCTCTGGCGCTGGGCTATATGCTCGCCCCTTGCTGGAGACCATGAGCGCCATGAAGTCTATCGTCAAGAATGACCAGCTGTTCCGGGACTTCTTGGCAGACGGCGCTTCGACCGAAGGGTTCTACGTTCGAGATGCCAACGATGCGGCTAAGGCGCTGAAAGAGCTGGAGAAAGATCCGCGCCAGCTGCAGGAGATCGTCAAGTCCATCGTCATTCCGACGAACTGGATGCAAACCCTGCGCAAGATCGGCAGTGTGGCCGAGCAGTCTACCCGCCTGGCCGCCTACCGTCAGATGAAGGAGGCGGGATTTAGCGCGGCTGATGCGGCACTGGCCGCACAAGACCGGACGCTTCGGTTTGCCAACATTGGCGCCAGCCCGTCGGTCAAAAACTTGGCCGCCATGACGCCGTTCTGGAACGCCAAGGTGCAGGGGTGGGATAAGCTGGGTCGCTTGATGAAAGATCCAAAGACCTATGCGCTGGGCGCTGGGATGCTGACAGCCCCGACCATTGCGCTCTGGTCGGTCAATAAGGACAACCCGGAGTATTGGGAGCGGCCAGCGTGGGAGAAGAACCTGTTCTGGCTGGTGCCGAAGAGCTACATCGGCGAGGAGGGAGAGAAGGGCTTCTACCGCATCCCCAAGCCGTTTGAGCTGGGCTATCTGTTTGCTTCCCTCCCGGAGCGCCTACTGGATTACGCCACGCAAGCCGGCGTGGACATCCCGCTGGTCGGGGAGATTGCCAGCGCCTCGCCGGCAATCGCCGAGCCGAGCCGCGGCCTGACTCGGGCGGCGATGGAGATGGGCGGCGCGACGATGGAAGGCACCCTGCCTATTCCGGAGGTGGCCAACGTCCCGCTGCAGGTCATGGTCAATCGGGATTTGTTCCGGGATCAGCCGATTGTCAAAAAGCCACAGCTATCTCCGGCGCTACAGGTGACGGACGAATCGTCTACTATTGCCCGAGCGCTGGCGCAGGTCGGTGTTCGACCGGAGATGACCGATTTTGTCATTCGGTCCACACTTGGCACGGCCGGGTCGGAAGCGTCCAAGGCGATTGACATGGCGGCTCGGGCGGCTGGGCTCAACGCGCCGCCTCCACCGGCTGGCACGACCCGGATCCCGGTCCTTGGGCGTTTCGCGGAGCGGTTTACCACCAGCACGAAGGGGCAGACGGACCCGGAGGCTATGGCCCGAGAGCGCCTGCGTGAGTTGAATCAGATCAAGACGGACCTCAAGGAGCTGGAGCGCATCGGCGACGAGCGACGGATGTTCCAGTTTGTTGACAAACATCTGGACGACATTGAACTCTTAGGCCAGCTGCAGCCCGTGGAGACCCAACTCGAACAAATCTCCAAGGCGCGGACCCAGATTCGTAAAAACACGGCGCTCTCCCCAGACGAACGGCAAGCCGCACTGGAGCTGCTTCGGACGGAAGGGCAGAAACTTTCGGAAATCCTGATCGGAGTGCGCAAGCGATGACCACTGAAACCGCCTCCCTCACCGTTGGGGCTGTCGCCGCCATCGGGTCTGTGGCGCTGCAGCAAACGACCGGCCAGCCGACTGGCACGTCCTTTATCGTGCCCGTCCTCTCCGCGCTGGTCGGGGGTGCCATCTCCTATGGGGTGCTGAAGACGACCGTAGCCAAGCTGGAGGAGCGGTTCAAGGCACATGAGGACACCGTCCGGGATCGGTTTCGGGACCATGAACAGCAGGTCCGCGCCAACACGGGCGAGATTTACGGACTGTTGCGGGACTGTATGACGCAGTTGGCCCATATTGAGGGCCGGTTGGACCACAAACCCTGAACCTGGAGGTGATCGTGTCCAAGTTGTTGATGCCCATTCTGCTGCCTGTCATTGTCGGCCCGCTGACGTTCCTCGTCATGCAGGGCGCCAAGGCGGTCAGCGCCACGATTGACAAGCTCCCCGCGACCGCCAAGCGGATCGCCGTGCTGGTGGTCGCGTCCCTGCTGACCATGCTGGGCAGTTGGGCCGGGGTCGATTTCGGGTGTAATCCCGATGCGGCCGTGGATTGTCTGGCCACGCTGGACAAGGATGCCGTGAAGGCGGCCGTCGGCGCAGCGGTGGCCTTTCTCCTCCACCTTGCCAAGCAGAAGAAAGCGCCATGAAGTCTCAAGTCGTCCCGGTGGCCGAGCTGTTCGTCGGCTGGGTCCGGGAAACCACCGGCAAGAATGACGGGCCGTGGGTGGAGGCCATCCAGCGCACGACGGGGAACAAGAAGGGCGACCCGTGGTGCGCCAGTTTCGTGAACTGGGTGCTGGACATCGCCTACCGGGACATGAATCCACTCCCGGCCACGGCCTCCTGTGACGTGCTGCTGGAGTTCGCCCGCAAGAACCAGCTCCTGACCAACACGCCGCAGCCTGGGGATGTCTTCCTCGTCATGCGCACCAAGAACGATGCCATCCACACCGGCATCGTGACCGAAGTGAAGGCCGACACGGTTAAGACCATCGAAGGGAACACCAACCGCGAGGGCGCCCGGGAAGGCAACGGCGTCTGGGCCAGAGAGCGTGCGCGCGCCGGCCTGCTCTTTATCCGCGTGCCAGGCTAACTGCGCATCCCACCACGTTTTACCGCCTGTCGCGTCGAATTTGGCGCGGCAGGATTTTTTTGCCCCTTGCGCAATGATTCAAGAACACCTATGCTATCGGCCCAAGCACAACTCAACAAAAACACCCGCCATGGAGATCACGTGACCGAGGCTGAGACGGTAGAGCGCATTATGCGCTTGGAGCAGGAATCGCAGGAAATCAACAGGAACCTGCGGGCATTGCTGGAAACGACTCAGAAACACCGGGATGCGATGATTATTCTGGCGCAGCAGATGCTAGAGTTGGGCAATCTCGTCTTTGACGGGATGGTGCTGGAGGACGACGACCGCACTTCGGCGGCGTCGGAGCTGGTCAGCTAACGACAGGGGAACAGATGCCGATTCACAAGCTCGCGGATGGTCCGGTGGCGATTACCGTCATTGGGGCGGAGAGTGTCGAGGGGAAGTTCGGGGCGCAGGTCCGGTTTATGGGAGATGACGGCACGGACGTGTACGTCAATGAGCTCCCGGCGCAGAAGCAGCTGGCCCGCCTGCAGCTGGACCTGCAGTCGGTGGTGGGCAAGACGATCCACTTGGAGCAGGTGAAGAAGAACGGGACGACCTTCACCAATATCTCGCTGGCGGCTGGCGCGTCGGCGGGGGCAGCAGCGCCGCGGGCAGCCGCTGCCGCGCCGGCGGCGACTCCCAAGCTGTCCATCGAGGAGCTGGGCGCCCTGTACGGGCAGTGCGTGGCGCTGGCGTTTGAGCACCTCTACCGGCAGTGCGAAGAGGCCGGCATTGGGGTGAACGCGGAAGCGATTCAGGCGGCAGCGGCGACGCTATTCATCAAGGCGACCCGATGACCACGCAAATCGAGTTGGACCTCAAGGCGGGCGAGATCGTCATCGTCACCATGTTGGCTAATCTGGGCGCGTCCTTTCTGGCTGGCGACAAGGAGGCAGTGCAAGAGTTAGGCGCCATGATTATGCGGATCGCGGACAGTAACGTGGTGGCCGAGCAGGCGCTGGAGAAGTTGGAGGCGTCCCTTGCGATGGCCAAGGCGGTACTGGACGCCGATACGGCGGGGGCGTCCTGATGCCCAAAGTGACGAACGTCCACGGCTTGCCACAGAGTATCGTGGCAGCCGTGACCAACGACCCGTACACCGGGGGCGGGGACATCAGCGCCACGAAGCTGATCGACGCCCCCCAAGTCGCCGAGTTAAGCCGCCGGCATCACAACGAGATCGTGGTGGATGTCTCGGAGCGGGTGTGGTCCCTGTTGGGACAGGCAGTCCACACCATTCTGGAGCGGGCGGGGCTCCGGCAGGAGGGGATGATCGCGGAGCAGCGCCTCTTTGCCGAGGTGATGGGATGGTCCGTTTCTGGCCAGTTCGACGTGATGGACTTGGACCAGAAGCGGATCAGCGACTACAAAGTCACGACCGTCTACAAGGCCAAGGGGAACGACAAGTGGATCCAGCAGCTCAACGTGCTGCGCTGGCTGGCCGCGCAGAACGGGTACGAGGTAGAGACGCTGGAGATCATTGCCATCTTCCGCGACTGGCGGAAGACGGAGGCCGAGCGGAACGAGGACTACCCGAAGGCCGCAATCCAGCGTATCGAAATCCCCGTGTGGGATCTGCAAGAAGCGCAGGACTTCATCGAGGAGAGGGTGGCGCTACACCAGCAGGCCCGGGCTGGTAAGCCGATTGCCTGCACGGACGAAGAGCGGTGGTACAGCGGAACCAAGTGGGCGGTCATCAAGCCCGGCGCGTCCCGTGCCCTGAAGCTGTACGATGCGCCGCCGGCCGACAGCGAAGTGCCGGCGGGATACGAAGTCCAGGCGCGACCGGGGGAGTACAAGCGGTGTCAGCACTACTGTGACGTGTCCATTTTCTGCCCGCAGTGGGATGGAGGACTGTGATGGCCAAAGGCACCAAGCGGTTTGCCCATACCGGGCAGCGACCGAACGAGGATCGGCGACAAGCCGTGGCGGCGCTGTATCAAAGCGGCCTGTCTATCCGCGCCGTTGCGGACATGGTCGGCGTCACGCCGCAGGCGGTCCATTCCATGCTGCAACGGGCTGGCATCGAACGCCGGCCGCGAGGCGGCAACCAAGGCACCCATTCCAGACACCGCAAGTAACGGAGCGCCCCCGCCATGCCCGTGTTGTCCATTATCCCAGCCGCTGCCGTGGCTGACCCCGACCTGAGCGATACCCAAGTCCGCGTCCTGTGCGCTATCGGGACGTTTACGAATCGACTGGGTGGGAATGTCTGGGCCAGTGTCCAGACGATGGCGAAAACCTGCAACCTGTCTACCCGAACGGTCCAACGGGCACTGCCGGTGCTGATTGCCAAAGGCTATTTGCGCCAAATGCCACGCCCCGGAAAGACCAGCGTGTACGAGGTGGTGCTGGAGTCACCCCTGACTGCCCAGTCACCGGGGGGCGACAGGGTAGTCACCCCACCCCCGACTCAGCTGTGTCACCCAAACGAGAAGAAGAACGATCCAATTAACGATCTGGCGCAGCAAGTGACGAAGATGATCTGGAGCGTCTACCCGGATCGGGATACGCCCCACCTATTTCCAGCGGCGCTCCGGGCAATCAAGCAGTGCTTGCGGGATGGTGCCGATCCGGCGCAGCTGGTTAAGGCGGCAGAGCAGTACGCCAAGGAGTGTTTCAGAAAACAGACCGAACCCCGTTTTGTGCGCAGCCTGCATCGGTTCTTTTCCGATGGCGCATGGCTGACTTATGAGTCGGCCGTCACGGTCCATGGCCGGACCCGGGAGGAGTGGGCCAGAAGTGGACAGGATGTTCAGGAGTTTGACCGACTTGCCACGGAGTTGAGCGCATGATGCACGCCCAGGTTTCTGACGAGTTGCTCGTCGCGCTGATCGACGCGTTCGATCATTTGGACACCTATCTCATGGCCTACTGGGACGAACATCAGCGCAAGCGGGTGCGCGACCGGGTGGCCAAGGTCAACGTCCTGCTGCGCGAAGAGCAGAAGAACCGGAAGGCGTCGGCCACATGACCCTCCCGCCGTTTTCCGACCGGATCTTTTATCTGGAGCGCACCGATACCCTCGCGCATCTGGCGTACATGACCAGCAATATGTGGGCGCTGTTCCTGCTGGATGACCGTGGCGAGTGGGAACTGGAAGGGATTGGCGCCAGCTACGACCAGCTGGTGCAGAAGATTTGGCCAGCCAATCCGACGCTACTTCTGGAGGAACCATGGTGATGCGCATTACTCGCACGTCCAAGATTAGCGGAACGACCCGCACCAAGGAGATTGCCATCACCCATGCACAGCTCCGGGAGCTGGAGGACCCGCAGCGCAAGCGACTGATCCAGCAGATTTGCCCGGATCTCTCGCCAGCGGATCGGGAGTTCCTGTTGACCGGGATTACAGAAGAGGAGTGGGAGAATATGTGGGCGGACGGGGAGGAAGCCTGATGCCACACAATATCAACCTGCCCCGTCATCGGTACGTCTATGTGGACCAGCGGTGGGTGATGCGCGATCCAGACATTGCGCTGGGGTTTATCCCGGCCGTCTGGTGGGGTGTCAGCGTCACGCCGAACCGAACGCTGGCCTGTCATGTCGTACTGGAGAACGGCGCCATGGTGGTTGACCTTCCGTTGCAGGCGATGTGCTGGACGGAGATTCCGTTTGGCCGGCAGGATAGCGTGGCGTCGGCCACATGGGACAGCTACGGCTGGGATGCGGAGACGGTCTCCTGCGACTATCTGGATGAGATGACGGTCGAGCTGCTCAACGCGGACCATCAGCAGACCGGAATCCGCGGTGAGCTGTGGTTCGCGGTGGACCATGTGCGCGACGGGTTCAGTATGGAGCCGGCGCAGCACAAGCATCTGTGGGTAGTGGCCGTGGAGGATGGCACCTTCGCATGGCTGCCGCAGGATCAGCTCCTGCTGCACGACAAGAGCTTTACCCGTGTGGCTGGCGTCCCGCCAATCAAACGCCAGGAGGATGTCATCAGCTTGGAAGACCGGATCGAAGATGAATAACCTCGACGCGGCAGGGATCCTACGCCAGCATCTGCTGGGGAGGCGTGAGTATGCGGCGAGAAAATCGGGAACGCGCGTGGCGTTTCGCTGTCCTGAACACAACGACAGCACCGCCAGCGCATGGCTCGGCGATCACGCATGGGGCTGCAGCGCCTGTGGCTTTTCCCGTGGGCTATCGTCGCTGGCCGAGAAGCTGGGTGTGGAGCTCCCTGCGCAAACAGGCACCGGGCTCACCGTCGTCGAGTACGCCGAGCGCAAGGGGCTGGCTCTCGCCACCCTGACCAAGGCCGGCGTGACCGACGGGCAGGGCAAGTTTGGCCAGCCGGTGGTGCAGATCCCGTACTACGGGCCAGACAAGGCGCTGCTCCGCACCAAGGTGCGGACCCGGAAGGGGACGTTCTGGCTGCCAGACGGGACCGGCACCCCGCTCTACGGGCAGTGGATGCTTTCGCAGCTCACCGGCCCGGTGCTGCTGGTCGAGGGGGAGTCGGACTGTCACGCGGCATGGCAGCGCGGCGTGTGCGCCGTCGGTCTCCCCGGCGCGAGCAATTGGAAGCCGGAGTTCGCGCCGCTGCTAGCGGGGCGTGAGGTGCTTGTGTGGCAAGAGCCGGACGAGGGCGGTGCCACGATGGTGGCCAAGATCAGCACGTCCCTCCCCAAGGCAAAGGTGCTGCGTGAGGTTACGTACAAGGGCGCCACGATCAAGGACTTCTGCGACCTGCATCAAGCCGTACAAGCGCACGGCGACGACTGGGCCAGCGTCTGGCGCACGATCAGCGCCACGGCTACGCCCATCGGCGCCGAGTCGAGTGTGATGGTGTTTGACAGCATGACCGGCGGGACGCTCGAGCATCTGCTGCAGGAGAAGCTGGCGCCCATCGACGCGGTGCCGACCATGCTGCCAGGGTGGAACGCGCTCTGCCATGGCGGTGGCGGAGGCGTCGGACTGGCACGTGGCTGGTATCTCACCATCGGTGCCAACACCGGCACGGGCAAGACGCTGATCGGGCTCAATCTCGTGGCGGAAGCGGCGAAGCATGGCGAGACCGCCACGTTCATCTCGCTGGAGATGGGGCGCAGTGAGTTGGCGACCCGCCTGCTCTCGATCGTCAGCGGGGAGAGTACGCAGCTACTGGAGCAGGGGCCGTCGTTCGATCAGGCGGCTTTCCGCCGAGCGCAGCAGGCGATGGACCGCCTGAAGGAGCAGACGGGCGGGGAGATCCTGATGAACCGGCGCCCCTTGTCCCGGCTGCAGGACGTGGTGGCCAGTGTGCGGTATCATGTTGAGACGCTGGGCTCCCGGTTCTTCGTGGTGGATTACGTCCAGCTCATCTGGACGGCCAACGCGCACAGCATTCAGGAGCGCATGGAACTCGTCAGCCACCAGTTGCGCGAGCTGACCCACACGCACAATATCGTGATGGTCACGCTGTCGCAGTTCAATCGGCAGACGAGTGCGGTGCGGGCGGAGCGGCCCGTGGCGCAAGGCTTGATGGGTGGGAGTGCGCTGGAGAATGACTCCCACCAAGTGCTGCTGTTCGATCACTCGCGGTTCACACGCACCGGCAACTTAGCGGACACATGGCTGATCGTAGACAAAAACCGGCACGGCCCCGTCGCCGACCTGCCCGTGCAGTGGGACTACCGGACGTTGCGCCTCTCGCACCGCATCCCCAGCATCCGGGAGCAGGAGGCGATCCACGGGCCGATGCTGCCCAAGTGGAAAGAGCGCAACTGATCTTCCTCGTTCCATGGGATTGCCTGTGCAGTGATAACCGGAAGTACGTGAAGGGCTACACCCTGTCGTCCGAGTATCGACAGAGCAAGCAGGCCATCGGGTGGCACGCGCTGCAGGCGGCGCGCGCCGCCGGATGGACCATCTCGGACCAACGCCTCAAGCTGCACGTCATCATCCGCGAGCCCGACCGTCGCATTCGGGATCTCAACTTCAGCAAGAACCTGAAGGACGGGATCAGCGAATCGCAGGCGGTCTGGTGGGATGACTGCCAAGTCCGAGACGAACACTTCCTGTTCGACCCGGATCGTCCGACCCCCAGCAAGACGGACGCTGGGGCCACCATCACCATCACCATTCTCTGAGGGAGTCCCCGCCATGAATCTCACGAAGGCCATCTGTGACCACGGCCCGCAAGCGCTGGCCGAGATCGACCACCGCATCAGCGCCATCCTGAAGGAGCTGTCGGAGTTGCAGGCGAAGCGCGTCAACATCGTGATGCACCTCAGCATCGAGGAAGCCATCGGCAGTCTGTCGCCAATGGTGGTCACCGACGTGGTGCTGGAGGATACCCATGACTGAGCGCGTGGTGTTGGCCAGCCTCATCGTCGGCCTCTTGCTTGGCGTGTTTCTCTGGTCCTTCTGCATGGCCATCAAGCAGGACATCCTCGAAGCGCAGCGGGATCGGCTGGACTACGACCCCGGCTGCGATGCCTTCGACCTACGCAACAGTGGACGCACAGGACGCGATCAATGAACAACACCTCAGACACCCCGGAAGCCAGCGGCTTCCTCGCCCAGTGGGCGCGGGCCGTGCGCCCCGGCACGGTGATGTGCGAACGGGATTGCCTCATCCTTGCCCGCATCGCCCAAGCACTCGACAACGCCGTCAAACACCACCAGCAAGCGAGGGCAGCCCATGAGTAGCGCCCCCACCGACTGCCGCGTCCCTGATCCCACGGACGCCAAAGCGGACGGTAACTTTGGCAACCATCGCGCTGGGTATGGTGACCGACTGGACCGCATCATCGCCACGGCTCGGAAAGGCTGGACACTGGCCGCTGGCGAGGGGCTGGTGCTGGCGCAGGAGATCGACCGGCTGCGAGCCGCCGTCGCGGCGGCGGAGAAGGAAACCTCAACCGAGACGACCCGATGATTGACACAGCGAAGCTCCAGCAGATCACCACACTGGACCGTGGCGCTCACGCCGCAGACAGCGGGGCGTTGTGTGCGATGGAAGCGGTGGCGTGGATTGCTGGCGAACCGTGGAGCGATGCGCCGCAATGCGCGTCTCCGGTGATCTCGCAGTTCATGCGGTCGTGGAACGATGCGCTGCCTGATGCGGATCGGACCCGTGTGCTAATGCCGTTGCTGCCGGAGATTATCGGCACCCGCACGACGGAGACGGACGAGCAGACCCGCGCATGGATGGCGATGGATTGGGCGGTTCGGGTCTATACGCCTCGTTGGTTGCGCGAGGCCGGTCTGACAGACCATGCCGTGCGTATTGAGCGGCTGGCTCCGTTGGTCGATGCCGCAGCGGCAATCGCGTCGAAACAGACGGTGACTGCGGCACGGATTGCGGCACACGATGCGGCATGGGATTCGGCAGGGGCTGCGGCAGGGGATGTGGCATGGGTTGCGGCACGGACTGCGGCACGGGCTGCGGCATGGGATGCGGCACGGACTGCGGCACGGGCTGCGGCATGGGATGCGGCACACGATGCGGCATGGGATTCGGCAGGGGCTGCGGCAGGGGATGTGGCATGGGCTGTGGCATGGACTGCGGCAGGGGCTGCGGCACGGGCTGCGGCATGGAATGCGGCACGGGCTGTGGCATCGGATGCGCTTGCCCCAACCGTTGCCGAGCTGCAAACCTCCGCGCAGGATTTGGTGCGACGGATGTGTGCAGTGGGGCGGGTCGCGGCGGCAGAGCAGGAGGTGGGCGCATGACCCGCGAGGATGTGCTGAAGGAGTTCAGCCGCCCATACCAGAGCCACGAAGATGTCGGTGGACCTGACGCTGACGCCATGGCCGATGAGATCGTGCGGCTGCGAGCCATCCTTGCCGCGCTCCGCGAGCCGAGCATGATAATGCGCGATGCCGTGCGCGATGCGTTGAACGCCCGTGACGTGACAGACCCAATCATCGGGGAAGACATTGACGAAATCATTGCCGCCGCCGTCGCGGCAGCAGAGAACGAGACAACTACCACACCGCCCCATGCCTAACAAGACCTACGAAACCACCGCCCTTGTGGTCCTCACCGCGCTGGCCACCCACCCGGACGGCCTCACACTGGTCGAACTCAGCGCCATGCACCCCGACCGGATTGCCGAAACCATCCGGTCTGCCGCCTGCCGGCTGACCACGAAAGGCTACACCCAGCGCATCGCCAAGCAGACATGGCAGATCACCGAGAAAGGCCACCGGCTCCTAGCCGGGGAAGGCCACCTGAACAACTTCCGGGCGCCATCGAAGGAAGAGATCGAAGAGAACAAGCAGCGCAACGTGCCGTGGATCAACCCGATTCGAGCCAGGGCGCTGGGTCTGACAAATCCCAGGACGATCGCGAGCCGCTCCGGCTCCGAGACCGCGAGCCGCTCCGTCGCGAGCCGCTCCGGCCTCGCGGGGCGCCGGGCGTGACGGCCGACGGGCGGCCGTGGTGGGTCGCGGTGGTGGACCCGCCCGGCGGACCCGCTCGGGCGTTTGCCAGCTGGCAAGCGCCGGATGCCGGGCGCGCGGCGGCATACTGCCGGGCGCTGCTGGCAACCCGGCCGGACGTGCCGGCGGCGTTTGTCTTTGTCAACGGCGTCCGGTTGTCGTTGTATCCGGGGCCGGTTCGTCCTGGGGGGTGGCAATCCCGGGGCGCACTGGCAAAGCGGACCGCTGCCCGGGCGGCGCGGCTGGCTACGTGGCGGGCGGTGTGGGCTGGCAAACTTCCGCCCACTGGCGATAAATCTGCCCACTGGCGGGCGCCAGAACGCACACAACCCCCAGCCGCCGGGAGTGGTGGCTGAGGGTTGCGGTGGGTGCGGGAGCCCCCGCCAAGGGGCCGCACCCGGGAAGCTAGCGGGGTTATTCGCTGAGGTCCAGCGCGTGCAGGGCGTGCGCGTCGCGCTCACCGTCCGGGGTGATGCGGCCGGCCATCATGACGAGCCGGGTGCGCTCGTCGATCCAATCGAGTTCCTCGACGGTGAGCGGGGCCGTCTCGCCGTCCTCGTAGCGGAGCCCGCAAATGAGCAGCGGGCCGGCCAGCGGGTTGCTGGCGCCATCGAGGAAGCAGGTGAACGGGAGTCCGTCGATCAATCCGGAATCGTTCACATAGCCGGTGATGGCGTAGCCGGGGCGCGTCGGGGAGTCGATGGTGAACACCGGCTCGATGTAGCCGCCGACGGTGGCCTGCATGGCTGCCAGCGTCAGCGGGTGATCGATGGCGTGGGCGTCGGTCGTGTCGATCAAAAAGGCGTTGAACATGGCGGGGCTCCTAGCGGGTGAGGGTGCAACGGGTGAGGGTGTAGCAGAGGGCGGCAATGGTGACGTAGACCAGCCAGTCGGGGATCGGATCGGGGCGCCGGGTCATGCGTCCGGGTCCGGCTCTTCGTGGCATCCGCAGACGGTGACGGGGAGCCAGCAGGCGGGACAGTTGCGCGGCGGCGGCGGCTCCGGGGGCGGTTCCTGGGCCCCCGGGTTGCGGGTTGGGGCGGTCATGCGGCCGCCTCGATGCGGCCGGGGAACAGCGCCGCGACGGCGTCGGCCAAGTTGCGCCGGGCCTGTTCGGCGTTGTCGGCCCGGGGCAGGACGTAGGACACCGGCGGGATCATGCCGGCGCCGGCGGCGTCGGTCACGGCCTTGCGGATGCCGTCCGCCTTTAGGCACTTCCCCATCGACTCTTGCTGTTCTTTCGGGACGGTCCACAGTGTTTGGAACCCAAGCGACCGATAGACGCCGGCGTGTCCGATCACGGCCGCGACAAGGTCCGCCCGTAGCGGCTCCTCGGCCCGCTTGAGCATCATGTCCACCATCTGGGTGTAGCCGTGGCGGTTGTAAGTCACGGTGCCATCGATAGCGCGCAGTTCGACCCGGTAGCCGGCCGCTTCCAGCGCGTCGGTGAGGACGATCGCCTGCAACGCGTTCCAGATAAGCGCTTCATGTTCAACGGCGGCGCTGGCCATCCATCCGGCCGATAGACTGATGACGGCCGGGTCATCGACCCGGACTGGGGCGCGGCGGGTCCAGGCGGCGTCCCAGTTGCCCGCCAGCGCGGCGTCGATGCGCAGCTCTTCGCCCTCGTCGCCCGTGATGCGGCGCCGGCGGGTGATGGTCCCGGCCGGGATGGCGCCGGCCAGTTGGTCCCGGAGCTCCTCGGCCCGGTCGGCGCCGGCCTGCCAGCCCGCCGCGAACAGCTGGCGGGCCTCCTCGATGCTGCCCAGCCAGCCGGTCCAGCTACCGCCCATCCCGCGACCCTGCCGGGTGAAGCCGGCCCGGTTGCACTCCGGGGCGTCGGCCGCGCTCAGGGTGGCCAGCGTGGCCACGTCAAGGCGCGTCGTGGTGAGCTTTAGCGCATCGTTGACGGCGTGAACGGTCCGGTTCATGACGCCACCCCAACGGCCTTCAGGTCCGCGTCGGTCCATCCGGAGAGTTGCGCCCGGACGGCGTCCGTGACGGTGGCGCCGTGGCAAACGTGCGCCACCTCGGCCCGCTCGATCATGCGGCCGGTCACCCAGCGGCGGAGCCCCAGACTCCGGACCTTGGCGCGGATCCCGTGAAACGTGTCCACGATGGCCGGGACGCCACACAGCGACCGCTCCAGCTCGGCGTCATAGTCGCAATCAAGCACAACCCAGCGGTCCAGCGACGCGGCGTCTAGCTGCGACCGGCCGGTGTAGAGTCGGCTGGCGCCGGTGCCGTAGGTGTTCATGGCGCTGAACAGGATGAAATCCGGGTGACGCTCGATCACCTCCCCGCTCGGCGCGGCCCAGCGCTTGGCCTCAAACATCCCGTTCGCGGCGGTGAGGACGTTGGCGTCCAATCCGTCCATTTCGTCCAGCAGGAAAACGCCACCGTTCCGGAAGTAGTCCACCAGCTCGGACGCTCTGTACACTTCCTCACCGGTGTTCAGATTCGGCGTCATGCGTCCGAACAGCTTCGATTCGGCCACCCCGCCGGAACAGCTGAACGGATGGAACCGGAGCCCCAGCGCCTCGGCGACCTGTTCGGCTAGCGTCGATTTGCCAGTGCCGGCGTCGCCAACAAGCGCCACGTTGAACCTCATTCCGTTCCGCCGGCGGCTGGCGGCCCAGCGCAGCGCCTCGGGGAGCAGGGTGTGCGCCTTGCCTTCCAGCTGCACCTCGGGCAGTCCGGAAATGGAGACGCGGACCGTGGGGGCGCCAGTCGGCCGGCTGGCCAGTTCGGCTTCCAGCGCCGCAATCCGGGCGCCAACCCGGGCATCGACAACAGCGGCCAGCAGGGCGTCCAGCGACCCGGCAGCGGCCGGGGCGGGGGTGGATGGGGTAGCGGTCAAGGTTTGCAGCATCGGGGGCTCCTGCGTGGCGGGGACAGTTGTGGTGGACGTGCCGGGGAGCGGCATTCCGGGGAGCGGCGGGGCGCCGCGGTGGTTCACCAGGTGCGCCGCTTCGACCTGCACCGCGGCGGCGGTGATTTTGCCAGACTTCGGCGTTTTCCAGACAAACACAACGAACGCAAACCGGGCGTCATCTTCGACGGCGCTGACAATCCCCCGGGTGCCCTCCGGGATGGTGACGGGGAACCGGGCAGAGGGGCCGAGCACGGCGTCCACGGTGCCGGTGTAGCCGTAGGTTGTCAGCGTAGCCAGCACGTCGGCCGGGGCGGTCGGCGTCATCCAGCCCCGAGCGTCGGGGATGGTGGGGCCGAGCTTGACCTGCCGGCCGGGGGTCAACCCGGCCAGCGTGTCGAGGGGGTAGCGGTCGAGGGTCATTCAGTCCACCCCTCGGCAATGATGGCGTTCACGTCTACGTCCTCGGGGCGGGCGGCGGCGAGTTCCTCGTTCAGTTCGTCCAGCGTCCAGCCATCCCGGACGGCAGCGTCCACGGTGAGCGCATCGAGGAACGCCAGCCACGCGCCGTCAACGGTCACGAAGACGGTCCCGTCTTCGCGGTCCCATGAAAGATTGCGGGCGGCGGCCGCGATCGCCCGGTGGGCGTCGGCGGCGGTGGGCATCGAGCGGTAGATCATCGGCGGGGGCTCCTGCTGAAGGTTGGCGCACCGGGCCAGTCCCGGGCGCACCCTATCTTAGCAAGGTGTCGGGTTCCTCGTCAAGCACAATGCTTGGCCACTCTCGAGGATGGGGGCGCCTCGAGTCAATGGCACCGGGTCCGATCGTCCAGGCGGCGCCGGATTCGTTCACCAGGTGTTCACCAGGTGACGGCCCCGGGCGCCTCCGGATGCCGCCGGATGCCATGGCCAGCGCCGGCCGGGGACTGGCAAGCGTCGGGGGCGCGGCTGGCGATCGGTGGCGCGGCCGACGATCGGTGGCGATCGGTGGCGAAAGATGGCGCTCTCCAGCCCGGTCGAGGGGCTCCCGGGCGTGCGCGAGTCCGTAGGATGGCGCCGAGCGCCCTCGGCGGGCTGGTTCGCTGGCAAGCGCTGGCAAACGGAGCGGGCGCCGTGCGCGACGCGGCGCAAGGCGGAAGACGCGCGGCGTGCGCACGACGGAACGCGCGAGCGGCGCCAGACGACGCGAGAGAGGGGGGGAGGGGGTGTCCCCCGGACGCGGGCCGCTGGAACGCTGCACCACCCTCACACGGCCAGTGCGCACGTGGTACAAGTCAACGCAGCTAGCGCTGGTGGCTGGCGCGGTGTAGCCTCAGCGCATGGGGCGCGTGGTACAACTCAACGGAGGGGCGCAGATGGCGCGGCGAACGCAGAAGGAAGAGCAAAAAGGTGACAGCAAGCAGGAGACGGTGCTGGCGGTGTTAGGCGCGATGGCGGAAGGGAAGACGCTCAAGGAGGCGGTGAAGGCGCTGGGAGTGGGCGTGTCGCACGGGACGGTGCGGCGCTGGGTGGATGAGCGTCCGGAGTGGGTGGAGGGGTACCAGCGGGCGAAGAAGCTGATGGCGGCGGCGCTGGCGGAGGAGGCGATCCAGGTGGCGCGGGAGACGACGAATCATTCCAGCGCCGCGGATCGGTTGCTGATCGACACGCTGAAGTGGGCGGCGGCGAAGGCCAATCCGGCGGAGTACGGGGAGCGCCAGACGGTGGAGCATCAAGGCGCCCAGACGCTACAAGTCAAGGTGGTGGAGGAGGAAGCGCCGGGAAGAAAACTGCCCATGGAAGAAATGACCCGGAGGGTCAGCGCAGAAGTAAGCAGTATGCTGGTTGCGCAGATCGTTACGCCGATGCTAGCGCCAGGAAACGGTGAAATAAGTTGATGCGTGAAACGAGTAAACGCGTTGAACGCCAATCACTTCTGCGCAATATGCCAAAACACCTCGCGCAAAAATACCAAACCAAGGAACCCCGAGGCTGTTCTTCGGGGTTTCTTGGGGGTGACTACAGTGTCACCCCTGACACAGGAGTCACCCAAACGATAACGAGTGAATAGCGTATACTAGACGTATACGCGTGTAGACTCAGAGAACGCGACTACGAGAGGACGTATGCCGGCAAAGGCAAAACCGTCGGGCGGGGAGGTGCAGGTCGTGCTGGCCAGGCGCCATCCGGGGCAGCAGGAGATCGTGATGCACCCGGCCCGGTTCAAGGTGGTGATGTGTGGGCGCCGGTTCGGGAAGACGGCGCTGGGGGTCCGGGAGGCGTGTGATGCGGCCTTGGCGGGGCATCCGGTGGGCTGGTTTGCGCCGACGTACAAGTACGTGCTGGAGGTCTGGCGGGAGCTCCTGCAGCGGCTCAAGCCGGTGATCGCCCGGTCGAACGATCAGGAGCGCCGGATCGAGCTGGTCACCGGCGGGGTGATCGAGATGTGGACGATGGACACCCCCGATCCCGGCCTGGGGCGCAAATACAAGCTGGCGATCATCGACGAGGCGGGGATCGTCCCGGACCTGCTGGACCTCTGGCAACGGGCGATCCGGCCCACGCTGGTGGATTTGTCTGGCGGTGGGCTGTTTCTCGGGACGCCGCGCGGGCGCCGGCACGGGTTTGTCGTGCTGTTCAACCGGGGGAACGACCCGAACGAGACAAACTGGGCCAGTTTCCGCGCCAAGACGCTGGACAACCCGTACATCCCGCCGGAGGAAGTCGAATCGGCCCGGAAAGAACTGCCGCCGGAGGTTTTTGCGCAGGAGTTCGAAGGCATCCCGACCGACGATGGCGCCAATCCCTTCGGACTGGAAGCCATCCACCGGGCCATAGGACCGCTGAGTTCGGAAAAGCCGGTCGTGTACGGGGTCGATTTGGCCCGGTCAATGGACTTTACGGTGGTAATCGGGCTGGATGCGTACCGGAAAGTGGCGTCTATCGACCGATGGCAGGCGCCATGGGCCGAAACGAAGGCCAAAATCCGGGCGCTGGTGGGTCAAACGCCCATCGTGGCCGATGCCACGGGCGTCGGAGACGCCATTGTGTCGGATTTGCAGGGGATGGGGGTAGATGTGACCCCCCATGTCTTCACCCAGCCATCCAAACTGCGCCTGATGCAGCGGTTGGTGGCGGCGTTTCAGGGGTCCGAACTGACGATTCCGGACGGCTGGCTGATCGGGGAGCTGGAATCCTTTGAGTTCATGTATACGGCCACCGGGGTGCGCTATGAGGCCCCCTCCGGGTTTCATGATGACGGCGTCATGTCCTTGGCGCTGGCCCTGTACGGGTGGGACCGGGTGCAGGGGGTGGTGCCGGAAGCGCCCCCGGGCTTGCGTTTTGTCGGCGATGACCCAAACTTAGATGTGGATAACTCTGGCGAGTCTGTGGACAACCGCCGGAGGGTGATCGCGGGCGACTTTGCGGCGCAACTGCCGGGAGGCTGGTGATGGCCAGCAAGAAGCGTGGGATGGAAGCCGTGATTGCCAAGACTGGCAAGCGGCGCATGATGGCCCGGCGCAAAGGGCCACCGGGCGTAGCGATCATGATCGCCATGGGTCCTCCGAAAGGCGCCATGAAAGGTGAGATGAAAGGCGAATCGCCTTCGATGCGCGAGGAGTTGGACGCCTCGAAGGGCGACGGGATGTCCAAGGCCAAGAAGATTGCCGCGCTGGAAGAGAAGATCGGCTACTTGAAGGCCGAACTCGCCCTCCTCAAGGCCGACGAGTCCGAGATGGAAGACGAGATGTCCTCGGAGGATGAAGCCGAGGACGAGATGGAGGACGAGGAGGACTAGTGGCGAAGACTCCGGCGTGGCAGCGGAAGGAGGGACAGGCGGAGTCCGGTGGACTCAACGCCAAAGGCCGCGCCTCGCTCCGTGCCGAAGGGCGCGACATCAAACCGCCGGTGAAGAAGGCGGCGGCCGCGAAATCGCCGGAAAAAGCCAAGCGCCGCATCGCCTTTTGTCGGCGCATGAAGGGGATGAAAGCCAAACTGACCAGCGCGAAGACGGCGAACGACCCCAACTCGCGCATCAACAAGAGCCTGCGGGCATGGGACTGCGACTGATGCTGAACTGGCTCAAGACGTGGTGGGCGCCGGGGGAAAACGCGCCAGAGATGCCGACGATGGAGCCGCAGCATCCACTGGATGTGGTGTGCGCGACCTACGGCGCGTCGTATCTGCGGGAAATCACGACCGATCACCAAGAAGTGCAGATCACCTTGATCCGCCCGGACGCGACCTTGTCCGCGACGGGCGCTACCACCGCCGATGCGGTCGCCAAGGTGGTGGCCAAGGCGGAGAAATGCTGGGGGGCGCTATGAACCGGCGGCTGTGGCAGCTCCAAAACGTCCCGCACCGGCTGCGCGGGTGGCAGGAAGAAGCCAAACGGCTGGCCAAGATCGGGCTCAACGCCGAATTGCGGGCGCGAGTCCGGACTCCGGACGGCAACTGGACCGATCTCGGGGTGGCGTCCCGCCGGGTCATCACGACCGTAGGGGCCGGGTTCATTGTGGATGCGTTCCAGAACCTGACCGAGCTGGAAACGATGAACTTCCACGATTCCGGCACCGGGACCAACGCCGAAAGCGCCGGGGACACCGGATTGCAGACGCCAGCCGGTCCGGCACGGGCCACCGGGACGCAAAGCGAGCCGGCGGCGACGCAATACCGGACGGTGGCGACGATTACCTACACGACCTCGCAGAATATCACGGAACACGGGATTTTTTCCGCCTCGACCAGCGGCGTGCTGCTGGATCGGTCGGTGTTTACCGCGATCCCGGTGGTCAACGGCTCGCAGATTGAGTTTACGTACACCCTGACCGTCAGTACGGGGACGTAATGGCGCTGTCGAACGACTCCGTTGCGGTCACGCCCGGATCTGGGGCGTCTATCGCCACTCAGTTGGTGAGCACGAAGGAGTATCAGGCTGTCGTCACCGCCGATTCAGTCGGGCACCTGCAAGGGACGAAGGCGACGTGGGTCGTTAGCACCGGCAACACGGCGCATGTGGCGGCGGCCCGCACCACGCTGATCGACCTGTTCAACGCGACGGCTTCAGGCGTGGTGTTGCGCGTGGTGGGCTGCTATGTCATCCCGGCGCAGGTCGCCGTGACGGGTGTGGGTCTGACCTACGAAGTCATTCGGACGACAGCGGTCGGAACTGGTGGGACGACGCTGACCCCACAGGCGTTTGACTTGGATTCGACCGCGCTCCCGGCACAGGTGACCTGCCGACTCAAGCCAACGGGCGGCGCAACGGGAACGACCGTGACGTTGTTTTTGAACGGCGCGTCGGAAGAGACGTTCCCCTACGCGGCGATGGCCAGTACGCTGAACCACATCCCGCAGACGCAAGAGTTGGCGGCGATGAAGGGGCTCAAGATCCGCGCCAACGAGGGGCTCAAGCTGGATCAGACCACGAACAGCAACGTCGGCAACGTCAACGTCGTGCTGGTCTTCACGGTCGAATAAGCCATGTCGCTCCTGCTGCTTTTCCCGACACCGGGCACCGGCCCGATTCAGCAAGCGGTCGGTGGGACGTTGGAGTTGCAGGGGAGTCTGGCCGGGACGGCGCGAACGGCCAATGCGCTGACGGGGACGCTGACCAGTGCGGGCGCACTCGCTGGCACCAGTCGAAATGCTAAGGCGCTGGCCGGAACATTGACCAGTGCGGGGACGATTGCCAGTCTGAATCGGTTTGCCAAGGCGGTGACCGGCACGCTGACGATGAGCGGGACGACGGCGTCGTCCGTGCGAGCGACCCAAGCGCTGGCGGGGACGTTGGCCCAAAGCGCCAGTTTGAGTGGCGCGGGTCGGGTGCCGCAGACGCTGACCGGCACGTTGACGCAGGCGGGGAGTACCAGTACGTCGTTGATTCCTCCCGCTCCGGGAGATGACCTGACCACCCGGCTCCGCCGGAACCAAACCGACTGAGGACGTTATGGCGGATACCGCA
>Ga0070749_10000541_pt1 | contig 25343 bp, 32 predicted proteins | sample VirMetDEL_Nov_18_FD_75180 | JGI IMG/M metagenome (GOLD analysis project Ga0070749, IMG submission 75180) | Aqueous microbial communities from the Delaware River and Bay under freshwater to marine salinity gradient to study organic matter... | ecosystem: Environmental > Aquatic > Marine >...
TCCACCCCGAAAAATAGATCCACCCCGAAAATAGATCTAAATTATCAGTAGTATTAAAGCGACCGATTATTACTACTGAAACTGAATTATCAAAAAATTTGATTTCTGATTTGGGGAAAGGTCATCAGAACAAAAAGTAGAGACACTCCGACGCTTGAACCGCAGTCAGACCACCGAATCAGAATGAGCGCGTCAATCTTCTCTGGACTTCCAAACGCCATTATTATGAATATCATTCGTGAAGCAACCACCACTGAAACGCTGGACTATTGGGCGGAGCGCGCGCCATCAAAATTCAACGCTAGACCGAATGAAGCGATGATCCAGTCATTTAGGTGGAGCGACCCCGTGGAGCGAGTAGCGGTGAAAGCGAAGCGCGCCCTGAATAGTGAATTTTATAGTCAGATCCCGCTGGATGATTTAGAAAAAGAATATGAAAAATATGACTTTGAATATGAAGGTGAGCGTGAGATTAACGGCGGACTCTATTTAGTAGTCAGCGGATTTCTAGGTGATTGGGTTAATGAAGATAACTATTTTAACATCTGTTTAGATGAACTAGAAAATTTCCACCCTCTTCGTGAATAAAAATATAGAAAACATATAGACAAAAAACATATAGAATTTTTTATGTAATCATCATAGTAGCGATATTCATTATATATTTCATATAGTAAGAAAGTCGCAGAAGTCAAATAAATTTTGATTTAGATGTTTAGAATTTTTTTTCATAGAAAAATAGAAATAGAAGGGTTAGAAAGAAAGAAAGAAAAAACAACAAACAATATGAGTGCTGTTAGAACCACCCGAAAGTATGTTAATGTAGCGGATGCGAAAGAAATAGTAGAGTTTATCCATCATTTCCAAAACTTATTAGATGAAAACACGGATAAAATGAATGAAGGTCTATATATAGAACTATGCGACGCTTTAGTTAATCTATATTGTAATGAATTTTATGTAGATTTAGAAATTATGAGCGGTGGAACATCTAGGGCGGGAGCGGGCAAGCGACAACCATTAGACGCTATTAGACGTTTAGCAAGAGAAAGACCTGACAAAGCGATTGTATGTCCGAGGTGTAATACACCATTAATGATTAGGTCATTTGAAAAACACCTTAGAACCACTAAATGTAAAGACTTCTATTATGCTCTTAACTCTGGGGGCGTAGTGTTAGACGCTGATAGTCTTAATGAGTTAATCATAGAAAAATACGAAACAAATGAAAATTTACCAGAAGTAGAAGTCTTACCCGAACACCAATTTCCAATCGGGGGTGCGAGTGGATTAGATTAAAAAATTTATATAATTTAGTTTAGTTTAGAAGTTTATAATTTTAGTTTAGTAATTTTTTATTCATCATCACTTTCAAAGGTTGTATTCGCACCAGACCAAAGTATTTCGTGAATTTTCATAGAGACATCACTACCACCACTCATAGTGTATTCAATCATATTCAAAACAGAACGCATATTTTTCTTATAATCATCCAACTCTGCTTTCAGTTTCTTATTTTCATCATTCAAATCACTCCACTTCAAATACAATTCATATTTTTCATCACGCAGTTGCGCCATATCAAACGCATTCATTGCGCTTTCATATTGTATCAACCATTTATCAAAGAAGGGCAGTTTAATGACATCACCAACACCCTTACGATGATATTTCATAGCATCTAAATACCCCTTATCAGCGAGTTTATTTAGAATACTCCAATCCTTATCAGTATCCGCCTTTTCCATTTGAAAATGTAAATCCTTTTCAAAGAATGTTTCTATACGCTTAACCACTTCGGGGTCAGCGGGCGGTTTAATTACTGAAAACATCATTTGAATTTGTTGCGGGAGCATTGTTTCTTTTTCTTTTCTTTTTCTTTTTCTTTTCTTTTTCTTATGAAAAAATCCAAAATATAGAAATCAAATTCACATCCACTTCTGCGACATCATTACAACATAAAAAATTATAAAACTTAACCAACTTAAATTAACCTAAATCTATTCATCATCATCAACCAACTCCTTAATGTATTCTTTATTTTTTTCATATTCAACTGACACCTCAATATCATCATACGCTACATTTTCACCATTTTTATCCGCCCAATACAAATCAGTCCAAACATTTTCAACCATATGCTTATACTTAGTCCTTTCATTTTTCAATTCATCAACTTCTTTTCTCAAATCATCAACTTCATCAATCCAACTCTTTTCATCGTGTTTCATCTTATCCAGTATAGACGTGAATTCAAATGCTGACACTATATCAGCGTCATTATATTCAGTCCCGTAAGTAAAGTTATGGACGTCCAAAGCAAACTGATTTAGTTTATCCAACTTCTTTTTCAGTTTATTCTTTTCTTTACGCTCTTCTTTCAGTTTATTTTCAGCAAGGTCAATATCACGGGCAATCTTAGACCAATAGACAGCATCACTTACACCACATTTAGTCTTATCCATTATCAACTTCTCAACCTTTTTCATTACAGACGCTTCCATTTCCGCTTTCAATTCATTCAAATAATCCTCCATTTTGTATTAACTGAGTAGATTAACTTTATATATATTTTATCAATCAACCACTTCTATTTCAACCTTATGAAAAAACCCAAAACATCTAAATCAAAATTTATTTGACTTCTGCGATTTCATTACTTTCATTAATTAGAGTAATTTTCAGCGACGGAAAAAACTTAATATTTTCATATTTAGTGAAACTACTACGTCTCCCTTCATATACATCAGTAATAGTATGATAGGGGATATTTAATTCTTTACCAATTTGACGTAATGATGGATATTGTTTATTATGGACTGCTTCACCCATAACAGATATATAGCAATTATATTTCGGAGTAATATTTTCTTGACCTTTACGACCCATATTAAATATATAATTCGTTAAAACTTTAAATTTATTTAATCAGCATTTTCCATTTCGGGTTCGGGTTCATTTTGAAAACCTAGTATTTGATTAGTGTGTATCATAGTGTTTTTAACTTCATCGGGGATATTACCTTCTTTAATATCTTTAACAATTTCTTCGGGTTTCTTAATAAAACCAGCGTCAGCAAGAGCGTTATGTAATGTTGCTATAAACTGATTAGCACCATTAACATTAACTATCAACTGATTAACCATAGTAATAACTTCATTTAACTTATTTTCGTGCTTAATACAATCATTTCTTAATTTTTCAATTTCGTTAATTTCAACTTCTACGCTTTCTTCAATTTCAACCATTTTATACTTAGATGTATATAAAATTTAAATGAAAAATAATTTTTAAAAAACTTTAATTTACGAAGAGACAGACACCGACCCATCCATATTAACATAGAAGAGACTATCATATAGAACATACATATAGACATCATTACAACCCGCAGTAATCGCACCCGTGTGTGTAGTGTGGAGAGTAATAGGCAACGCCCGCGATGAACTATCAATACCATTTTCAATTTCGTGCCTAAAACTTTCTAGGTCAATAGCAAAGGGGCAGAAGGGGATGCGGTCGCTGGGGTCATTATCACCAGCGGCACCAGCACCTATCATATAATTTCCACTATTCAGTAAATCAGAATGGACTGTGCTACCAATCTTACCAAATGCCTTCATTAACTCAGTGTATGCTCCAGACTTATTTGTAGTAGCATCGCATTCATTAGCAGTAGGTGGATAGCGAGTTGCTCCAATAGACAACTGAAATTGCGTAAGATTATTATGACCCATAGCAGATGTATTAAACTTCGCCTGAGTAGTAGCACGCTTAAATCCAAAGAAGAAGGATTTAATACTTCTAACTCTCGCGGGGCAGTTAATAGACCCCTGCGCACTTCCATCATCAATAGTGCCTCTAAAACCTCTGTAAGACTGACCCGCGATTTGTAAAACACCGCCAGAATTTTGCTGAACCATTCGTAGTCTATCATAAAACGACCTTTCTAAATCTATTAGATGAGAAGCATACCTTAGTTGCGTGATTTCGTAATCAAAATTTTGACCGACAGCACAACCCGCTTCATTTCCAGCAGACCATTCAATTTCTAGCGTGATCCCCGCGTTCATTAGCACTAATGGTAAGTATTTATCATTATCGAGCAGTCCCGAAACTAGTTTGTAGTGTTGCTTACGACTTTCATTAACACCTAATGCTCCCGTGTTATCACCAATAGCACCCGTAGTTGCTGAATAACGGAGTGTTTCAAATGTCCCATTATCATTATTTGTTGCGTAGGCATTAACAGCGTTTCGGATAGCACCAGCGATTGCTCCAGCACCAGCGCCATCAATTAATACTTCGCGTAGAGCGTGATTAACTAATGCTAGCATATCAGCACCGAGCGCGGCAGTTAGATTTGTCATAGACGTATCACCAGTCCCCGTAGTAGGAGCGGTTGCGGCGGGGACACCAGCAGCACCGAAGGCGAGAGCAGCGGGGCGACTACCTACTACATTACCCTCTACATCAGCGAGCGCGCGTGTGGAGAAGTTAGCAGCGAAATCAATACCAGTTAAATTCATACTTTCATAATGTAGATTTTGTTTCCCAGCATTAGCGGGCAGTAAAAACGCTCCAACTAGAGTATTGTAGTCGTGTATCTCTTCTAATACAACACCACCAGATGATACAGTCAGTTTTTTGATTAAACTTTGCCCCAAATCTAGACTACCCGCCGTCCGTCCGACACCAGCACCATCGGGGTTAGTCTTATTTCTTACAGTGAATTCTAAATACGATTGTGCCGTATCTAATAGACCATCATAATTAATATCAATGCGAGCGATATTATTACCCGTAGGACTATATCTATCCCCAGTAGTAGGGAAAAATAAACGCTTCTGAGACTTTGCTTCAATACCGAGGGGCAACTGATCCCCGTAATTAACCGAATTCGGTGCTGATACTACATCCATTCCTTCCATTTTATAAACTTATAAATATTATTTTTTTATAAAATATTTTAATTTTTAATTTTAAACCCTTACATCAACGGGGTCATCATTCACCATCGGTTCAATAACAACTTCAAATCTTCCTATACCTACCATCGGGACTGCTGCTCTATTATTATTCAAATTTGCTTCCAGACTATTTACTCTTACATTCGCTGTAATTTTACTACCCCACGGACTTCCTATAATTAAACAATTTCCATCAGTCAGATTATCATTATGATAGCATAACGCTACACCCCTCTGTAATCCATCAGAAGGTCTAACATCACTCATCGCCATACTAACTCTTTTAGTTAAATCACCAAATAATAAATTACGACCATCTAACCAGTGTAAATTCGCGTATCTATTTGACGCGTCCAGTCCGTCATTTGCTATACCATTTGATAATTGACCTAAACCATCATTCGCGGGTAAAGTAGATACGGGGACTAAACTAATAAATTGGACTTCTTGATTTGCGCCTATATCTACCGCTCCACCCGTCCCCATACCACTTACATCAGTTCTAGCAATTAATCCAATAGTATCTCTCATCGTCACCGCACCTGCTCCATCAGTAGTTACGGTTTGATAATATGGATATGCTCCTAACGCATTTCCTAAATAATTTGTAGAAACCAAAGCACCACTAAATAAATAACCCATATCATAATTATCATAAACTAATGTTTCATTATTAACTGGTATTACAAAATTTACGTTTGATTGGGTATTATTTAAATAATTAAACGCAGCAACACCACCACTTACACTTAAATTAAATCTATTAAACGCAGTAGTGTTAAATTCTAATGATAATGACTGATTACCTAACGCTTGAATTATCGCTCTAGCATCGGGTTCGGGTAATGACGCATATTTTAACCACATTTTACAACGTCCATTATAGGTGCTACCTTCAACATACATCGGAGCGGTCGGCATTTGTAATTCAATACTACTTTCCCCATTCGGGACTACAAATTCAAAATGATACTTCATAACTTATAATATTATGAATATATTAAAAATTTTAATTTTAAAAAACAATTTTTTATGGACGACGGCGCATAGAAGGTAAATTCGCTTTAACCGCCCTTACATCCCCAGCGAGACCTTTAGCAGCGGATATTTTAGAAGATAAACTACCGCTTCCAGTTAATGTCTTAACTCTTTCTATTCCACTTCTAACAGCACCACTAACCGCTTCCGCCCTATCTAAACCACCACCTATCGCCCTCGCCCCTAGTTCTACTGTCTTCGCAGTTCCAGCGACCGCCCCTAATCCAGCAGCGATCGGTTCTAAACCTATTGCTGCTGCTCCCGCCGCTGCTACACCCGCACCAGTTGCTACTTTATGAGCGATTGTTTCTGTGGCGTGAGCGACTTTTCTACCAATAGATATACCTTTACCAACAGCACCACTTACTTTTTGTCCTATTGTTTGAAACCAACCCATTTTATATTATAGGACTTATTTATTTTTTGATTTTGTTTGTTTCTTATTAATTTTTAATGTTTCAGTAGGGGGTTGTAAAGGTTCATAACGCCGTGGCGGGGCGGTTCTTAAATCTTCTTTATGAATATATGATATTTTTAAACTCATCTGCCAGTGTAATCCATTTAAATCAATTGCTCTATTTCTATCGTCAGTTAATTTAACACCAATAGTTTGAATAACGGGGACGCTTACCATAGTTTCGTGATCGTGTGATGCGGGTGTAAAAAATATAATACCCCCAGCGTTTGTAGTGATAGGTAATCTCGCCAGTATATTACTGAATGTTCCGTCTTCATTATCCAAAGTTCCTTTTGTTGCTATATTTTGTCTAATATATAATCCGTGGATACTATCATTCAAATCTATTGCTTTTTCAGATTTTGTATCAACTCCAATAGGGATATTAAAATTAACATCATATAAACCTATTAAATCATTTGCTCCATCAGTTCTACCATCAAATGTAAAATCAAAATTCGCAACACCAGTGATATTAAATGTATATTTTAATGTTTCCCTACTATAACCTATAGTAGATGTTCCACCATTACTATCAATATGATTTTTCAAAGTAGATGCTAAACCCGTCGCTGAATAATTACCCGCTTCTAATGTTAAAACGTAATCAACACCACCCATATTATAATATATCTTATTATTAACTCCACTTCTAACATTATAAAAACTATAGGGGATTGTAGCGGTGTGTAATGATAATAATAAATTCATATGATCGGGGACTAATATAGGTTCTTTCATAACATAAATATAATTTGTAGTCTTATTTCGTCCATTTTCATCCGTTTCTAAATACTGAGTAGCAAATCTACTATCTAAATGAATAACAATAGGCGGGGGTGTATTTGCTTCTAAAACATAACTCATTATAATATAATAGATATTTTATTTTCAAATTAAAAAATTTATTCTTAATTTTCAATCCTATTAACCGCTACTTCAAATATTTCGGGGTCTTTTTCAATACCTATAAAATTTCGTTTCATATTCTTACACGCTACACCCGTGCTTCCACTACCCATAGTAGGGTCTAATACAACATCACCTTCTTTAGAAAAATACTTTAAAACCCATTCCATTAACGCTACGGGTTTCTCGGTGCTGTGTTTCCCACGGGTGGATTTTATCTCCAATAAACTATCTGGTAAGGGTGGGTCATAATTAGTATTAGTTCCATCACTTCCATCCAATTTATTACCATTTTCATCATAATAATATAATCTTTTAGCGTTGTAATGCTTACAAATATCACCTTCTTTGACTTCTTTAACAACTGAAGTCGGTAGGGGTGGGTCGTATTTACTATCCCTGAAACCTGCTCTTAAAACATCATTAGTTTTATTTTTTACATAACAATCTTCTTTAACAACTGAAACTGGTAAAGGTGGGTCGTATCTTTGTTGATGACCCCCACATTCTTTACTATCCTCTGTCGGAGCACCACCATAAATATCAGTAGCACCCTTAACCCACTTATGTTGTGGTTCTTCTTTCACAACTGAAACTGGTAAGGGTGGGTCATATTGTGGAGAATGACTTTCCTTATCTTTTCCAGTTTTGGGCATCTTTCCATATAGGGATTTTTCCATATCTTTATCTTGATATTGTTTAATAAATTTATGTGTATGACTGGATAAATCATAAAACGGCAACTTTTCATAAAATACATATAGCATTTCGTGCTTTCTCATAGGCATCTTTTTAGCAGATAAGAAACCCGCTGATGCTGATTTCACCCAAACTAAATCATATCTAAACGGACATTTCTTCGGAGCGTTATTGATTATTTCAACACCAAATTTAGTAGTAGTTGTAAAGAAAATAGGTGTATTTAATTTCTTAATTCTCATAATTTGTTCCCATAGCGGTTCCCATTCAATAATTATATCCCACTTACAACTGGTTTGTCCGTAAGGTAAATCGCAAAATATTAAATCAACTGAATTATCATCTATATTTTTCATTTCTTCTAAACAATCACCTTTAAATAATAAACTCATTTTCTTATAATGTATATTTTAATTATTTCAAATTAAACTTATTTTTATAATCTTTAATTGCTGTTTGTAAATCACTACTATCGCCCCATAATACAAAAAAACTTAAATATCCGCTTCGTGTAAAATCTTTAGTATCTAAATCTTTCTTATGACGCTTCCTATAGCGTTCTCGTCGGTCTTTATCTTTATGAATAGTAAAATCACTCATACCCGCAGCACCAAAATGCGTTTGTTTGATGACTTTTCCATCTTTATCTTTAAAAATAGCAACTAACTTTTTATCTTTTTTATCGCTTTTCTTAATATCAACAGAGTAAGGTTTCATTTATTTCTTATTTATATTTTTTCTACGCCTTTTTCTCCGTGCCTTTTTTTGTTCGGGTGTAAAACCATTTGCTCCACTAATCATTTGTCTTTGTCTATCTAATGATATATTAACATTACCCATTCGCATACTAATCATATTAAATTGTTTGATGTCCTCGGGTGTAGCATCACCCGCCCTTATTTTTCTACTTAATATCGCTTCATTCATATTTAGTTCATCACCAGTTAATTTATCCATTTATAATATAATATTTATTTTTTTTTGAATGGATTTGGGACTGCTTTTTTTACACTAGGGATTACTCCACCAATCTTTTTACTTTCAAAACTCGCTGCTGCTGCCGCACCCTTTTCTGCTTGCGCTAGTGCGTAATCCAGCGGGTCTCTTTGCGGACCTTCCGCTGCTACTAATCTACCATCAGACGCTCTTTCTCTAACTAGTAAGGGGTCTATCATTTTTAAACCAGTAGTTCCAACTTCAAATGTGTCCCTATGTGCCTTTTCCATTTGTAATTTAACATTTTCCGCTCTTAATCTTTTAGTTTCAGCGTCTCTTTCCGCTTCTCTTTGTCTTAATGCTTCTTCTGCTTCTCTACGTATCCTATCCCTATCCGCTTCAGATTTAGCAACTTCTTTTTTTCCAATAGAGTATGAAGCACCAGTTAATAACGCTCCACCAAATGCTGCTCCTATAGCAACACCTTTAACAACCTTTTTACCAATACGACTAACATTCTTTACAACTTTATGTCCTAATCTAGCACCCGACATTTATAATAATATATATATTTAATCAAATCTAACAACAAATGGATTATTTTTATCCCTTTTAGTAGTCAGTCCATAATGTTCCGCAAGGTCTTTACCTTTCTTATTCTTTAATTTTTTAGATTCACGCTTTGCTGATTTCTTTGTCATATATTTCAAATCACCCCAGTTAAACCTCGCCATCATTTCAGCAATTTCATCGGGTAGTTTCGGATCATATTGTAAATACCATTCTTTTCCTTTTTGTATTTCACCTTCTTTAATCAGTAAGAAGGATGACGGGAGTGTTTTTTTATCAAATTTAACATCATAATCAATTTTTTTTTCATCTATATATTCAACATCATCTTTCTTAACAACTTTATCAAATGATACAAAATCATAATTCATATGTGGATTATCAGAATTAACCGATCCAACTACACTAGGTTTCAACCCAGTTCCAAAAATAGTATTAGATATTTTTTCATTATATTCTTTTTCTTTTTCTAAATTTTGTAAATACAACGCTTCACGTTCAATTTCTTTTCTTTTATTTAACTCTTTCAAATAATCACTTCGGGGGATTGCTTCAATCTGACTACTTATTTTTAATTCTAATTCTTTGACGCAATCTAATTCTTTAGTTAATTCGGTCATTTTATATTAATCAATATTTTTTTTATTCTTAAATAACGCGTCATAATCAAAAAATTCATTTCTTAATAATCTTTCAATTTCATATTTTTGACTTTGTAATTCATCAGTTAATTCACCTAACGTTTCTAATTCAGTATTTAATGCTTCTAATTCTCTTTTCTTACGTTCCCATTCATATCGCATAATATGTTTCGCTGATACGCATAAACTTAATAATAGAGTAAATACACCTAATGTCATCCATCCCCAAAATTCCATTTATAATATAGATAATATTTTAATTCTTATAATTTAACCGAAAAATTGTTCTAAAATATTCGCATCATTAATATAAAATTCTTTAAATTCTTTTCTTTCTAATTTTTTCATCGCACTTTCATATTTTTTGCTATCCGCTCCATATATACTCCTATATGTCGCTTTTAAATCACTAACATTAACTTTAACACTCGGTCGTGTTCCGTCTTTATTTTGACTTTCGGGTCTATTATCTACTAATATAGTAGTGCTTTTATCTTTCCGTCCTCTTTCTCTAACTTCAGCAGCACTTAAATTAACTATTTCTCCCGCTGTAAATGGACTTTCACCTTCACTACTACTTTGTTTTTCGGGTTCGGGTTGCGGTTGCGGTTCTACTTCTCTACTTTTAGTTTGTCTTAATTGTTTTAACGCTCTAGATGCCCGAATACTTTTTAATCTTTCTTCGCTTTCAGTTCTTTTTAATTCTATAACACCCCGTCGTCTATCTAATGCTGACTGAAATATTCTATATTGTTCTGTAGTAAATCTATCATATTCAATTCCTTTCGGTAATACTTCCGTTTTTTCTAAATTTAACACCTCGGGTATTCTGCCTAAAATATCAGCAAATTCTCTTTCATTATATTTCTTTGGTATTCTTTGACCTAATTTTCTTCCTATTGGTTTTCTAGAAGGGGGTTCTTCTTCTTCTTTTTCTTTTTCTTCTTCTACTACTGAGAGAGTAGGTTGCGGTGTCTTTGTTTGTTCTAAAAATTCCGCCCTTCTTTGTTGCCTTTGTAGTCTTTCATCTTCCGTTTCAGTTTCAGTTTCAGTCGCGCTTATATCTCTTTCACCTAATTCTTCTTCTTCTTCTTCTTCTCCTAAACCCGCTGGTGGCGACCCCGCTAATAATTCTTCAAATACTTCGGGTTCTGCTAATAAACTTTGAGTTTCAGTTTCAGTCGCTCCACCTACTAATTCAGTTTCTTTTAATTTTAATGTCTGTCTTACAAATCCAGCAATATCTCTCGCTTTCTGTGTAGGAGATTTTTTCTGTGGTTCATCAAATTTTGTTTCTCCAGCATATTCTAAATCTTTACGCCTCGCAGTAGTCCATCTTCCTCTAGGCGAAGGCGATGGTGGTGGTTCATCTTCTACTACACTAACGCTTCTGCTTCTACTTCTTCTTTCTCTTTCTAATTGTTCGGGTTTTTGTATTAATGATTTAGGCACTCTAGCACGTCTTCCATCGGGTAATACTACAAATACAAATCTATCAGTTTCTTTTTCTACTTTTCCAGTTTGTCTAACTCCCGTGGGTGTAAGATATACAACATTTCCACCTTTAATATATTCAGCACGTCCCGCTTCTAATTCTTTCACTAAACCTTCCATTTCATTTTGTTTTAAATTTAACTGATAAATAGTAGAAGCGTCTGTAATTTCACCTTTTTGGACTAATCTTTGAATAACAGATACACCCCTTCTTTGAATTAATTTATTTAATTCACCTACATCACCGCCTAGCAATGTAGCAGTGCTTTGATTTCTAACTGCTATATTATGACTAGCAACTAAACCCGCTCTTTGTTTTTCTAATTCTAGTATAGTCAGTTCTTTTGATTTTTCACGTCTTTCTAACTCTCTTTTTTCTCTAGATAATGTTTCTCTTACATCTGCTATTTCTTTATTCTTTGAAGCACCCGCTTCTTTAATTTTTTGTTCTATCATTAATTTTTGAATAGCACTTTGATACCTATTCCCGAAATATTCTCTTTTAGGCGGTTGTAAATAAACCCTATCGTCTCTTAAACCCCTACTCGCTTTGAATTTAGCGGGTTTCATATTCCAACTGGCGGTCTGTCCTTTCGCTTCTACGCCTCGGGGTTTTTGTTTTCCAGTATGTATTGTAATATTCTGTGTTAAACCCCCTTTGTGTTTTAATGTAATTTGTCTTTGACCTTTAACATTAAACTTTTGTGATACTTCAACTCCACCCGCTTTAGCAACTTTTATTTTCTTCTTTTTCTTTCTTCTAATAATTCTTTTAGGTGGTGGGGGTGGTTCATCAACTACAATAGGTTTCTGTTCTCGGACCGCAGACGCGCTCCTCGGAGCGCGTTGCTGTATATCAAATATACTTTTAGGTTTTGTTCCTTCCATTCTATATATTAACATTTATTATTTTTAGTGCGTTTGAATTCAAAGATTTTTATATTTTTCTAAGTAAATGCCTCAATCACCGAATTTCACTAACGCTCAATATCAATCTGATTTAGAGTTTGGACTAAACGCAGAAATAATACTAAAACACACACTAGAAAATGAATTCGGTTTGTTAAATCAATTGGATAAATATAATCCATTTGATTATGAAAATGATGACTATTTAATAGAGTTAAAATCACGTAGGATTAATCATAATCAATATCCTACTGCTATGGTAAATTTATCAAAAATTTTGAAGACTAATAATTCAAATAAAAATCGTGTAATAGTTTTCAATTATTTAGATGGATTATATAAATGGGTTGTAGATGATAATTACAACACTGGTATTGGCGGTAGAAATGATCGGGGTGTATCTGAATACTCTGAAATGGCGTATATAGATATTAATAATTTAATAAAAATTTAGGGTGGTGTTAATGTAATATATCCACCGCCTAAATGGTCGGTAGTAGCGGATAACATCATCTTAATTAATAATGACCTTTTGCTTTCACCCGCTCCGTAAGTAGTTCCAGCATAATTAACACTACTTTCAGTATTAGTGCTATAACTTCCTAAATAGGTGCTTCCAGTTCCACCCCAATTATAAATCTTATATAAATAATATGTTCTAGTTAAATTATTATTTAGAGTATCTCTACAATCAATAAAAATTTTCCCTACACTCCATCCGTGCGGTATATTTAATATTGCTATCGCTTCTAATGATGATAAACCCGTTTTCGCTCTACCCATTAATGAAGTGGTGTCGTCTTCAATATGAATATTATAGTAAGTGCTGTCATCATTCGGTCGCCAGTCCCCCGCGTGTAATGTATATAACCATCTTTCTACTCCAACACCCGTATCTTCGAAACTTAATCTTTCATTTGTTAATTTATTACTTCCATCTAATAAATCAGCGGACTGAATATTATTATTTGCCATATCTAAATTATTATTTGTTCCACCTAACGTTAATGTAGTTCCACCTAATGTCGTAGATGTATTTGTTAAAAATATTCCAGTAGCACCATTTGAAATTCCACCACCACCTTTTGTTAATACAGATACACCAACAAATTCACTCCCATCATAATAAATTGTCGGTGTTCCACCACCATTTACACCATAGAGACCATTTCCTAAATATAATGTATTTAATGTTCCACCTAAACTTACACCGCTTATCGTGCTATTTTGTAATGCTGAATTCGGTATATTTGTAATTTGTATTGTTCTACTCACACTTCCATCATATTCAGTCCCACTAGTAAATGATAATGGACTAGTTAATGTTAATGTATTTAAATCATCACCTAAACTTACACCACTTATCGTGCTATTATCTAATTTTAAATTACTTATCGCACCATTTGCTATTTGAATTGTTTTCGTTTGCGACCCATCATAATTATTTGGCGGACTTCCCGAAAATGATAATGGACTACTTACATTTAGATTATATAAATTACTTCCTAAACTTACACCGCTTATCGTGCTATATTCTAATTTAACGTTTTGTATCGCACCATCTGCTATTTGAATAGCACGTGCTACGCTCCCATCATAAAATGTTCCACTTACAAATGATAATGGACTACTGACGGATAATTGTTCTAATAATGATGATAATGTCGCCCATAATGTTCTCGTTCCATCGCTACTTAATATTTGATTTGGTAATCCATTATCTCCGTCTATTTCTATACTTTCTACAACGTTAATCACATCACAACTTAACGTATTCAATCCATCAATACTTCTTAATGAATTATTTTCAACACTCATTATAATTATAATTTATATTTTATTTCTTTTTTATAACCTCACAATCTTTTAACTGATAAAATCCTTCATTATCAACTTCAGTAGTGTATCCTTCTTCAACTTCTATACAAATAACTTCGCTGTCATCACTTTCTTCAGTATCACTATCAGAAGCGCTTTCTTCGGGTTCATAATCACTATCACTATCACCAACTATCGCATCGCAATAATCTTTAAAATCCTTAATAAATTCTTTTAACCCTTCTTGCCCTAATCTTTCATATATTAAATCTAAAATTTCATATGATAAATCTAATTCTGCTTCGCTCATTTATTATAACTTATATATTTTATCTTATACTTTAATTTTAGATTTCATATAAAATAACCGAATATCTATTTCCTTTAAAATATTCAGTCCAATGCTCGTGTCTTTTTCCATCAAATTCAACTAATCTATATTTTATATCTACTTTTTGTCCTTCTATATTCAACTCACCGCCTTCATAATCACCTAAACCAAATATAATAGATGTATCAACATTATTTTTATCTTTATGCGTTATCATTTGGACGTTCTTATTTATATAACCAGCATTATAATCAAAATTCGGGGCGTATTTATTTACTACTTTTCTAATTAATGGGTATAAATCGGGTCGCCATTCATCTATTACGGGTAATTTATATGTTCCGTTCAATTGTTTCACCATTCCAACGGGCATACTCATAGGTCTAGCATTATCATATGTTAAATGTTTTCTATTTCCACTCACTTGAAAATGGACTTCATCTAAAATTTTTTCTATTTGTTTCATTAATTCTTTTCCGCAATCATCTACTTCATAAATCTTAACATCCACCATTTATACTTATCTGTATAAAATAAACTAAACAAATATTAAATAATTTTTATCTAAATGATATCCCCGCCATAGCATTCGGTATATATGTTCTTTGTCTAACTAATTGTGGGGGTGGGGGTTCTTCAATATACTCTTCTTCAATTATTTCTTCTTCTTCACTTTCGGGTTCTTTTACAGCAACCACCTTTTTCTTTTTGCTTTTCTTATGATAATTATTAACTATTTCTTCTTCTTCTTCACTACTTTCATCTTCATAGTAATTATTCACTACAATCTTCTTTTTCTTTTTAGGTTTTCTTTTAATAGGTTGCTTTATCTCTATGACTTCTTCTTCACTTTCGGGTTCGGGTTCGGGCGGAGTAAGTTTTATATCTTCATTAAATCCATTCATACTAGGGTTAATAGCGTTTTGTTTTAATGTTTCCATCATTTCTTTATCATCTAGTGGTAATGATGATAAACCATTCAACTCTTCTTCAACCTTCATCTTTATCTTCTTTTTAATTTGTTTCTTCGCTTCTTTTTCTTCTTCTTTTGCTTTCTTTTTCGCTTCTAAACTGCGTTTGCGTCCTTCTTTCATCTTTTCAATAGCAGCGAGGCGCGCTTCACTCAGCGGTTTCTTTTGTCTAGTAATACTTTCATCTTCACTATCACTCATTTTATACTTATATCGTAGATTTTATTTACGTTAATAGTTCTTTTAATTTTTATCCTTTAATCTTAAATCCCAGCGTCCATTTTTTCTTTGAAATAATTTACAATACTTCGGATATTTATTATATAAAAATTCTTTATCATTCTTTTCAGTTTCTATATTTCTTCCGTCCCCATTACATCCCCCTTTGGCGTAATTATTTGTTTTTCCCGCAACATAATTATTCTTAATAATCCCTCCGTCTCTTATATAATGTAATATACAATTTTCAAAATCTTCGGCGTAGTTTGTTTCTAAAATAATATCTTTTCTTATTTTTCTAACACGTATTAAACCTAACATATATCTTAAATCATTTGTATATTTTGTTTTCACGTTTTTCATAAAATATGGATTTGGCGTGCTATAAAATCCCCCGTAAGATAAATTTGACCCTTCTATCTCACTTACTAATTCATTTATAACTTCTTCAAAATTTTCAATAGACTCTTTTTTTGTATCAATCATATCAGTTAAATCATCATCAATCTCACATATAAATTCACCTTCTTCAAAATATTCAGTAATAAAATTATGTGTTTTTCCTATTCCTTTTACATTCGTCTTTATAATATTATAATCATCAAAAATACTATAACCTTCATCATCGGTTCGCACTACAATATAAATGTCTTTTTTTGGTATATTATGCTTATCTAAAAATTTTAATGTATTATTTTTCAATTTATCTACTCTTTGATATGAGGGTATAACATATTTCATTTAACTTAATAGTAGAAAAAAATTTTATTATTAATTTTTATCAAATGATTGCTTCGCTTATGGTTTTATTTGACTGAATTGGATTTCGGGGGGGATTTTTAATTCTAGAGGCATCGGCACGTCTTTAACCTTATATATTTCACATTTATCTAAACCATTACATATAGCGGGTTTTGATACTTCATATTCACTAAATTTCTTTTTGAATTCATCTATTATATCGTCTGTAATCATAGGCGATTGTTCTATTAATCTATCATATTCGGCACGGCATATCTTTAAAAAATCGTGGGCGTTTTGTCTTCTTTTAGGATCTAATGATAATTCAATACTTATTGCTCTTCCAAATTTACTCCAACTAACACCCGCGCTTCGGTGTCCTTCCATCAACTCCGCAACTTTTAAAAAATTTTGTAAAGTAGATAATATACCCGCAAATAAATTCAATCCACCTACTATCGCACTCGCTATTTGTTTTGATCCTTCGGGGACAAAACTATCCATACCAAAATTTGCTGTTCCAGTAAGGGTGGATAATATAATCACGGGTATAGAAAATTTATAATATCTCATTCTATATTTCTTTTCACTTCTAGAGTGTAAAAATCTATAACAACTCGCTTTTTCACTCCAGTCTGCTAGTAATCTTTCACATTCATCAGTCCATAATGCTAGTTCTTTAGGGTTAATATCAGTCATATATTATATGAATGATAATAAAAAATATAGATTATAAAATCAGTATTTTTATTCAACTATTTCATCTTCCATATCAGAGAAAATTAATCGCTTATTTAAATTTTTATGATACATATTTTTATAGTCTTCATTTGTATCTATTAATAGAAAATTAAATTTTTCTGTAAATACATATTTCATCATTTCATCAAATTGTTCTTTTGTTAATAGTATCACTTCATCAAACAGCGTCTCCAGTTCCTTCTTATTTGACGATTTAAACATAATGTAGTAATCTGCTGTCGCCCTCAGCGCCCTCGGTAGTTTATTGAATACTTGCGTCGTCATCCACATACTTAATCCACATCCTTCACCATCTTCCGCTTGCCCGCATATATGTCTTCTATTCATCATCATTTTACATAGCATCTTTTCTACACCCGCATTTTTTTTAACATCATTTACAACATCGTCGGCGATTATCAAAATACGCTCTCCACTCCCTTCTATCGTATTATAGACTTCTTCTAATGCTTCTAATGTTAATTCTTTGTATTTTTGTTCGGGTGCTAGTTTTTTTAATTTATCTTTATCTGCTGTCCCTAATGATGGACTAAATACATACACTTTATCAAATTTTCTATAATATGGACTTTTTCTATAGACTAATAATGAATACATTAACGTCGTCTTACCTTGCCGCGGTTTTGCCGTAATCAATAAAAAATGATTATACGTTCGGGGTAGGGGTTTTGGTATTGACGCATCAATTTTATCCACAGAAAATCCAGTTTTCTTAATATCTAAATCATTTAGCGTTTTTTCTCTTATACTCATTATATATAACTACATTTTTTAATTTTTTATTAATTCTAGCAATTTATTTTTAACATTAACGTCTTTAATCATTTTATAATTATATGTTAATCCATTTGATTTACTAATCTGCGAAATATTATTATCAACCATCATAAACGGACTAGGGTAATATAGATAATTTATATATCTATTGTTTGCTATTAAAATATCTAAATGCTTAAACCGCTTTGTTTTCATTATATTATTATATAGTTCTAATGCCTTTTTATATGATGGATAATATATAGCGTCCGTTCCAGTCCATCTATAACTATTATAATCAATCTTATTAACTCCTTCTACAAAATTTATTGTATCTAATATATTCTTTTGAAAATTTTTATCTTTAGACCAACTATTCGGATGATGTAATCTTCCACTTAATAAACAAATTTCATTTATATTTTTAGTATCTATCTTATCCACCATAAATGTATCGTCTTCACATATTATACAATCGTCTATTTTTTCATCAATTATCTTTTTTAGTGTATATAAATGACTAGCAAAGCAACCCATAACACCCTTCTTATGTTTTTCACCAGTATTATATCTGAATATAAATTTATCTTTTAACTCTTCGGGTATTTCTACTGATTTAATCCATTCATAATCATAATTTAATAAACTTCTTCTTTTTTCACCCACTTCATTATCCATACTTATTACAAAAATTCTCATTATATATAGTGTATATATATATAACTATATATATAGTGTATATTTAATTTTAATCATTATAACTAAATTTTTTATCAGCGAATAAACCTAACCAACTATCTAATGTATAATTATTTTCTTTAATCTTCTGTCTCCACTTCCCACCACCTAATCTTTTCCTATGCTCCCATAACCAAACATTCTTATCATCATTACTCAAAAAATCGGGTATTTTATTATGCTTTAACCATTCCATTCCCCCATTTCTACAACTCTCGCAGGGTAATACAGCAACCATAGATAAATAAAATTCATCCCACCCTTTATAATCTGCTAACAATAACACATCCCAAAATAAACCCCCATAGTATTCACTTTCATACGACATTATATATTATAGTGTATTTTTTTCACCACCATTTAGCATCTTCACGTTTTTTTTTATCTATTGTATATTTTTCTATAAACGCTATTTTATTCTGTAAATCAATTATCTTCTTATCAATATCATTTAATAAACCTAATATTTGTATTAATAGATTTTGATTTTGTTTGGCGTTCATCTTTTCCATTTAATATATGCTTTATTTTTTCTTTCCCCCATTTCCACCCTTTTTTATAATTCCTTTTAATAGACCATCACTCATTTTATCAAATTGCTTTTGAGTAATCTTTCCATCTTTTAATCCTTTTACAACCGCGGGGTCTCTTTTCATTTCTTTTTCTTTACTATAATGTTTCGGCATATTTTTATAATATGTCTAATATAAAAAAAATAACTTATAATAATGAATTTTTATCAAATGATTGCTTCGCTTATATTGTTTTATAGATAGTTATATATTCAAATATTCCACTCGGTTTTGTAATCTTATGATAAACATTACTCACATCATATAAATTTTTATTTAGTAAATATGCTATTTCATTTAATGTATTACAATTTATTGTCTTAAAATAATCGGTTTTTTCTTTATCCTTATAAATAACTAACACCCATAAATTATTTGTTCTTGCCATAATATTATATCTTATATATATATTTTATATTTAGTCCGCGGTTAAAATTAATGGACTAATCCATCCATCATCATTCACTATCCCCTTCGTATAATTTATCTTAATAGACTTATCTATTTCAACTTTCTTAATATCTGTTAAACTTCCTTCTTTAATATGATCGCTTATACTACTTCTAAACTGCGTCTGCTTTTCATATAATCTATAACCACCACCCGCTTCAAATAGAGGGTTTCTTTCTTTAATTTGTTTTTCATCTTCTAACTGCTTATCCATCATAGTCCCATATAATAGATGTCTAAACTCTTCATAATTTAACTTTCTTTTAACACCCTTACACGCTCCCGCCACTACTACTCCGCCGTCTAATAATGTCTTATGTAATGAATACTGCTTACACCCACCTATAATCCCTTTATCAAATGATAATTCACCGCCGTCTTTTTCCATTTCTTTATTAACATATTCTTTCAACTTCTTTTTCATTATATCTTTCGGTATATCTTCACCTAACTCTTTCATTATCTTATTCTTATAATATCCTTCTACTTTTTCTAAACATTCATTTTTCATACTTCCTAATTCTTCACCCGTTCCATCCCAGCAGAATTCTTCCATCATATCGGGATAATCATTTAATTTTAAATCACATATACAACTATCAGTATCACAATATAATATATTACAACCATTATCTTTCACCGCTTTCAAAAATCTATATGTTTTCATTCGTGCTTCACTACATATTGATGCTGCTATAGCAACATTAAAATCTCTAACACTCATTTTCATCGCTGTTCTAACCATTATATATTCACCAACTTTTCCAACATTACTGACTACTTCATTCGCCATCAACTCCCAGAAGTAATCATCGTCTTCATTCAGTATTGTCATCCCATCACGCCCTTCACCATCCCCATCAGCGTTCAACCCCCAAAATCCATAACCACTATTCGCTATGATTTTGTATGCTTGCGCCATCGCGGGTTGCCCGTTCTTTTTTGCTTCTGCTTTCTTATTCACCGCGTCTTCAAAGAAGTCCTTTAAAATCCCTTCATCAAAGAAATGTTCTCTATCTTTAGCATTCTTTTTATTCTTAATAGGGTCATTCATATATGATGTTGCTACATAACAACCACCACCATCAAACTCTATCGCGTCAATTAACTTATATTCATAAATATCTAACTCTATTCCATATAATAATTCTCTAAACCACATAGTTAATTCAGTCCATTCGGCGAAATGCGCGAATGTTAATCTATGCTTATGTTTTATAGCGTGTAATGGTAATGCTTTGAAATCTTTTGTTCTAACTAACACCTTCACTATCCCCTTAATCAAAGGTAGGTCTTCTCTCCACTCTTTTATAGTTCTTTTTTCATATTTCTTTTTGAAATATTCCCTCGCAGGTATAGGTGTTTTTGCTAATACTTTGTCTAAATCTCCATTATATTTATTCATCCATTTTTCTATAAATTTTTCACTTACTCTTTTAGGTTCTCCAAACGGGACGAATTTTCTTCCTACGTCTGGATATAAACTCGTAAAATCATAATAATATAATTTCTTAATTTGTTCTCCTATGTAAAATGCTTCACAGCGACCACCATAATAACCCGCTCTACAAAATTCATCATTTTTTGTATCTAAATTATAAACGGGTGTCAGTTTCTTATTATAATATGAATTAAAATAGTGCTTTTTGGATAATGACGCTCCAGTAATACAATCGGTGATATTAATTCCATCACACGCATCATATACACTTCTGTTAAACTTATTTAATACTTCTAATAGTCCTATTACGTCATAATTACAATAGACTAAATTACATAGTTCTATTTTAAACTTTTCATCGCTGAAAGGTCTAAACTTATTTAATTCACCACCATAACAATTCTTAATATTCACTTCATCAAAATTAACTACTTCACTAATCTTTTTATGTTCTACATCAAACTCTTCACATAGTTTCTTTAACCCAGCGGGTAATAGTCTATAACTATCTCTAAACGTAAGAAATGATGATAAATCATCTTCTTCTAATTTATCTTTTTTCTTTTTTATTTCTGCTGGAGTAGCATTATGTGCTATAGTGTTAATGCTTTCGGGGTCTCCTTCCTTACTAGTTAAACAGAAAGATAAATATGCTCCGTTCAACACTATTAATGTTCCTTCTTCTAACACCCACTTACTAGTTCTTTTTAATATATAGTCATTCAGTAATAACATTACGTCAAACTTTCCACCATTATGGGCGTATAGTGTATAACCGCTTAACATATTGCGGTTTTTATATAACCATTCAAACCATTTCTCTATACAATCAATCCCACCAAATGATACTGTTTTAATTTTTATAAATCTATATTTTGTAATTCCATCTTCAAAATATTCTTCTAATTCATTGTATGCGAATGATAATCTATACGCCCTAAAATTACATCCTTCAACACCATTCGGGGTCGCTTCTAAATCATACGCCCCTATTTTTTCATTAAATATTGTAAGCGGTCTTTCACAATATTCCGTCCTTCCATATCTATATTTAAACCACCTTTCATATTTTGCTTTATCTTTAGCATTTAACGTGTCGTAATCTATTTCTACACTCGCACTTAATTGTTTATCCCATATTTCATTCTTACAAAATTCTCTTAACTTATTATCGTCTTTTATAACCCATTTCGGTTCTCTATCAATTAATTCATTTTCATCATCGGGTATGTCTTTCTTTAATTCACACGTTTCTTCACTCTTTACTTTTTCATTCTGTATCATTTCATCTAAAATCGGTCTAATATTATTTATCTTAAACCATCTTATCAATGCTACGAAATGATGATTAATTAATTGGACTTCATATGTATTCTTAATTAATTCACCCTTATAATTCGTAGGTCTAATCGTCTTTATCTTTTCATAAACATTATTATATATTATCACTTCACATCTATTCGTGCTATTTTTCTTATTACATTTATCCACGTATAACTGAATATCAGTTTCATTTGTCGCTCTTATAGATTTACTTTTTAACCCTCTCTTCATTTGACTTGCTCTATCATTAATCTTTGTCTTAAATATACTATCGTCTTCTATTAACCACTTTCTCGCTTTATCTAAATCGTTTTCATTATGTAATTGAACTAATATATTATGAGTTGCTAAACATCTATAGAAGCAATTTGTTTTAGATGCTGTATTACTTATAAACCAACTTTTATCAGCGGTTGCTTTTGTTCTATGACCCCCAGCACCTAAAATCTGCCCGTAGGGTTCTGATATAACCCCTATGCCTATAGTTTTAAAATCAGTTTTCTCATCTATTTCATCGTCATATTGTTCGTATGCTTGCTTCATTTTCTTTTCAAATATATTTTCTAACTCACTCATAGTAGGTAATCCATATGTTTTCAAACCAAATGACCGCGTGTCTGTAAATGGATTATTCGTGCTGGATAATCTAACCACAAATTTTTGTCCTTTATGTTTTCTACTGACTGATATTAACGCCCTTTCTATATTTTCTCTTACTTTTCCTATGAATATATTTATATAATCATCATCTTCACCTAAAAATGTTTCACCACCAGTTAAATTATCATTAAATTTAAATATATATTTTGTTAATACTCCTTTTGCTATTGTTTCACGTCTAACTATTTCGGGTTTTGTTGCTCTCTTTAGACTAATCTTACTCTTTATAGTTTCTAATGCTTTTTCTTTGTTCTTAACATCCGTGATACTTATATTGTAATGTTTCACAAACTTCTTTTTTGTTAAACTTATATATTCATTTCTGTCTTTGGATATATATAAATCTTTAACACCTATTCCTTTATCTGTAAATATTAAACCCACCCCATCATCTCTGCCTTTCTTAAACTCCTTTGTTAAAAATGCTTCTAACTTCTTTTTATCTTTTGTTTTTAGTAAGGTCTTATATTGTTCTCGTATCTTATCAATATAAACTTTACTAATAGACCCATTTTTGTTTCTCATATAATTAACCTTATATTTTATATTAGAGGAAGACGTTTTTGATTTTTCGTCATTTGTCATAATATATATAAACAATTATACTTTAAATATCTTTTTTCGCCCCCCTTTAAATCACCCAACCTTTTTCTAAATATATATAAATCAAATTCTATTTGACTTCTACTGACTATATACTATATAAAAAATATATAAACTAACACACCCCCTTATGTCGGGGTGTGTGTCAGTCTATATATATCTAGACGCTTCACATAAAAAATTTATATATTATATATAATTTCTATAACTTTCTATAACTTTCTATCTATAACTTTCTATCGTCTCCTACCCATTTGGTCTTCATCCTTTTGAGAGCATATTTTATCTTCATCCACTACCTTCAACATATCACGCGTCCAAACTACCAAATCCTTTTTAGCGTTCAAATGACGCTTACACATTCTTCCACCTTCTTCACACTTAATATTACACGGAATACAACCCCAGTCCTTCTTTACGTGTCTATAAACCCCATCTTCATCCATCTTATAGATCGCCCCCTCTGCTCCCCATTTAGTCGCGATTTCACATCCACCTTCACGGATGTAATCAATCGGATATCTACAATCCGAAATCCCATCATCCCTTACTTTCACTTGAGGTCGCTTTTTGTTCTCTCCAGTCATATCCCACATCACTACTTCACCTTCTTCTAGATAAATCCCACCGCCCGCTGTCCTATACGGACCTCGGGCGACTAAATCCTTCGTCGCAATCACTTCATATTCAATCACCGCTCCATTATTCTTTTTCAAACACGCCTTTACTTTATCACCCGTGTATCCACACCTTTTCGCGTCCATCAAATCCGCCTCAGTTCGCTCACGTTTCGCGTCTATCACTTCTGTCTCTACTGACTTTCGCTTTCCTTTCACAAACAATTTGTAAAGAGCGTCTTTACCCGCTCTCATTTTGAATGATTTGATTACACTAAACAATTCACCCAATAGTTCTTCATCTTCAATCACATCACAATAACCTTCTAGTATCCTAGCGTCGCTCATATCAACATCCTTTGTTTCGTAGTCAAATGGTAGTTTCATCTGTTCTATAACTTTACGGATAAATTCGGACTGACGCTCCGCTGCTTTTTTCGCTCTGATTTCATCCGCTTCACGTTTCTTCTCTTCGGATGACTTTTTCTCACGCTTCGGGCGGGGTAGGTCAGCGTAAAGTTTCATCATCGCGTCTTCATTATCCATTTCCATAATCATCTTCTGTAATTCAGTCCATTTTCCGCGGTTCGCTTCCATCCAAATTCGGACTTCAGCGGGGGTGGCGTTCAACTGAGTCATCTGAGTAAGGGTCATTCTGACGGCGGTTCAAGCGTCGGAGTGTCTCTACTTTTTGTTCTGATGACCTTTCCCCAAATCA
>Ga0070749_10000543_pt1 | contig 25319 bp, 29 predicted proteins | sample VirMetDEL_Nov_18_FD_75180 | JGI IMG/M metagenome (GOLD analysis project Ga0070749, IMG submission 75180) | Aqueous microbial communities from the Delaware River and Bay under freshwater to marine salinity gradient to study organic matter... | ecosystem: Environmental > Aquatic > Marine >...
ACATTCGCTGTTGAAGCAAATCTAACTGAATCCTTAACATCTAATCCATTTGCAACACTATCAACATATGCTTTTGTAGCAGCGTCTTGGTCTGAAGTTGGATCAGTAACGTTTACAATTCTACTGTTATTAACATCAACTGAACCAGAACCATTAGGGTCTAAAACAATATCACCATCCGTGTCTGTAGATGAAATTGTGTTACCGTCAACTCTTACATTATCAACATCTAATTGAGTAACACCTGCAATTGCTGTGCTTGAAGCACCAAGAGCAACTTCAGTAGAACCAAAAGTTACTGAACTATTTGATAATGAACTGTTTGCAATGTTTGTAAGTGTGTTATCAGGACCATTAATTGTTTTACCTGTAAGTGTTTGTGATGCGTCAATCTCTACAAAAGTACCATCACTTAAAGCAGAGTTAAATTCAGCATGAGTACCTGTTAAAGTACCTTCAGATAAATCTAATGTAATTGTGTTACTATCACTATTGATTGTTTTATTAGTTAAAATATCTGTTGTTGCTTTACCAACTAAAGTATCACTAGCATTTGGTAAAGTGATAGTTCTGTCAGCAGTTGGGTCTGTTACTGTTAATGTAGTTTCAAAACTGTCTACTGTACTACCTTCAAATACAATTGAGCTATCTGTTATATTTAAACCAGATACATTTGGACTTGTAAGTGTTTTGTTTGTTAACGTTTGAGTATCATCTAATGTAGCAACAGTATTATCAATTGCAAAAGTAATTGTGTTATCTGAAACTGTTGTGTCAATACCTGTACCACCAGTAAATGTTATTGTTTCACCAGTTGAAACACCATCTGCTGTTCCACTATCAGCAGCAAGTGAAAGTGTTGAAACTACTGTTTCAAAAGATAAATTTCCTGAACCGTCTGTTTTTAAAAACTGACCGTTTGATCCATCACCATCTGGTAATGTGAAAGTGGTATCTGCTGTAACTGAATTAGGTGCTTTTAAGGCAACGAAATGAGCACCGTTATTAGTTCCTTCGTTTAATTTTAAAGTACCACCTGTTGTAGCATTATTACCAATAAACAATTCGTCTATTGCTTTGTTACTGTCAACAAGAATTGCTGAAGTAGCACTTAATGTTCCAGGTGTATGATCTGTTAGTTGTGTAAAATACTTACCACCAATTACGTCAATATTAGCCGCTTCACCATCTGTCTCAGTACCTGTTCCAATGAATAATCTATCACCATTATTACCAACTGTACCTGTTCCGTATGAGTAAGCTAATTCCCCTTGAGCGAGTGCTGAAGGAGCTGAAGTAGAGGAGGATCGTTTTATTTTTATGATTGTTGCCATTTTAGTGTTTCCCCTTTATTAGTAATTACCACCATTAAATTTTATTGTTCCTGTTTCTGTAGATAATTCATTTCTTAAAACAAATTTATCTGTACCGGAGCTATACTGTAAAAGTCCGCCATCTGATAATGCGCCAACATCTACGTCTGTTAATGATCTAAGTGATGCAACTGCTTGAGCAGGCACCGTAACAGATACCTTTTGAGGTCCTGCTGAATTCGTTGAGACGATCTTTGCTTTCATAAATAGTATTTCTCCTATAAAACTATATCCTATTTATATATGTAACTATTTACATACTCATAACAAAGATAATATAAATTAACGTGTAACGTTTGGACTTACAGTTACAACACCTTGTAAAACTCTAGTTACCGCACCTGTAGAGGTAAGAGTAACTTCAGTATCATATACATATCTACCTTCTTCTAAAGCCGCTGTTTGAGTAGGCGTTAAAGAAAGAGTTAAATTTCCATCAGCTCTGCTATCACTAAAAGTGACACTAAACGTTGCTGATGCTGAACTAGATGAGTAAGATTTTCTAATTTGAGAAGCGGCTGTATATCCGGTCAAATCAAAAATAGTATCATCTGCGTTATAAAGCGTAATTGTAGTTGAGAAAGTTGCACCTTGTTCAACTAATAAATTCGTTAATGCTGCCATATTTTTCCTTATATGGACTATTTATAACAAAAATGATTATTCTTTGTCAGATTTATTTTCTTCTTGCCACTTTTCAGCTTCTTTTTTTATAGTCTGTGAATAATAGTTAAGAAGTACATCTATTTTCTCTATCTCTAACTCAAATTTAATTCTTTGTGTTTTTAACTTAGTGTATTCTTCCGCATGTATCTTACCTTTAAGAGTAAGTTTTTCTGTGTCTATATCAACACTTTCTACTTTTTCCGCTTTCGCTTTAACATTATTAGCCATTATTTTCTCCTTGTTTATTATTTAATTTTCGCTTTTAATTCTTTAATCGCTTGTAATAGTAATGGAACTAATCTATCGTATTTGATTGCTTTAATACCATCACTTCTTGTACCAACGATTTCAGGCATTACTGCTTCAACTTCTTGTGCAATCAAACCTACATCATGTTTTCTTACAAAGTATCCGTCAGCGCCACCTTTACTTACTATATAGTCATCTTTCCAATCAAAGAATACACCTCTAATTTTATCAACCATATCTAAAGCAGATGGTATTTCTGTGATATTTTCCTTTAATGCAATGTCTGAACTGTAAAAGGCAGTTATATCATTTGTTGCTCTAATCTCTCCTGAAGTACCTGAAGCGGCAGTACCTACACCAAAACTATCTAATTGTACATCATTATCAGCAGTTGAATTTGATACAACAATTGTACCTGCTTGTGTTGGTAATGTAACATCAACATCTGAACCTATTGAAGAAGGACCTACTATTGTTATTGAATTAGTTCCGTTATCACTATCTTCAAAGAATTTAACTTTACCTCCACTTGTAGCACCTCTTTTCATTTCTAATATATCATTAAAAGTTCCACCTGCATTGAATAGTGCTTTACCATTATCTGACATATCTAAAGTTAAGGCAGTAATACCTCCACCACCATCATTACCTGTAAATTTAATATCTCTATCTGATACTATTGTAGTTATTAATAAATCACTTGATGAATTAGATAATGAAGCAAAGTGTGTACCATCATCTTTTAATTTAATATCTGCACCACCAGCGTCTAAGTTAATATCAGCGCTTGCATCTAAAGTAATATCTCCTGTATTATCTATTTCTGCAATAACAGGTGTTGTTAATGTTTTATTTGTTAAAGTATCTGTTGTATCTCTACCAACTAGTGTGTCTGTAGATGTTGGTAATGTTAATGTACCAGAATTTACTATTGTAGCAATATTTGGTGATGTTAAAGTTTTATTTGTTAAAGTATCTGTTGTATCTCTACCAACTAATGTGTCAGTTGCATCTGGTAAACTAACTATTCTATCAGCAGTTGGGTCCACAACAGTAAGAGTAGTTTCAAAACTATCATCAGTAGAACCTTCAAATATTACTGAACCTGAAGTTTCTGTATTACCTGAAAATATTGGACTTACTAAAGTTTTATTTGATAATGTTTCTGTATTATCTAATAATGAAATTGTACCTGTTGCATCAGGAATTGTTACTGTTCTATCTGCTGTTGGATCAACAACGGTTAAATTTGTTTCAAAACTGTCAGCAGTTGCACCTTCAAATCTAAATGAATTTACAACATCTACAGTTGTAGAATTAATTGTTGTTGTAGTACCATTAACAGTTAGGTTACCTGCAATCGTAACATCTGCACCACTCATTGTCATAGCAGTTGTAGTACCTGATTTTATAATTAAGTCACTACCTGTCGCCGTTAAACTACCAAAAGTAGTGCCACCATCTTTTAAAAAAATATCACCACCATCAGCATCTAAGTTAATATCACCTGAAGCGTCTAGTGTAAATGTACTAGCAGTAATTGTATCTATTGCTGGACTAGTAAATAAATTGGCAATAGTCATTTCTCTTATATCATTAGCGGAATCGTCTCTAATAATCATACTATCAGCAGTATCTGGTGCACCACCTAAATCAGTTGCAGCTGTAATAAAAGTTGAGTTTAATGGTTGAACTTCACTCTCTAATTCGTTCATTGCATCAACAAGATTTGATGCGGTAATAGTGGCAGATAAGTTTGCTATATCACCAAAATCATTTTCAGATAATGCATTAAACGTTGTTCTTAATTGTTCAATTGTTGCTGTTGCTGCTACTGTTCTTGCTGCCATATTATTTTACCATTTTCTTTAGTAATTGTTTTATTTCAAACATTTCTGATTTTAAACTATTTATATCTCTTACCGCATCTTTTAATTGATTGGTGTTATCTCTTGCTTCTCTAATACGTCTTACGTGCATTAAGTATGCACTTTTATCCGTATTAATTACAGCACGTGAAAAACTGTCTTTTATAATATTTCTATAACCTTGTACTTTATATTGTGCCATATTATATTGCTAACGCTATTGCTCTCATATCTGTTATTCTAGGAGGATATGCTGGGTTAGTTCCTTTCATTACTATTTTTATTTTAAATGCAACAAACTCGTTCATGTCTGCTTCGTTGTATTCATAGTCAAAAAAGTCAAGTTTAAAATTATCATTATAAGGTGATTGACTTCTACCTTCAGCACTCACAGCTGTATTTGATTGTGTCATTTGTACATAAGGTATATCTTTCATTTCTCTATCATCACCTTCTGTTTTAATTTTTCTATAAACTTCAATAGAGGAAGTTGGAAAAATACTTGCTGCTATTCTAACATCTAAAGCAGTAGATGGATTTTCTAAATTAATTTCTTTAGTTACATACTTAGCACCAACACTACCACCAGTTGGGTCTGTTTCAGCAACAAAGTCTGTTCTATTACTTACTGTTGGATTATCAAGTTTATTATGTATAGCATATACATTTACTCTTGCTAAGTCAACCACAGGACTCACATTTGCGTTTGATGTTGATATATCAATATTATAAAATAAAGATTTATTACCCGCTAAGTGTGTTGTTTCATTTATAGAACTTGCAATTGTTCTTGGATTTGTAAAGTAATAGTTTTCATTTGGTACAATTTCTGTAAATGTTGAAGATGTAGAATACGGAGTTTCAGAACCATCAACTGAAGTTGTAGAAGTTGTTTTAATACTGTGTGCCATAGATGTATCTGGAAAATTCATTAAACCAATTTTAGGCATAATTGTTTCAAACGCTCTATCTTGCGTGGCAATTACACTTGCACCTCCAACTGAACCTGTAGAAGTCGCACTATCACCAGAAATTGTAATTGTGTAACTATCTTCAGTAACATTGGCAATATCATGTGTTCCATTGATTGCACTTCCTAAAATACCATTGTAGTCTGTTGTTCCGCTTAAACCTGATATAGTTACTTTACTTGGTTTATTATCATTCATTCCATGATGTGGATGATTAACTTTTATAATAGCAGGATTAGTTCCAAATTCTGTACCAGAACCTGCACTTGAATTTGTTTCAATTGGATTATTATTAAGCGTTCTACTAGGTACAACATCATTTGTTAATGATAAAGTACCACTAACTGTTGTATCAAAAGCTGCTTTATATAAAGTTAATTTTAAATCTTCCATTTGATCATCTGTCCATAACGTTGCGTTTTGTGAACGGAATAAAGAACCAAATAAAGGTTGTTGTGTAATTCTTCTTGCACCAGTAGTGTCAGTTTCACCTAATCTACTTACCCATGCTTTGTATTTTTGACTAGCAGGTTTTAATATAATCGCATATTCTTTTCCACCTTGTAGATAAACAGGACTTGGGAATGTTACTGTTGTTGCTTCTGAAGCATCTGAACTTATAGTTACATTTGCAGCTGGAAGTGTTACTTCAGCAAATGGTAATATTCTTCTACCAGGTCTGCTTTCAACTGTTTCTACTATATAAACTTTAATTGGTATATTTTCATCTTTTTCTGCAAAGTATAAATCAACTTTGGTTAAGAAAATACCTTCTTGGTCATAAACAGTAAATGTTTGTGCTAATGGATCAGGATTATTGCCACGTTCACCACCACCTTGTGGTTGTGGTCTTCTAGCATTTGCAGCTGCACTAAAGTTATCTACTGTTCTTCTTATATCTGTTTCACTTACATTTGTTCTACGAATAATTGGAACTCTAGTTGACTGTATAGTTTCTTGTGTAGTTGTTTGTAAACCTCTAGCAGTAAAAGTACCATCTGCAAAAGTATCAACATCATCATCTGTAGAACTATTAGTTGAGTTACTTGTTAGTCTGAATATTCTATCACCTGTTCTAAATCTTACTGCATCTGTGTTAGGTATTGCAAAAGTACCTGATACTGAACCTACACTATCTGTAACTAAAGCACCACCCAATACACCAGCATTTGGTGTAATATAAGAACCAACACTTACATTATCAAAGAATGGATATACTCTAGTGTTAGGTTTCATTCTCGTTGCTGAGAAAGAAATAGTTTGTGTTCTAATAAATGGTATAAATGCAACGTCAACTATTCTATCACCAAATGATTGTCTAATTACATTTGAACCTGCAATCTCTCTTGTTATACCTGTTCTTGTTCTACTTGTAACTGTTCCTGAAATTGTAGCACTTGCTGAAGAAAATGCCGTATTTGCTGATGCTGTTTGTGACCAAGCACCAGACCAGTTTGTTTGCCAGTTATTCCAAACTGTACCTAAACTGTTATTTGTTCCTGCAAGAGCAGTCATTGTATCAAATAAATTATTATCATTTATAATTAAATCAGGTCTTCTAGTTGTGTCGTACCATTCATCAACATCTGGTGTTAATTGTATATCACCTTGATATTGAAATACTAAGAAAGGATTACAATTAACTGATTTTGATGCATAAGGATTTTTAGCAAACTCAGCATGTTCATATGGTAAAGTTATTAAATCACCTGTTTTAGCATAACCAGCTGCCGTTCTTTCCGTGTCTGTGTCATTACTTGCTAACTCAATTAATTTTACATTGTCAGCATGAAATTCTGGTCTTAATTCACCTTCAACCATATCCATAGAACATCTGTATTCTGGAGATAATATATCACCAACATTATGTCCTTTAAAACTATCTACAACAATACCATTTTTAAATCTGTCTAAACCTGTTACAGGATCTTGTATCTGTGTATTGATTGCTTGTTGTTCTAATAAAGATAGTTGAGTATAATATTCAATATTTTTAATACGTTGTTCTAACTTACCAATATCTCTCATTGTGTATCTTCTATTATCTACAACTTTAATTTTCACATCTGAAGTATTAAATGTATAAGGTGGTAATGTTAGATAATATATTCCCATAGCATCATCAATTGCTTCAGGTCTTTGAGGATCAATAGCAGGTGTACCTTTTGCTTGTTTAAACAATCCATCTTTTGTAACAAAGATACCATCAATTCTACTTAAATAAAATTCAAAATCTAAAGTCGCATCACTACCTGGTTTAGGAATATCAACTGAAGATGAACCAGCATTAATAAAGTTTTTAGCACCTGTAGCATCTTTATCATTATAACCTACAATTTCGCTATCGTCTGAAACTCTTGGTCTAAAGTCTAATGCGTCTCTTAATTCTATTCTACCTTTTGTTGGACTATCAAAAGATGGTATATCAGCATAGTCAACAACACCTGAATAACTATCAACTGAGAAATAATCTCCAGAACCATGAGTAAAATAATTAAATGTAATTAATAATCTACCTGTTGGTGTTTGTGCGCCATCTTTTCTAACAATTCTACCAATGTCATAAAAACTATCTCTTTGTCCATTGTCTAATGTAAATCTATCTGTGATGTTTGTATCACTTGTTGTTGGTACTGTTGAAAAGTCAGCTGACATATGAACACTTGTTAATTCATAAATGTCCGCTCTACCTAAACTAATTGTTTTTTCTTCACACAATGCTTGAGTAGATATTGTTTGTGTTTGACCTGTAACTAATGCTTTTGATTTTTCATTTGCAATACTTCTTGTGATTGTAGCAACTAATTTAACTTTTGCTGATGCATAGTTAGTACCAAGGTCTATTTGTAATTGTCTACCTGTAGGTGAACCTGTTTTGGTAAATATTGCATCACCTTCATGGTTATTACCTGAAAGACTAACAATGTCTCCTACATCACCTGCACTTGCACCAGCAGTCATTATTGATAATGTAAAATCTATCTCAGAATGATTATCAAATGTTTCGTTTGCACCTGCTGAAAAAGAAGCAATACCTTCTGAAGATAATGTATCAACGAATGTTCTTCTTATCTTATGACTTGTATCTGTAATACCGGCGTTAACATTTGTTTTCAATGTTTTAATAACATTTTCTGGTAAAGGATATACAAGTGAAACTGTGTCTGGATTTTGTAATCTTGTTTTTCTTCTTACAATTGGTGAGGCAGTTGTAACGTCTGCCGCTCCTACCGCACTTTCAAGTGTTAAGGTCGTGTTACTTGCGATTTCAGAAACAACACCAGATAATATTTCCCCGGTATTATCTGTAAATTGAATTGTATCACCTGTAATTAATTCAGTTGTAAATTTTGTATTTTGTCCAATAACAGCATCACTAGAATTTGCAACACTTAAAGTACCTGATAATAATTTGAAACTATCATCTGTTGTAGTTGTAGCACTAGATGCTAATACTGCATCTGCTGTAAAAGCAGGAGATGCCGCTTGATAAATTTGTTTTACATCTGCAAGTGTATATGATTGTACTGCTTTTCTAGCATCTGCATCAGCAGCTATCGTTGCTGAGTTAGAACTTTCATCTGTTACTGTTTCACCTGCAACAAAAGTTCCTTTTACATTTGATAAAATATATAAACCAGATGCTGTTGAACTTTCTTCAATAATACCTGTTGCACCTGAAGTACCACCTGTTAATGTTTCACCTACACTTAACGTAAACGAACCTGTTGTAACAACATGTGTAAATGTGTCAATGTTGAAAAGACCTAAACGATATGTTGAAGTTGTGTTAGCTGATGTTGCACCAGCAGTACCAGATACGTATTGAAAATAACGAGGTTTTGCTCTACCAATTGTGTGTAGTGTTGTACTTGAACCTGTATTCGCACTACCTCTACTTGCTGTTGCTTTCTTTAATAAAACTAATTCTCTATATGATTGTGTTTCACCTGAAACCGTACCTAAATCAGGAGCATTGTATATATTTGTTACATCTATATAATTACCAATTTCTAATCTAGTAGTTGAGTTTTGTATTGTATCAAAGTCTCTTGCTTTTTCTATTGTGGTAAATTTTTGTCCTGTTGTTTCAATTTCATAACCTTGAACATATGCTTTACCAGGAGAAAAACCAACTGCTAATCTTGCTTCTGATTGTTCTGAAGTTAACCCATTGTATAAACTGTTACTATCAACTGTGTAAATACCTCTATTTGTTCCATCATTTTTATGTTCTCTTATATCAATGTCAAAAGGTTTTGTTACATAGTTACCACTTTCGTCATATGTTCTTCTTGCTAATGTTTCTTCTAATATATTATAATCTGTTCTTTTAACAATATCTTTTACTTCACCATTTTCTACTCTTAATAATTCAACAAAGTCATCATCATCTGTTGCTGTTAATGATTTTTTAGTTAAAGATAATGAAATTTTAAATCTATGAGCACCAGGTGCGTTTACGTTTGACGAACCAGTTGCATTATCGTTTAATGAACCATCACCTTCTGGTGTGACAAATGTTTCTGATATTGTAAAACCAACTCTATAAGATGGCGCATTACTATAAGGTTCAAGTATTAAAGTTTCTTCACTATTTTTAACAAAAAATCCATTAACAAAATATATACCTTCTTGTACATTTACTGCACTAGCAACACCTGTCGCATTACTTGATACCGGTAAAGAAGTACCTGAAGTACCTACAACAGCAGTTGATGATGTACCGTTATATGTAAATGTTAAAGTTTCACCTTCTATAAATCTTTTTCTAGTTTCATCTGTACCTGAATTTGTATAAACTACGTAAATGGTTGGTGCCGTTAAAACGGCAGCTTCAGTAGTATTTACGACTGTTGCTATAACACCTGAAGTAGAACCTGTAACTGTCAAACCTTGCATGTTTGCAACAGTTGATGTTGAATGACTTGCTAATTTAACATACTCGTATTTTGTGTTAAGATTAATTTCACCTGGTATGACCATACTACCATCTTTGAAAATATGTTCACCAAATCTTTCAATTTGGTTTTGAAGTATGGTTTGTAATTGCGATAATTCTCTTGCTTGAACTGCAAAAGCAGGTCTAAAAAGTATTCTGTGAAAATTCTTCGCCTCTGAAAAGTCGTCAAAGTAAGGAGAGACGTTAAAGTTAGTTGCCATTTATCCTCCTAAAACTCTACTATTAATTTAACATTCTCCGTTTGATCATCTGCACGGCTAATAGGTTTTCTGTTTTCTATGTATAAGATGTCACCACTATCAGCAGTCAATTCTGGAGTTATGTCATGTGTATTTGGAGTGCCTGTTGCACCTGAAGTATCACCTGTAACTGTATTTGTTCCAGAAAATGCCGTTGCATTTTGGTTACTATCAATTCCTTGATTTGTAAACTGTGGTTGAATATATCTTAAAACTCTTGTTGATGTATTATAATCAACAACATAACCTACTGCACCTGTAGTTGCTTGTGAAATTTTTTCATCTGCTTGAAATGTACCTGCACCACTATCAAAAGTCATTGACTTGGTTGCATCAAGCGTAGAAGCAGTTGCCGTTGTACCTGTTGTACTATCAACCGGATTTCTTAACAATGCTATTCTTCTAAAATCATTTGATGTATTAAACTCACCACTTTCATCAGTAGAAAAATCAACATTCATCATTACAAAAAATCCACCTAATTCAGCAATACAATCTGAAGCATGTCCACCTGGAGGTGAAATTATAAAATCTAAATCTGCACCTGTAACATTACCTATATCACTAGCAAGAATACTTGCAAAAGTATAACCTGAACCTGCGTTAGTAATTGTTATAGTTGATACTGCATTAGAAGAAACAACTACAGTACAAGTTCCGCCTGTACCATCACCTCTAATATTAACACCTGTATATGTACCATTTGTACCACCTGAACCACCGTTTGTTATTTTAGTATTTTCAATTGCGCCAGCAGTTGTAGAATAATCTGTAGTTTCAGTTGATACGTGAATAAAATCTGTTGATAAAAAATTTGCTTGTTCAGCAGCAGTAAGTGTGTACATGTATTTCCATTTATAATCATCACCTGTACTAAAAACTGAAGTTGTTTTATTACCTGAAGGTTCATCTGTAGATGTACCGCCATTATTATTGTCAATACATTTGTAAACATCAAACGTACTATTCATTACATAAAAAGTTGCATCTGCTAAATTTGTAGCACCACTATCTGCTGTAATAACACTACCAGAACTATCAATTTCTCCATAATCATGTCTGTAGTAATCGTAAACTGTACCTGTTGTCCAGTTTCTTCTTGGTATTACTGCTGATACATTTGCACTTGTAATTTTCTTAGCAGACAATAAATCATCATATACGTAATAATCTACACTACCTACACTATCAACCGGAGTAGGTGGATTTGTGTCTGTACCGTCATTAAATGCTTGGTTGTCTGAAAACGCTTGAGGTCTTCCTATTGCTAGGTAATAAGTATCTGCTGCTTCATCAAAACTCTCTTTGAATTGATTAGCATTTTGTATTCTAAAATCTTTAGTTATTATTGCTGGCATTTTTTCTCCGTCATAAACTATTTATACACTCAATTTAACTGAATGTGGTTTTTATTTGAGCAGGTATAGAAAAATTAGTTTTAAGATTTGTACTAAAGTCATCTATTCTATTCGCTTCACCATCAAGTGAAGTATTACCTGTACCCGTTAATTTTATATTATTTAGTATGGATAATGTAACGCCACTATCCATATCACGTAGACCTAACTCTTGTTTTATATCACCTCCATCTTCTAGTAATAATCCGTCATTTTCATCTGCAGCTGTATTCAATAATATTCTGTCAGGTGTGTGATCAAAAACTGTTGATGCAAAGTTTCCTATAGTCTTCATACGAGGTCCTGCATAAACAAATCCTTGTCTTACTGTCGTTGATCTAAACGGTGTATCAGCAGACTGTGGTAACTTTAATGTGATAGCTTGGTTTAAAGTAACGTCTCTTGTATTTCCAAATGATGCACTACCCTCAATACCTAGTTGTGCATTTGTACGTTGAGTTGTTCCATCTGTAGGTGTACCCAAACGTCTACCAATTTTCTCAGCAAAGATAACTCTAAGTATTTCAACAACCTCATCTGCTTCTGTAAGACCAGAAAGACGAGTATAACCTTTTTTCAATCTAGCATTTAATCTTGTTCTTACTGCAACTTCTCCAGCAAAATAAAAACCTGCTGGGTGTGCAACTGATTTTAAATAGTCTCTCCATTCAGTAATGGATTCTCCAACTTTTACAATATATGAATAATCTTGGTAGTATAAACTGTCTTGTATTTTTTTTGTATTCTCAGAAACTTGTCCGTCAACACCTATAGTTACACCATCAGTTTCAATAGCAGTACCAATAGTAGATACCATTGTTGATTGAGGAGTATCAGTATTAAAATTTCTTACTCTCATAGTATTACCAGAAGTAAGACCTGTAATTGTAACTTTATCTTCAAAAGAGTTAACAACATTTGTAAGTGTTAGTAGATTTGTATTAGCATTAAAACTTTCAAAAGTTGCTGTTGCGGTAACAGTATCGTCTCTTTGTATTTTACCACCGGCATCTGCTGATAAAGCATCTGTGCCATCTAGTATGATGTAATCTATATTATCTTTTAAAACATATTCATCAAATACAATTCTATCGTTATCCGTTTCATCACATAAAATATCTGGAGATTTACTTTCAGGTACTGCATCTGAAACATATTCTTCTAAAGCAAATTGTTCACCGTCTTCAGTAATTAAATCACCACGTTCAAAGTCTTCTAATCTTACTACAGGTTGTCTAAAGTCTTCAAGTAAAATAGAATATTCAACTTGTTCATATCCTTCTAATTCAATATAATCTTCAGTAGTTGCTGTAACGGTTTCAGATCCTGTAAAAGAACTTGAAACATTATCTACTTGTAAATGTAATTTTGGTGAAACTTTAGGAGAACTTTCATATCTAAAACCATGATCTATTATTATAGCATCTAATGCTTGACCTGTGGTTGATGATACAGCGTAAAGATTAACACCAGTACCAGAAGAATTTATATCCACAATTGGTAGTGAAAGATAACCACCACCTTTATTTGTAAGTCTTATTTTTGTAACATCATTTAAATTACTATTTGTTTCTGGTTCTTGTACTAATTGAAAATCTGTACCATCTTCTAAAATAATAACACCATCATCATTAGCATCACCTTCTAAAGTAAAACCACCATTAACAACTGCAACATAACCTGCAAGACCTGTACCACTTTCTGGATTAGTTACGTTCAATGTTTCATTTACTGCATAACCTGAACCACCATTTTCTACTTGTACACTATCAATAGTACCATAAGTTACAGATTGTATTTGTGCAACTGCACCTGTACCACCTTTTTCTTCAGTAAACGTTATTGTTTCTCCAGGAGAATAATATTGTCCTGGAGTTGTAACATTAATATTATCTACAATACTTTCTATATTACATTCAATTGTGACATCTGAGTTTGTGTTATCAACACCGGTGATTAATGCTTTAGTATTTTGTAATAAAGCATCACCTTCATTTGAACTTTCTTCATCTGTACCATTTAATATAATTTGATCACCTGCATCTGAAGATCCGTCTGTACTATCTAATAATATAAAATCTCCTGCACTATTAGAAAATGTTCCTGTTGTACTTGGTTTGTTTAATACGAGTGTTGCAACTTCGTGTGAAACACCATTTAAATTTATAGTAGCAACAGTTGCTTGTTCTACAACTGAACTTGCTTCATTAACATCTGTATTACCTACAATATCTGCTTGAGTAATTGTTTGTCCAACTAAGTGTTGCATTTGACCACCAGTTGGTGCGTTTAGTGTTACTTTTATTATTTGTTCGTTTTCAAATTTTCCATCAGACACTCTCAACATATCTACTGTTGGATAATATATTTCAGGTGTTAAATTAAATAAAGCACGGAAAAATATTTCATGTCCTTTGACTGTACCTTTTCTTTTATATAAAGATAAAATATTTTTAGTAAGTTGTCTTTTATCTAAACCATCTATAAGAGTATTTGGTATAGTTTGAAGAAAGGCATTTCTAAACTGTATAAAGAAATCATCTATAGTATCATTTACTTCAGCATATTCTAATAACTGTGATAGATGAGCATTTGGGTTTGGTCTATATTTTGAAATAGTACCTTGAGCACCTGAAGATAAACCTATAATAGTTTCACCTGTAATGAATAAACTATTTTCAGTTACAAACAATTGTAAGTTGTCAGTATCTTCAGCAAGTATTGTTGCTGTTTGACCTGAAGTTGTTCCTTTAATTGTTTCACCTTTTGTAAATTCACCTATGCTCGTTTCTTCATTAAGAATATAATCACCTTCATCTTTACCATGTTCATTTGTGGCATTTAAAGCAACAAACCCACCAGTTTGAGTTTCTAATAATATTTGATCAGACGCTTCAACACTTGCAAGTTTGATTTGTGCTGAGTCCATGAAAACATAATATTGTTTTACGAACTCTACTAGTAAAGGATTATTTGCCTGAATATGATGAGGAAATTGCCTTGATACAATGTTACTTATTTTTTTTGTAAATTTTGCCATTTACTAACTCGCATAATTTGATGCTGTGGTATATCCTATACCTGATGTTGTATCATAATCATCAGGAGTAACTGTTACAGTTGTATTGACTTCATCTATTTCTATAACTTGATTTCTAACTGGAACAATATCAACTGATCTTGGACTAACTGTTAATCTTACTCTAGTTGACGGAAGTCCATCAACATCACCAACTTCAGAAACATGTAAACTATTTAAAGTAATTTTACCTGTTGCATAATCAATTGTACCTAATCTGTTGTTTTCATAAGTGTTAACACCGGCAATAACTCTATATAATCTTACATTACCAGCACCATCATCATTTATAAAATGAGTATTTACTTCATCACCTGAAATTTTAAATCCTGATGAAGAAAGAATACCACCTTCTACCTGACGGTGTCCTTCATGTGGATTATAAAATGCGTTATTAAAATTGATTGTATAAGTTGTTGGACCTGTTGTTGTTGCTAGAAAATCTTTATGTAATTTAACAGTTGTAACATTTGAAAGTATAGATGTATCAACTTTATTAATTGTTTCTATGAATTTAGAATGCCTAAACACTTGGTCAAACTGTTGTAAGTTTTCTGTATTGTATGTTGTAATTGCCTCTTGCACTAATGATTTTAAACTGTTTGATGTTTTAGTTGTTGATTTAGCATCATATCTTACAGATACATTTAGTTGTAAAAATGTTTTTTCAGGATCCACAATAATTGGTGTAATACTTGCTACGTTGAAATTTTTAAGTTGAGTTATAATATCAGACTTAGTTGTTTCTGTAAGTGTAGCACCAGCGACAGGATTAATAGAGATATATACTCTACCATAAACGGGTGTATCATTATCTTCACCACCCCATACTTGAACTGAGTTAGCATTTGAATAAATTGATTTAACTTTACTTTCATAATCTTTTACCGTTACTGCCCTATTTTGAGTTGCATATTGTTTTGGTGCGTTGAAACGAATACTAGCAGGAGTTTCAGGATCAGAACCATTAGCACTTGCTACATTAGTTGTTATACTAACATCACTAAATCCACCTACAGTACCAGATAAACTAAATGTGTTTGCACCATTACTATCCACACCATTTGTTACTATGTATGTTAATGAAACAATGTTACCTGTTGATAATGATTGACCTAAAACGCCATCACCAAATTTAACTTCATACTGTTCGTCTTCAGCACCTTCTAAAAAGTAAACTGTAGAACTTGAATTAACATCTGCTAAATCAGTTGACAATGAATAAGTTGTTGTTGTACTATCAGATGAACTATTTTGCACTCTTACTTGTAATGTGCTTGTATCTGCTAAGGCGTTTTTAATTAAAAATCTTTGATTAGCATTTGAAGTATCAACTACGTATTTATTTGTAACTAATGTACCTTCATAAATTCTTAAATTTGAAAAAGTATAAACACCACTCACTGGTGTAATGGTAGTATCTTCTTTTACAATATAGTTGTAAGTTGTACCATCAACTGTAGTTGTGAAAGTTGTACCTTGAGCGGCAGTTAAAGTTGAACCAGATGCATTGTTGACAACTAAATTTATATCAGCATATGGTGCTGTCGCACTTCTTGGTGTGTAACCTACATGTTTAGCATGTGAGACAATACTGTTTCGTAAGTCAGCGCTATCTAAAAACATTTCATTAGCAAGAACATTGGCATAAATGGCATTGTAGTGTGTGTTATAAGATAGTACATCTAATAACGAAGACATAGCAGAACCTTCAAAATCATAATCAGTAAATTGGTCTTGTTGTCTTAAAAATTTTTTTAAATTAGTTTTGATTTCATCAAAATCTAAATCTGTTACTTCTAATTTTTTATTCGTTGCCATTATCTGCTTCTTTCTAATAGTGTTGTGAGTTGTACTAACTCACCAGGTATATTTCTTACATAAAAACTTATTGTAACTTCGTAAGCATTTCTATCTAAATTAGGTCTTGCATCAACACTTACTAATCTAACTCTTGGTTCAAAATTAACAATCACTTCTTCAATAACTCTTGTTAAAGAATTAGCAGTAATTGGATTCATTGGCTCAAATAATATAGATGTAACATTTGATCCAATCTCAGGATGAAAAGGTCTCTCAAAGTGATTAGTTAATATAAGATTTCTTACAGATTGTTTTACTGCCTCGACATCTTTTTTCACAATTACATCATCTGTATTTGAGTTTCTTTCAAACGATAATGCTAAATCTTTATATAATCTAACACTTCTACCACTAGCGTTTATTCTTTGAGCGTCTCTATATCCTGATTTTACAATAGCCATAAGACTATTTATAACGATCACCCAACAAAAACGTTAGAACTTCCATCAGTTAATTCACCGGCATCTACAGCATCACCTACTCTCGCAACAAATTGACCACTAACTCTAACAGTTGATGAACTTCCTGATATTGATGCTACGTGTGGAACACAAACTATACCACTAAGTATATCATGTGATACAGTATTATCATCATATCTAGCAATTAAGATACCATTTGCTCGTACTGTAGATTGACCAGGTGTGTCTAATGTACTTGTAGTATCACACAAATGTCCAGTGCTCAATGGATCGCCTTCTCTACAGACTTTTGGCATTATGGACGCCCTTGTCCTCTATAAACCTTAAATGATCTCTTTTTATGTTTATTCATAGAACTCTTTTTGACTTTCTTACTATCACCTTGTGAAGTCTTTTTAGGTATACTAATATGTGGTACATAACTTTTTGCTAATTTTGCCATATTACCTCGCCGCTTCTAATTTTGCTTTTTTAGCCAATCTTTTTTTTTCTGTTATAATCGCTTGTCTGATTTTTCTACCCATAGGTATTAATATATAGTGGCACATTTCTTGTCCCTTTTTACTAATATATTGAACTGCAATCTGAGTATCTTTGTATTCTGATTGAACTGACCTAACAGCTTTCTTTAAACTAATTGCTTCTCTTTCGTTTTCTACACCTTCATCATTCCAAAACAGGAACTTTCTCATTTTTGACATAACCTCTCCTACAAGTTAAGTACAAACAGCGAACATTGTGTCGCACCTCGTAATTTTGCTGTTGACTTTTATGTCTATTTATGACAATGTATAATATATGATTGAAAAAATAACTGAAAGTTTACAAATAATATATGCTTTTGTACCACAAGAAATCTTTATTGTGATGTTAGCAGGTATTGTATTCTTAATTTTTGAGTGGATGAAAAAGGGTCCTTCTAACAACTAGAAAGACCCTTTTACTTTTTACTGTGTATTTTTGCCTGATGGCATTTCAATAGAGACTTTTGGTATTGGCAACTCGTTAATAACTTGAGCTGCTTTCTCACCGTAGTGATGACCTAACCAAAAAGCACCTATGACAATTAAGACATAGATTATTTTCATTAAACGATTTTTTGTTATGTCTCTCATAAATTTCCTTTTATTATTTTTCTTTTTTCCAAATAGTCCAAGCGCCATAAGCTATAGCAGCATACGCTACTAAACCTGCGATTGGTTTTGCAATTAACACAACTACTCCCAATGCAACTAAAGCTGCACCGTCCCAAGTTGTTCTTTCTTTTATTCTATTTGTTATCCATTTTTTCATATGTATTCTTCCTTTCTAAGGCAAATTAATTCTTCAATGTTGATTGTTACGTGTTTGATAATCCTGTGAATTTTAAAATTAATCCACCTATGATTGCGATTGCATATGTATATGTTATGATTTCTAACATAGTAATATTATTTATACATCTTATCATATTGACCTGCATATATTTCATCTACTTGTTGTTGTGTAGTTAATACATATGCACCTATATGAGTATAACCTTGAAGTTTTGCCCATATAATTCTACGACCACCTGCCTGCCATTTACGATAACGTCCATTTATTTCTCTTACCATTATAGGGTGAAGCATGCCATCTTTTTCCATACTATCAAATAATTTTTTATAATTAATACCATGAGCATCAGCATATGATCGCCAATCACCTAATACGTTATCCCATTTGTATGATATATCTTTGATTGCAAGTACAGTATAATATTGTGAATGTGTAATTTGTTTTGCCTCTAAAACTTTCATAATCTTTTCTTCCAATATTCATCTGATTGAGTAAACTTAAATATCTGATTGTAAACTTCTTCACTAGTTGGTTCATAACAATCTATGTGTGTGTATCCGTTTTGTTTAGCATACCATACACGTTGATGACCTACGATTACTGAATAAGATATATTTGGATTGAGAATGATTGGATGCATCATTCCATTTTCATTTAAATCTTTCATTAAACTTTCTAAACGAAATGAACCACCGTGCTTTGAATTATAATCTATAAAGTTACCCAGCATATTGACGTGATAAACTTTGTGGTATTCTGGAAACTCTATGTGTTTGGCAGAGAGGAGTTTCATAGGTGGTTAAGGTTGGAGGTCTGAAAGAGCAGCATCCTATATATAAGAGTTTTGTCCATTCCTGTACAATATACGAAAATAAATTTATACTACTATATCTAGTTGAGGTCTTCCATTATCTCTTGTCAATGGTACACTTCTTACTCTATTCATAGGAAGACCAGATGCAATCACCTTATGCATAAAGGTTACAATTGTTAATCTATCATCCTGTGTATCTGTACCAAAATCTTTTACACCATGCCATATATGACTATCAAATCCTATCATACGATTATACTTGTTTGCAAAAAAACAATCTTCAATAAATCCTGCATTATGTTTATCTTGGTAAGGTTGTTGTTCATCTATTGTAATTTCACCACGATAATATTTTTGTTTAATGTCTGTAAATTGACATTGAGTATTCATGTTAATAGGTTTGTACAATGATGTACCTGATTTTGGGTGTGCATCAGGTGTTAAGTAAATGATTGTAGTATGAATGTCTGGAAAGTCAGAATGAATCCAACCGTGTTTGTATTGACTAGGTATTCGTTGAAAGAAACTTGTTGCTTCAAAACGAATATTTTGATTATTCATTTCATCATTTGTCCAGAAAGAAGTAAAATACTTTTTCTGCATCCATGCCCAAAACTCCTCATCTAATAGATGAATAGGTTGAGAACGATATCCGGGCCAGTTACCACTCTCGTGTGGACGCCATTCTATTTTATCAGACTTTGCCATCTTTACAACATCATCTGGTGCATCAAAAAAATTATCAATCACCGTAGTGGGAAAATGTATCATAATCTACGAGTTTCCTTTCCTATGCGCCGTTGAAGGCATCAACATCATCTGAATTAGTATTCACTACTGGTAATTCTTCTTCGTTAATCTTTAATTCTTTTTCTAGTGCTTCTACTCTACTTTTAAGTTTTTCTATTTCGTCCATTAATTCTTTAATTGACATTTCGTTATTCTCCTTTTCACTTGTACATTCTCCACAACACTCTGGTGTGCCACAATGTATATGTTTGTTCATATGGTATATAGTAGGGTAGTTTCCAGTCTCCCTTTCACTACCCTACAGAAATACTTATGCGTTTGTTCTACCAATTGTTATTTGATTTTGGTGAATAATGACCAAGTATTTTATCTTTGTTAGGTCCATGTTTAATTCTATAACCAGATGTTCCGCCGCCGTTTATTTCAACTTCTCGTCTGGCACTAAACATTGCCTTAACTTTTTTTTCTTGGTCTTTTGACTTACTGTATTGTTCTAATACTCTTGTATGTCTATCTTTCATTACACCCTCCTTTTTAAAGTTAGGTGCGTTCCTTCAGCATTCGCTTACTTCCGTCTTACTTGTGTGTAAGATGAACGTATATACTCTATTTAGTATAGATATGAGTTACCTGCATATCAGAAACTATTATATCACATATTGTATGTTTTGTCAAGCCTAGAACAAAATGAGAACATTCTCTCCGGCTGCGACAATTTTGCACTTGTATTCCTCACCTGTTCTGATAAGATAAGCAGTATATGAAAACAAAAAACAACACTCAAAATATGAATATGCACGTGATCAGAAACATTGCATATTCTTCGATAAACAAAATGACAAAAAACATATCTGAAATCATTGAACTTGATAAAGAATTAAAATCGTCAATTGATATCAATATGAAAAATGCAATCAACAAAATACTATACGATTACAGATATAAAAAAATTAACTCATAACAGAAAGAAGACTACATTATGACAACACAAAAAACAGATGACTTTTACGAAACTATGAATAAAGTTGATAGTACATTATACGAAGTTGCAAAAGTATTAAAAAACTATGATGCATCTTTAAACGTAGAAGACTTAATGATTACTGTTTACGAACTGATAGAAAGTAATATCTATAAACAGAAAGTAGATGCGTCATTTAAACAACAACAACTGAAAAAAGATAACACAATCGTACACTAGTACAGAAAGAGAGAAAACAATATGATGACATATGAACAATTATCAAACGAAGTAGATACACTCTTAGAGAATACAGAAAAAAAGATGTCTGATCTCATAGAGAAGTTTAATTCATCAAATAAAGATATGACAGTAGATGAAGTTGACTTATCATATAAGTTTAATGAATTAAAAGATTACGTTGAAGACTACGTCATTGTTGAAGAAGAAGACGAAGACGAAGACGAAGACGAAACAAGTGCTATAGTTTAAATCAACAACAAGGAGAACATTATGATCAAAGTAAAAAAAACAGCAAAGACACTCAACGAAGGTATCCAAAACCTAATGACCGGTGCAAAAGACGATTACATTCAAATGTCCACAATGGGTGGCAAAGAACTAACCGGTTATTCTAAAGAACAAGTCGATAATTGGAATCGTTCCGTTTCCATAAAGAATGGACAAAAGTATATCAAAGTTGTAAGAGAAAACAGCGTATTTGCTTTCATTGTAAAAGAAGACTTTAAACATTTTAAAAAAGGTGATATATTGAAAGCCGCTGGTTACAATGCACCTGCTTTAAACTCTGCTAGAGGAAATGTATTAACTGGTAACTATCCAATTCAATGGACAGGACCTTTATATCTGAAATAGTATGACAACCAAATACAAATACATTGTAAAAGACAAAGAGAATAACCAACATGAATTTAGTACTGCCTGCGACGCTGCCATATATGCATGTAATAATGAATATGGTCCAGGCATGACAATACTCACAAATGATAGGAATGCATCACAGACTTGGATACATTTTGAGTATAGGAAAGACTTATAATCTCCGGGTATTTTTTTGCTTACAGTAGTGAAAATGGTTTGCTCCAGTATTGACGTAGTGGGCTGTTCTACGATATATGCCTAGAGTGTCTACTGCATTTATAGATTGAGCATAGCGCTCCAGTTTTTTCTTACGTACTTGCTAGTTTAAGTCTATCGTACCACCGTCTATATCAACACTATCACTACCTACTACATCAAAGTTACGTGAAGTAATACTAATGTTGTTTGATGCATCTATACGTAGGTTATCCATAGACATATTCATATCACCATCTACGAACTGATTGATATTACCTTTGACGTTCATATTTAAATCACCGTTACGGACCATAATGTTAATATTGGCGCCTGCACCTACTTCAATATCATAGTGATTGCCTGCCGTATCATTCTTATTCACCTTAATCTTTAATGCACCGTCTATAGTACGTACCTCGTCTCCGCCTACAAACGCAAAGGAATTGCTGTTGACAATGTCGTATTTATCTGATATAATAGAACTTACATAAGTGCCGTCATTGCTATACTCCTGGTAAGAGCCGGCTGCATGGGAGAGGTGTACTCTCCGCTGTCCTAATGTATCGTCAAACTCTAATACGTGTCCGCTTTCTGTAGTGGTAACGTGATTGTATGGATACTGTGGTGCATAGGTGCCATTCACTACAAGAGGCACATCAAAGGTCGCTCCACTACTACCTGGAATTGTAAGATTACTTCCTACTGTGGGTATATCAAATCCATCAAAGTCAGACGTTGCAATTGCCGTACGCCTGTTACTATCTCTGGTTACGGGATTGTTCGCTGTTTGTTCTCCTCTGGCAAGCTCAGATACATCACTCTCACCTGCAACGAGAGGATACTTTCCAAACGGATCACGGAAACCTAATTCTGATTGTGCTCCAGCTTCTGCCGGTCGTCCTGGTAATGCACCATGGATCAAAGGTTCTTGCTTATCACTATCTCTAAACGTAATATAGACCCACGTGCCTTCTACAAAGAAAGGAGGTGTTGTACCTAGTCCAGAGTTACCGCCAGACGATACCAATACGGTTGCCCATGGCAGCTCAGAGATAGGTAAAAGATTACGCTCTGCTGGGTGCAAACCTAATACTCTCACACGAAAACGTCCTAGTTTCTCTGGATCGTTCCTGTCTTCTATCACACCTATGTAATAATTTCTCATTGTGTTTCTCCCGGACGCCGTAAACTTGCCAGTTTAGTACGACTAGACTTCATATTCTTTTGCTGTTTTGCGTATAATGATCTCTTTCTACTTCGTTGCATCTTTTTCGTTGTCCTGTCTATCTTTATTTCGTGTTTCTTTCGCTCTACCAGGTCGTATGCATAGTATCGTTAAGTCGCTTTTGGACCTAGGACCAATCACTCCTGTACTACGAATAACTTGTTGTTTGTTTGTCTCATTTCGTATCACTATATCTGTATCTGTATTATACTTATGTGTAACGGCATGAGGTTCATACGTTGTCACTTCTATTTCTCCTTCTGTACATTCTATCTCTATATGAGGGTAGAGTTTATATTCATTGTTTCCATTTGTTAATACACCATACATATTGGTCTCTCGCCACATGTCTATATGTCACTCTCCTGTTGTATTGTGTTTGATAGAGACTTATAAGGTTTTTCAACACTATCTCGTACACAATCAAATGTTGTTGTATATCTCGTGGTGTTTACGGTATGCACTACGTTTGTGATGAGCCAACGACCAGAGAGGAAAGTGTCGTGGATTCTTGTCGTAGTCTTGTCTAGCGGCTCGTAGGACGGAAGTCGTAGAGTGACTATGTCTCCGGCTGCGAGGTTAGAGTTACCAAAAACGGTGACTTTTGCGGATAGTTGGTCGTATCGTAGTTTGTTATATCGTCTTTCCTGTAGAAGATTTGAATGATTATCGTATGTTCTTGTGTCTGTTGTACTTTGTGTATGCAACCCAATATCTTTGGTAGATACGGTGATATTTGCATCATTGTAATCAAACAGCGTTCTATTCGTTTCTTCTGGTGTTTTGGTGTATAGCGTTCCTGCGTTGCGTCCTGGTCGTGTATGCACGGATTCTATAAAGTTATCCAAGTAGTTATTTCGTTTTGTTTCAAAAGACTTGGTATACACGTCATAGATGTATTGTGTTGATGCAAGTAAACCTGTATTCATCGCCGCTAAAACATCTTGGTTTTTTGTAATACGATACTCTAAAATGTTTTGCATATCTTCAGCAATTGAACTATCTCGTTTTGATGGTTGAGATATAAAATTTTCTTGTGGTAATCGTTCTATCTCTGGATTACGGTGTGTTAAATGTGAAAAACTACGAAAGTTATATCCACGATGATTTTCAAAGAATAGAAAACCAGCAGAGTTTCTAAAGTCTCTGGATGCACTTCTTTTTGCTAATATTTGTTCTATAAAAGAAAATGGTGACATCATATTTCCTAACACTTTACAATGCAATGAACTATACTCTCGTATAATCTCTTTTTCTGTACGCAACATATTTTGGAGTATTTCAAAAGTAATGTAATCTGATGAACCACTATACGCTGATTTCAACTTCATTCGTTGATTAGTCATTGCTTCTTTGGTTGTAAATGATAAGGTGTAAACTTGTTGTCTTTCAGCACTACGCACTTGGTCAGATACTTTGTATATTCTTGCACGGAACTTTGTAAAATCAATCTTTTCATTTGTACGACTATCATCTGTAGATAGCGTAAATTCTAATTCTTCCTGACCTATAATAGGCATATTTTGTATATGGTTCGCCACATCAGCGATTACAATGTTTCCGTAAAGTGAATTTGCGTGTATGCTTTCGTAGATGTTCAACTCAACCATTAATTCTTTAATGTCAAGTGAACCACTTACACTATGAAGTATTATTCTATCTAATTTGTAATCACCTGCTTGGTTCATTCAAGCCTACCTTTGTATTAGTTTTTCAAACTCTTCCTTAAATTGTAATACATATGCACGGTCTAATAGGCGTATTGTTCTTTTGTTATCATTAAGGGTTTGTTCATTTTCATAATTTGTAACAGCAACTGCGCCAACAGTATCACTTGATACAATTAATTTTTTTGTTGTATCACCAGAAGACGCATTGACTTCGTGGACCGTTGGCCGGGGTATTGCATCAAACATTGCTGGACCGGATTGGGTCGGTTACAGCGTGATGAGCGGCCTCATTGATGCTGTTGTAGCAGGCAACAGCAAGATACAAGTCCAGGATATCTATGCCTATGAGCCTCCTACTCTTTCCAATGGTCAGTATCTCTATCTCCATGGTGGTTCTAATGGTCTTACAGCT
>Ga0070749_10000546_pt1 | contig 25300 bp, 28 predicted proteins | sample VirMetDEL_Nov_18_FD_75180 | JGI IMG/M metagenome (GOLD analysis project Ga0070749, IMG submission 75180) | Aqueous microbial communities from the Delaware River and Bay under freshwater to marine salinity gradient to study organic matter... | ecosystem: Environmental > Aquatic > Marine >...
GCCAAGAGGGCGGCCCATGGGTGCCTCACCTCCGACCACGAGGTCCTGACCCCCTCTGGGTGGCAACCCATCAACACCATCGATGTGGGGATGCGCGTCGCCTGCTGGGACACCGATGGATCCATCTCCTTCCAGCCCACCTTGGGGGTGACCAGCTTCCTCTACGAGGGAACCCTCCATCAGTTCGAGGGCACGGCCTATTCCCTCCTTGCCACCCACGATCACCGGATGCCCTACACCACCGACAACAAGTTCAAGGTGGCACCAGCCGAAGCCCTCCCTTCCTCTGCTCGCCTGCCCGTGGCCGGCCACTATGTCGGGGGCCAGCAGACCGTCACCCCCATTGAGGCAAGGCGCATTGCCGCCCTGCAAGCCGACGGCAGCAGCACCTCAGGCAACCTCCGCTTCCATCTCAAGAAGCCGCGCAAGATCCGGAGGGTTGACTTCCTCTTCGGCCCCCAAAACTGGGTGACGGATAGCAAGGGCGCAAAGTCCTGCACCATCTCCCGCAAGGTATTCAATCCCGATAGCTTCAAGCTGCCCGGCCCCTACCTCTTGGGGTGGTCCCGCGAAGCCCTAGAGGCATGGCTCGATGAGACCCGCCACTGGGACTCCCACGTGGGCAAGACCCATGTCAGCTTCCATAGCGTCCGCAAGGAAACCATCGATTGGTACCAGACCATCGCCGCCCTGTGCGGGAAGGGAACCACCTACCAGGGAACCACCCTCAGCGGCTTTGGCAGCATCGTCCATAGGGCCAACCTCAACCGGCGCACCCTGAGTCGCGCGTCCCACCTGAAGGTCACCAAGATCCCCACTGAGGGGACGCCAGTGCACTGCCTCACCGTGCCCACCTCCTACTTCCTGGTGCGCCGCAACAACAAGATCATGGTCACTGGCAACAGCAACTACGGGGGCAGCGCCTACACCATCGCGCGCGTCCTCAAGGTGGAGACCAAGCTCATCGAGGAGTTCCAATCCAAGTATTTCCGCACCTTCCCCAACCTCAAGAAGTGGCAGGTCTGGGTGGCCCAGCAGGTACAGACGGAGCGCCACCTAGTCACCCCCTTTGGCCGACGCCGCAACTTCTGGGAGAACCCCCGCGACGACACCACCATAAGGGCGGCCATCGCCTACGTGCCCCAGAGTACCGTGGGGGACATGACCGCGCGGGGCCTCCTCGCCATCCGCCAAACCCTCCCGGAGGTGCAGATCCTCAACAACATCCACGATGCTGCCTTCGGCCAGATCCCCCTCCACCTCAAGGACACCCTGGTGCCCCGCATCGTGGAGGCGCTGACATTTCCCTTGCAGGTAAAGGACATATGGGGTAACATTCGGGAGATGACGATCCCGTGGGAATCCCAAACTGGGATGAACTGGGGCAAGCGCAAGAAGGACAACCCGGATGGACTGGCCTGACTACCTCGGTAGCAAATTCCACAGTGAGCGGCTAGCCTCTTCCATCCGGGCGTACTGGAGGAAGCGCGGCCACGAAGTCAAGGTCTGGGTCGAAAAGGAAGGTACCGTCTATGTCATCCGCAGCACTCTCCAGTTCACGTTTCCGTTTGCCCAACCGGCGCGAAAGCACCGTTGAGGAACTCCTCTTCAACGGGGAGCGCTACCACCTCTCCTACTCCACCCTCGGCGGGAAGGTGTGGGAGGTCTTCATCTCGGGGCCCCGGGCGGGCACGGACCTCTATGCCATTTGCTGCACCGCCGCCACCCTCGTATCCCTCGCCCTCCAGCATGGGGTGCCCCTCTCCGTGATGCGCGAAGCTGCCCTGCGCGACAAGGAGGGTAATCCCGTAGAGATCGTGGGAGCCGTGTTGGATGTCCTCTCCAACTCTGGGGCATAGGCCCCTCTACCTCCCCAAGGACAATCCTACGCGCATCCAGCGCAAGGGCATCCTCTACGAGAAGAAGGTGGTGCGCCACCTGGCTGAGGGGGGCAACCTCGACACCTTCATCATCCACGGCCAATGGATCTACTGGGACAAGGCGGTGTGCCAGCCCGACATCATCGTCGTGCCCCCCAAGGGTCCCGTCGTGGTGGTGGAGGTGAAGCTCACCCAGAAGCGCAACGTGGAGAAGAAGCTACGCGAAGTCTACGGGGTTGCCCTCCAGCACATCTTTGCCGGGCGTAGCCTCTCCTACTGCCAGATCTACAAGAACCTCGACGACGGGGAGCCCTTCTCCCTCGACCCGTGGGACATCCTTACCCTCAAACCCTTCGAGTATGGAGAGATACAATGGCGCTGAATGAAATGCTGGAGATCCTCGACGAGTGGCTGCAGGATAACACTGCGGAGCCCACCCACCTGGAGGACATCGTGCAGCTTCTAGAGGTTATCGCAGAACACCTGCGGGACCTCGAAGGCAACTAACCCAGGAGAAGCTGGAGTTTCACCGATTCCAGTATCCCCGCCATCTGCACGGGGGAGATGAGGCCGGCGATGGTTCCAAAGGAATCGTTGTCCTTCGTCATCCCCACCACCACGAACCCCTCCAGGTTCCCCTCGGCCACCAGCCTCTGCAACTCCGCGAGGGCCTGGGTAATCTCCGGCATGCCGGTGTCCCCCTCCTTGGCGGGGCGCATCCCCTCGGGTATGTGCTTTGCCCTGAAGTCCACGATGTCAGCCACGCTTGATCTCCTTCAGCATCTTCTTGGCCATCTTGCCCACGTTCTTGGGCTTGCCCACCGCCATCTTCTTCTTCATGGGCGGCCTCGAAATCTGGGCGGGGATGTTGGCGCGCGTGATCGTCATCGCAGCTTCCTCTTCTTGGTGATGCACCCAAGGGGAATCATCATCTCCCCCCAGTAGCTGGGATCGTTGGTATCATGGAGGTCCATCGTACTGACGATGAGCACACTGGTATCCGTCACCTTGTGGACCCAGCCCACGGTGCGAATGTGGGGGGCGGCGAGAGAGTCGATCTCCTTCTTCTCCCGCCACTCATGGCCGCCCAGCGTCGCAGCGTCCACCCACTCGATGTAGTAGAGGTCACCCGCCTTCATGACGCTCTAGCTTCTCAAGGATCTTGAGGAGAAGCTCCTTCACTTCCTTGAGGGTGGGGTCGTCTTTCAGCGGTCCATACATATAGCAGGAGCCAAGCAGCGGGGGCAGGTCCCACGATTGATTAAAGTGTGCCATTGAATTTCCAAGCCTTTCCTTCGGTGACGATGCAGGCCACGTCGCCCTTCACACCCACCAGCGTCCAACTCTTGGTGCCGGCATAGAAGGTGTAGATGATCTCGGGGGCCTGGAAGGTAACCTGAGGCACCTCCCCGAAGTTGTCAAGGAGATAGCGGGCTACCCCCTGTGCGGGTCCGCAGTTGGCCCACGCCGTCCCCGGCAGCAGAGTGAGGAGGAGGGCCAGCTTCTTCACGACGCCATCTCCATGGCCACGCTCTGCACATCCTTGACGCGCTTGGCCCAGCCCTTTCCAAAGGTATCCCAGATGGGCAACCTCTGGAGGAAGGCCAGCCGGTACTCGCACACCCACGGGATGAGCGTCGTGGGGTCTGCCTTCTGTATGGCACCTAGCGTCACGGGACCCAGCACCCCATCGGCATTCACCGCCAGCGCCTCCTGTACCGCCACGATGGCCCGCTTGGGACCCGAATTGACGGCGTAATCGAAGAGGCAGAGATCCACCCCCTTGGGTAGCTCGTCCCCTCGCACCTTGTCCCAGTAGCGCTTGCGATAGATCTCGTCGCGGTGCGCCGCCGGCATATTGCGTAGCTCCTCCTTGGTGGCCTCGCGGCCCAGCCAATGGGAGTACGTGGCAATGGTGATGCCCTGCATCGTGGCACCGCCGGGGTCGCGGGGGTGGTCGGCCCACCCGCCCTCGTGGCGCAGCACCTCAGCGAGGCACCTATCGAAGTTGTCCTTCACTTCTTGCGCTCCTGCGCCTTGTCCCAACTGCGAAGGGCACCCATACCCAACATGCCGAACATCAACTCCCACAAGTTGTTATCCAGCACCGGCCACTTAGGAATGGGGTGCCCCGCAAGGGAGAGAGTGAATCCGGCCAGCGGTACTAGCATATACGAGTAGGCCAGCGCAAGCGCACACACCCAACCGATGGCAGGACGCCACCCTGAGACGAAGACGCTCTGGTGCCCGGCCTCGGCCTTGTTGACCTCCATCTGCCCCAGGTCCCCCCGAAGGGAAGCATCCAGGAGGGTGGCCTGCATCTCCAGCTTGGCTTTCTCGGCGGCAGCCTTGTCAGGGATGACGCGATCAAGCACAGTCCCCAGCAGGGGCAGCAGGGCACTGAGGATGGGCAACATCACTTCTTCCTTCCAGAGGGACTCACCGGCCAACTCTTCCGGGCGGGCCCGGTCTTCTTGGCGGCCATCGTGGCCTTCTGCGAGGGGGTCATGCGGGCGGCAGCAGCGGCGGGCCGGCAGGCAGGGTAACCGCGCTTGCCCTTCTCAGCACCGCTGCGGCCACACTCCTTGCCCGTCTTAACGTCAACCCACTTCTCCCCGAACCACTTGCCCAGGCCGCCCTTCACTTCTTCTTCACGCGGTTGTCCGCGCCTCCCCACGTCCCGCCCTTCTTCTTGTACTCCTTGGCAGCCCACGCATTCGCATACGCGCTGGGGTACACATCGAACTTCTCACGGGCCGCCGCCTTGGTGGCAGCCCACAGCTTGGGGTTCTTGGGGGTGGACTTGGCCATTAGCAGTTCCACGCGCGCAGGGACTTGTTGATCCTGCTGTTGGGGTCGTTGGCCGTCTTGGCCGAGGTTAACTTCTTCTTCATGCCCTTCATGCGGGCGCAGAAGCTGTCGCGGCGCGGGCCGCCTTCCGGCTGCGGAGCCTTGAGGCCGGGCTTGCCAGGGTTGGCCCTATTGTAGGAGGCGCGGCCCTTGGCGTTGAGGCCGCCCGCTTCGGACTTCCCCTCCTTGCGCTGCCACGCGGGTGTCTTAGCCATAGGTATGCTCCAGCTTCCGGGTGCTAATGAATTCCCAACCGTCATGCGGGAACCCCCCGGCCACACCCTTAAGTAGTGTAACCCCGGAAGTCCACATGGCCTGGGCGGGACCAGCATAGCCTTCTTTCTGGTTGGGGTCAAGATAGCAGCCGGCCACCAGCCCGAAGAGCTTCTCCCTGCCCTTTCGGATGGCCACGTCCCAGATGTGGGTATGGCCCATGACGCACGAGCGGTACTGCTTCTTGAGGAGAGTGGCCGCCGGGTACTCCCCGCCCACGCTCTTGCCCATCACCCCCGTCACGAAGTAGTGGGAGGCGGCGAGGCCCCGCACCTGGAACTCCTCAAGGAAGGGCACCACCTCCCAGGTGGCCAAAGCCAGGTCGTCGGTGCTAAGGGTACCCCGTAGCTCGGGGACGTTGTCCACCGCCCTATCGATGCGGGCCTCGTGGTTCCCCATGAGAAAGACCTTCTTGCCCTTCCACAACCCCAAGGTGAAGAGGGCCTGGTTGGCGGCAGCCATATCGGCGTTGATGGTCCTGCCGTCGAAGCTGCCCTTCCGCCGCCCGTTGCCCGTGAGGGCGCTGCCGTCATAGGAGGAGAGGGAGGGCATATCGGCCAAGTCCCCCAGGCACAGGAGCATATCCGGCTGGGTATCCTTGAGGTACTTGAGGAGCCACTCGAACCGGCGGTTATTGACTCCGGGGCGCGCGTGGGAATCCGGGAGGATGAGGACGTTCACTTGAAGATCTCCTCAAGGGTCGGAAGCTCCTGCTTCTTGTCGCCCAGGATGAGCTTCCAGATGGTGGGGCCCACGCCCTCCCCGTGGCAGTAGATGCGCATGCCCATCTCCGCCGCATGCTCGAAGAAGTACTGGGCGTCCTGTGAGGCGGCAATCAACTCCCCCGTGCTCCAGAACTTCTTGCCCGTCTGCCCGATGGAAATCTCCATGTACTTGGGGCGACCCTGCTCATCCTTGGCCGTCTTGTCAATTTGGCCCTCGGGGTAGCAGAAGTCGAATCCGAAGAGGTGGAACTCGCTATACCCCAGGGAGAGGCTCAGGGACATTGCCCGCCACGCCGCGCAGGTGCCGCCGTTGACGAGGAGGGAACCCGGCGGGAACACCTCGCTCTTCAGCAGCGCCTGCGTCATGGCGTGCCAGCCCCACACATTCTTGGTGCGCGCCATCACGTGCCGCGTGACGGAGGGGTCGGACATCGAAGCCACCAGCACCTTCGTGGTGGGCGGGATGTCCTCAAGGAGGTCGGTGCGCTTGATGCCGTGAGTGGAGATGCCATCGACGGGGCGCGGATCCAGCAGCACGAGGTAGTGGGGGTCGATGCCCCAGCCCAGCACCGTGGGCAGCGAGTGCTTCACCACCGCCACGTCGGCACCCTCCCGCCACATCTTGAGGATCTTGTCCTTCCTCTTGTGGATGTCGGGGCCCGCCGACACAATCACCAGCTTGCGGGAGTGGGGCCGCGCCTTGGTGACCCACCGGGAGAGCAACTCCATGTTCTCCTTGACGTTGCTGATGATGTGGTCCTTGGGCATGCAATCCTGCGCCGTGACCTTGAGGGGCACACCCCCCATGCCCGCCCCCGGAAGATCGGGGAGGCCCTCGCCCACCGCCGCGATCTGGACGATGCCACCCCCTGACACCCTATCCTTGCTCTTGTAGACGCGCTTCTCCCGGAGGATGCGGGTGAAGGTGGCCTCCACCCCCCTGAATTCGGCAGCGGGCATCCCGCCCTCGGGGTCCGCCACGTAGTAGTCGTCGAAGACCACCACGGGAATGCGCTTGCACATCTCCCAATCATGTGCGATGGTATCCACCGAGTGGCCCCCGTCGAGCCACGCGAATTCCACGCCCGCCACTTCCCGGAGGGTATCCTTGGTGTCCCCCTTCGTGAGGTGGAACTCGAACTTCTTTCCCTTGGCGGCCATCGCCTCCGCGAACTCTCCCAACTTCTTGGTTACATCCTCAAGGGAGAAGTGCTTCTTGATGTTGTGTTCCTTGGCGTCGGTATCCGCCGATGCCTCCTCGAAGAGGTCGTAGCCGTGGTAGACAACGTGGTCGTGTTTCCCAAACGCAACCTGCGCCATCTGCAGGGCCCGGTCACCATTCCATGTGCCGGTCTCCAGCAGGACGCTGGGCATGTAGTGCTGGACGAGAGCCAGCAACTGGTCGTAGCGGGTCCTCAGTCCCGGGATAACCTTGGTGTTCTTGCGAGCCCCCTTGAGGTGGGTGAAGACCTCCTTCAGCGGGCTGTTCTCGAAGGCGTCGAGCCCTACGTAGTCGGGGTCCACGAGGTTGACGGCCTCCAGCCCATGCATCTTGTGCATCTGGAGGACACGCTCGAAGATGAAGGCGTCAGTCCACTCGCTGTAGTTGAAGATCTCCCCCGTCATGTACATGTCGTACATATCGGCTATGAGGGTGCGCCCCTCATTCCCGGCGAAGTAGATGAAGCCCGTCTCCGAGTAGTTGATGCCCTTCCTCCCCAGGTGGGTGACGTGCCCCCGGCAGATATCCTGGAGCCACCCCAGGGTGAGGGGCTTTGTAGTGAGTACATCGCCGTCGAGCCACAGGAAGGGCGCAGGGTCACGAGCCGCATCGTGCAGGGCGAAGACCTTCGCGCAGAACTTCACGGCGTCCAGACGGTAGTTGTAACCCTCCGGGGTGTTCCCATCCTTGTCCGCGTGGGCCCGCTTGAATTCGTTGAAACCCTCGACTTCCTCAAGGCGCTTGACGACGAGGGGCCGGTGCTGGCATGAAACCTCGGCGGGGTCCATCCCATCCACGTAGACGGTGAGGGAGATGTTGGAGTCCCACAGGCGAGTGGAGTCCAGGAAGTTCTTGCCGTAGAGGTCCCAGCCCTTCGGCCCCCAAGAAGTAACGATTCTCATCGGAAGAGGTCCACCTTATGGTTCCAGTTGTAGAACTCGTGTTCAACCAGCGCCTTCTCCGCATTCCATGCGGCAGCGTAGGGAACGTCCTTGTAGTTGGGGAACCACGGTCCCCCGTCAGTGAAGTGGATGGCCTTCGGGCTCTCGTAAGAGTAGCGCGTGGTGGGACTGTGATATGGAAGCCAGTTCCAAGTCTCGTCGATCTCCCCTATGGAATCCGTCCACTCGAAACCGTGCAGCCACGACCCCTTCTGGGTGTTGACCGCTTCGAGGTCCAGCTTCCGGCAATGGGGGTGCAGGGGATTCAGAACCATGAGGGAGGACCACAGCTTGCGGTGGTACTGCTGCTGCGCCACCCCGTCCATCTTGACGGCTTCTTTGGGACGAAACTTGTGTTGCACCACCGAGACTGCCCGCTCGGGATCGCAGAATTGGAGCATCTTTGCGATGTCCTCGAAGAAGAGGAAGTCGCAATCCACGAAGACCACAAGGTCCTCGATGCCATTTTGGCGGGCCAGGTGGGGCACGAGGAAGCGCGAAAAAGAGAACTCCGTGGAGAACGGCTTGCCGTCCCCCATGTCGATCATCTGATTGCCTTCCCGGTAGAGTGTGCGCCAGTACTTCCCTGCAGCCTTCAGGGAGTCCAGCTTGAGCGGGGTGATGACGCAGGGAACGCTACAATGCCGCTTGATGCTATGCGCGGCTACCTTGTAGGCGATGTCCTCCCTAGAGTCATAGCCAATGAAGATGTGCAGCATGCCTGAATCTTAGGGGGCATGCCCCCGGAAGTCAAGCTAAATTACTCTCGCAATCTGGCGGCGTACTCCCCGCGAACCCCCTTCGGTACCGCTTCCAGGCGCTCGGGGCCCAACTGCATCTTCTTCAGCTTGTTCTGGATGCTGGTATTGAAGGAGGAGGGATCCTGGATGATGCGGTCCCGGAGGGGCTTGCCCCTATCATACTTGGCAATCTCCTTGAAGTACTCGTTGGCTTCTTGCCGGTACTTCACGCGGGCCTCGGCATCCAGCGCATTGAGGGACTTGTTGAGGGCGGTGGCAATCTTGTCGCTATAGGACTGCCGCGCCTCGTCCATCTTGGTGCCGAGTTGCTTGGTCTCCTCCAGCTTCTCGCGGCCCACCGCCACCTTCGTGGGAGTGAAGCCCATGCCCACCTTGGCCACATCGACGGTCTCCCGCATCTCCTTGGCGGGCACCGCCGGCTCGATCTTGCCGGGGGTGATGAAGCCGGACTCCTGCATCACCTGGGACTTGACGATGTTGCGGACCATCAAGGGGGCCAGGGAGGCGTAGGCCATGGCGTCCTCGCCCTTGCTCTTGTAGGCCAGGAAGTCACGGATGCCGCCGCCCACCGCGCCCCCAAGGGGACCGAAGTTGGTCCAATCGAGTTGCAGCGGATTGAACTGGATGATGTCCAGCGCCGTCCTCTTGGAGATATCCACCCCCGAGGCGCGGAACGGCCCGTTGAGGACCATGTCGGCCAACTCGGCGGGGGTCCCCAAGAAGTTGAGGGCGGGCAAACTCTTGAACATATCCTGGAGGGCCTCGCGCACCTGCGCGCGCACTGCCGTGGGACTGATGCCCAACTCCACCCCGAACTTGCGGGTGAACCAATCGAGGGCATCGCCCGCCGGGGCAAGGAAGGGCAGGCCCCAAATCCCCGAGGTGGACATGATGCCCATGAAGAGGAGCGTCGTCATCTTGCGCGCCTCTGAGGAGTTGGCGAGGTTGCCCCCGTAGTAGCGCATCGACTTGTTGAAGAGGCCCAGCATGAAGATGGGGAAGGCGGCAAACTGGGTGAGGACCCCGAGGGCCATCCCGTGCATGTAGCGCGCACGGAAAGCCTTGGACATCGTACCCTGGGTGTTATCGGAGGCGAAGAACGCGGCCTCCATGGGGTCGTTGACCTCCACCCCCACCTTCTTCCCGAACTTGCCCAGGGTGTCCAAGGTCTTCTTGTCCTGCGCCATCCTAAAGGCAGCGAGGGCCGTGGCCATTCGGTTCATCGTCTCCACGGCGGTGAAGGCGAAAGAGCCTACCTCCACCACTTTGCCGATGAGCTTGCCCGCCGCGTACAACTCCTTTATCTGGCTGCCGGCAAGCTGGGTAGGGGCCTGGTCGCGCGAAAGCATAGCCTGGAAGTGGCCCCGCTTCAAGCCCTCTCGCAGCATCTCCAACTCGGCGGGACTCACCTTGCCCACCAGCTTCTCGATTTCAAAGGGGTCACCCCCCGCAGAAAAGGTGAAGGCCTTGGTGATATCCTTGATGGCCCGCCCGAGTTGCATGGCGGCATTGCCGGTGCCACCCGCCGCGCCCAGGAAGGGCAGGGAGGCGTGGGGAATCTGGGTGAAGTTGACGACGGCGGAGGAGAGGTTGCCCCACAGCGTATAGAAGAAGGCCAGGGCCTTCAACTGGGCGGTGCGCGCCTCGTTGCTATGAAGGTACTCCTCCTGGGTGTTGGCGATATCTAGCAACTTGGGGTCGTTCTTGATGGAGGCCATCGCTTCCCGGCGCAGCCCCTCGGTGGCCTTGTTGGCTACCCAATCGGAGGTGGATGCCACGAACGGCGCGAAGATACTACGGAGGTAGGTATCGTAATTCTCGGGGGTGAGCCACCCCGGGACATTTTCGCGCTTGCGCAGGCGGGCCATGGGCACGGCAGCTTCCTGCCTGAGGGACTGAAGGATGTCCTTCACCTCCTCCATGCTAGCCCGGCCATTCTTCTTGGGATTGAGGATGGCCGTAAAGAGAATGTCCATCTTGGTGATGGCATCGACCTTGGGGAGAAACTGCTTGAGAAGTTCCTTGCGCTCCACCATGTCGAAGGGCTGGGAGATCTCGGTGGCCCCCAGCTTCCTTAGCTCCTCGATGCGCTTGAGGGCCTGCTGCTTGCCCCCGCCCTGGAAACCCTTGATGGGATTCCACCCGAAGTCCTGGAGGTGCATCTGCCCGTTGAGGTTGTAGGTGATGCCCCAGCGCCCCTTGCGGATATGGGGGATGTAGCCCTCCTTGCGGATGGATTCCATGCGCCGAAGGATGAGGGCATCCCTGCCCATGGGTGTCTCGTTGGGCCCATACCCCATCGCCACCTTGGTGGAATCGATCATGTGGGTAAAGAGTTCGTCCATCACCCGCCGCATTTCCTTGCGGGTATCATTCAGTTTCTTGGGGAGGGTTACCGTCTCGCCCTGCTTGACGCCGACGTGATCCTGCTGCGCCGTGATGGTAGCGGTGCCATCGGCATTCTCGGTGGCGAGGCGGCCCTCTGCATCCTCCACCTCCATGATGCGGGTGATGGCCCGCCCCTCTTTGGTGTCGAGGTCGGCCACCCTGCGCATCGACTCGGCATACTCGTAGTTCAGGCGGCTACGAATCTGCTCGCCCGTCTTCAGGGCGTTGACATAGGGGCGCAACTGGGGCCAAGTGGTAGCCAGGTTGTCCAGCGAGACGAAGCCCGACATGAACTTGAGGAAGCCGTTCATGGCGCGGAATGGCTCGTCCCCCGCCTTCATCGCCTCAAGCTGCTGGCGCTGCACCTCCACCCGCTGGAAAGCGGGGGTAAGCACCCTGGACCTCTGGGGGTTGCAACTATTGGCCATCTCTTACCTGCAATCGTAGGGTTTGGTGGCGGGCTCCCCCATCTCCACCTGCCTATTGATATCATCATTCAGCTTGCGGGCAAACTCCGCAAGATCCTTGTTGCCCTTCGGCAGGTTGAGTTCCCGCGAGTTGACTTCGGGGAAGAACTCGGAGATGGCGCGCCACGCCCGGTCCTGCCCCAGCGTCGTCCACTGCTCGCGACCAACTGGAATGTTTTCCTGTCGAAGTTTTTCCTGACGCTTCTTTGTTTCAACTTTCTTATCGACTACGTCCTTGAAGTCACGAATTGTGGAGGTTACTTTTTGACCAAGCTCTTGCAGCTTTGGGAGTTCTACTCCAAGTACATTCTCCACCATGGCAGAGGCTTTACGGGTATTCTGGTACATTGAGTAGATGGTAGAAGCGGGAATCTTGCTGACGATCTCCTTGGCTTTGCGGAAAATCGCAAAGTCTTCCCGTGACTCTTCGAGCATTTTGTCAAGTCTGTCAAAAAACTCCGCTGGCCACTCCGAAATTGGTTGCGAAAACGGATGGTCAGATTCTACGTTCTTGCGAATAAACTCCGCAAAAGCTTGACGATTTTCCGGTTTATCGAAATTGTTCGATGTCAGTGTGTCTAATATGTCGTAGGTGCTTCTACGAAAATTTCCCGCATCTTCTATATAATTTGTTGGTAATTCCGCAATTTCTCCGTCCATCATTATTCTAGCCCATTTAGTACTTCCATCTAAGGCTGCCTCTTTCATAGTATCTTCTAAGCGATGACGAAAAACTACATAGTCGGAGCTTGGTTTAAATGCGGGGATGCCTTCGCGCAACATAGATATGAGTGAATTGTAATCGTATCCATTTATTACAGCATCGAATTCATCTGCAAAAACAGAATTACCCGATTGCTCAAGAATGTTTTTGATGACCTCGGTGCTGCTTTCCGCATCGATCTCACGTAAAGCTTTTCCGATGGCAGCTTGTTTTTCGCGATAAGCCACTATCTGTTTTTGAATTCTGCTTTGAATTGGGTTTCGCGTTTCTCCCGCCTTAGAAACTCTGCCATCGGTGCGCAGGTCAAAATAATCTTGCCATACGCGCTCAACATTGGATTCTGCCTTGTTCATGGCCTCCTTGATTTGCCTGCCCTTGGCATGCCAATCGGAAGGCAACCCCGGAATACCCTTGCCCGAAATGATGTCGCGCATGGTCGTGACCATGTCGGCGGCCTTGCCCGCCCCCGCGCCTGCCGCCATTACTGCCCGTCCCGTCGGGCTCACGGCAGCAGCCGCCTGCCCCATTCCCCGCAGGAACCCGCGACGACCCAGGCCGGAAGACATAGCTTGGGGGATATCGGCTTCGGTGGCCGAAGGGGGCATCGTATCCTGCAGCGAGTTGAGCCACTCGGCCACTTCCTGCGAGGGGGCAAACTTGCTACGCGCCCCCGTGAAGAACCGGCGCAGGGTATCAGCCAGCTTCTTGAAGAACTTGTCTACCGCCGTAAGGGGCTTCTCCTGGGTGGTGGCCCACCTGGAAACCTGGTCCGCGAACCACTCGCCAAACGACTGCCAATAGAGGGAGAGGTCCTTGGCGGGGTACGTCCCTGCTCCTTTTACGCCACGCCCGCTGCGCAGAGCCCGCATCGCCTCGGCGTATTCGCGCGCCGACTTGGGAAGGTTCTCCGCCTGGAACTTCTTGAAGGCAGCCTCGATGCGCCTCCTGACCTCGGGGGAAGCATTCTGCAGGGCCACCTTCTCTACCAAGTGTCCCATCTCGTGTGCCAGGACTTCCAGCGTCTTGACGACGGTCATCCCTGGGCGCACAATCACGACGTGGTCACCATCCCCAAGGGAGACGCTAATTCCATTGGTCCCCGGGAATTTCTGCGCCAGGTCCATGAGCCTGCGCCACTTGCCGGCGAACCTGTTCCCCATCTCCCGCGCGGCCTCAGGAGTAACCAGGAGGATGCGCTGGCCGCCCAGCCCCAGCATACCCATCCACTCGCGGGCAATCCCCGCCACCTCTGGCTTGACATCGGGAGATGCATGCAGCTTCTCGCCCGCCTTGAAGGGGCCGTTGGGATTGGCGGCAGCCTCCTTGTTCTCGGCGGCAACCACGTCAGCGCGCGCCTTCTGCAGCTTCGCCAACTCCTCCTTGGTGAAGAGGGCGTTGTCCCTGACCCTATCGAGGCTAACCGGCAGCAGCCTGTCACCCTTGGCGGGCACATAGATGGTGCTGCCCAGCATTGAGCTAGTCTGAACGAGGGCGAGGTTGCCCTCCTGCCACACCACCCGGCCACCAATGTCCCGGGCATGCTGCTCTGCCAGGCTCTCGGACATCGCTTGGGCGGCGGGGGGCTTCTTCTCGCGGCGCTCCGCCACGTCCCGCGCTTCCTCCACGGACATCCCGCCAATGTCCTCGCGGGTATACCCCAGGCCATATAGCTTGTTGCGGGTGCCCTTGTCGAGGAGTTCCTGCCCGGTGACCTCGGTGGGCTTGTCCATGCGCGGGCTGCCCTCGTCCCTAAACTGGGTGGACAACTCCGCTTCGGGGTTGGCGCGGAAACCCAGCCCGGCGCGCTTCACATCCCCGTTGGAGGAGAGGGCTTCCCAGATGTCCTTGGCCTGCTGCTGGGTGAGTTCAACCCCCGGCCCCCCTGCGGCATCCAGATCCTTCTTGGTCAGGATCTTCTTGGGGTCCATGCGAATGACGCGGTTGCGCATCGCCTCGTACTGCAGCGGGGTAAGCCCCGCCGGGGGATTCTGCAGGGTGCCCTGCAGCGGGGTGACGGGGCGCGACACCTCGGTGCCCAGCGTGACGCCCTCGAAGCCGCCCTTGGTCGGAACCCCCGTGGGCTCCCCGATCTGCTGCCGAACTGGGGTGCCAGAGGGCGTACCCACCTGCTTGACGAATACTCCGTCTTCCCCCTGCACTCGGCCAAGGCGGAACTGAGCGTCCACCGGCACATACGATTCCGCCCCTGGAGCATACTGCGCAAGAATATCGATGACATCCTGCTTGGAAGCATCGAGTCCCGCATCCTTGAGGCGCTGCTGCATGACAGGAAGGGAGACGCGCTGGCCCGCCTTAAGCTCCCCAAGGTAGTCCTCGACTTCCTTGCGTACCCACGACTGCAGCTTGGGTGCCCCCTCTGCAACCTGTGCCCCTTCTTCCCTACGGAGATTCAGTACGAGGTTGCGGGCAACATCGGGGCCCATCTGGGCAATCTGGTCTAGCCTATACCCCGCATCCAAAAGGGCATCACGGACATCCTCGGGGACCTGGGCCCTCTCCGTCTGCAGGGGGGTGGCGCGGGACGGGAAATCCCCGAAGCCCAAACCGGCCAGCATCTCCTCGTCGGCCAAGCGCTCCGTGCGCTCCTGAGTGCGTCGCTGGGTCTCGCGCTGCCGCGCCTCGTCGAACTGCTGGCGGAAAGCAGGGTCGCGCAGCAGGGAGGTATCGGCGTTGCCCCGCTGGATGATATCGGCGTCAGAAGCCCGCTGGGCCTCCTCGGCGCGGCGCGCCTCTCCCCGCCGGGTGGCCTCTTGCTCCGCCGCGACCTTCTTGGCTTCCTGGTCCTTCACATACAGGAAGACTTGGTCCTGGACCTCCAGGTCCAATTTGCGCATCTTCTTGAGATACGCCTTGCGCTGCGAGGGCGGGAGGTTCTCCTCGGCGTACTTCTCCGCCGCCTCCAAATCCACTCGGCCTTCATCGGTAAAGGTCACGTTGGGGTTGCTGCGGCGCAGGAGGGAAACGGCATCCCTTTGGAAGTTGGGGCCGGCGGGCGGCTCCTCACCCAAGAGGGCATAGCGCTCCTGCAACTCCGCTTGGCGCTGCTCTTCGGCCTGCTGCTCCCCGCGCATCTCCCCCAACTGGGCGGCCTCGCGGGCCTTTGCCCTTTGCCCCACGAAGCCAGCAGCCGCGCCGGGCACGGCAGTACCGAAGGCACCCTTGAGGGAGGCTTCCGCGATGTCCTTCCAGTTGATGGACTTGTCCGCCAGCGTGGCAACGGCAAGCTGGTCAAGTAGCTCCTGGGTACCCTCGGTGAGACCTTCGAGGGCGGCGGATTCGAGGAGACCACCGATGGCCCCCGCCATGCCCGGCATCCCCTTGAGGAGGCGGCCCGCCAGCACATCGGAGAGCTTCTCCGAGAAGTCGATGCCCCGCGTCTTCTTGATGAGTTGGAGGGGACCCAGTATGTCGAGGGAGGACTTGAGGCCGCCCACCAGTGTCGCCACCTCGGGCCGCATCTCGCCCGTCTCGGTGTAAATTTTGGCGAAGGTCTCCGGCATATTCTGGGCGGCGGAGCCCAGGGCCAACCCGGCCATCTGCCCCCAGTTCCTGCCGATGAGGGCGGGGGCAGCTTCCAGGGCAGCCTTCTCGATGGCAGCGCGCGTACCCGCATCAACGGCGATACCGGCAGCCTCCCGCTTGGCAATCTCCTTGGCGGCAGTTTCGGCAGCGGTGGATGCCACTTTTCCGGCGGCGCGCGACACAGCGGCTCGTCCCACCGTGGAAGCACCTGCGGCCCCCAGGCCCACGCCGGGAATGGCGGCGGTAGCAAGGCTCACCGCGCCCTCGCCCACGCTCTCGCCCAGGAAAGAGAGGAAGGACCCTACATCCTTGATGTCCTCCAGGCCCACCCGGCTGCCCAGCCCAGACTCCTGCAGCTTCTTAAGGCGCTCCTGGTACTCAAGGAGGTTCTTCTGGGCAGCCTCATCGTACCCAAAGGCACTCTGGACAAGGGCGGGCAGCGCCTCCGAGAGGAGCCCCTTGGTGGTTTCCACCCCGGTGGTAATACCACGGGAGATGGCCCCCGGACCCTCGGGGTTCTTGCCCTGCACCCACTCGACGCCATTCCATTCGGCGTTCAGGGCACCAGGTTTGCCCTGGGCCTCCACCCACTGGGAGGTAGCATCATCCCATTCGACCTTGAGCGGAATCGCCATTCGTCACCTGGGGGCAGCAGGAAGAGCCTGGGGAAGTGCCCCCGTCAGCGCAAGTAGGTTACGCCGCGCCGCTTCCCTGACTGCGGGATCCGTCTGCGGGTTGGCAATAATCTCATTGAGCCTGCGGGTCTCCTCGATGCGCTGGGCCTCGCCCGCAACAGACTGACGACCCTCCGCCCCGATGTAGGCACCGCCAGCGCGCTGGGCTGCCGCCCGCAGGATGGGAATGCTCTCAAGGCGCGAGCGCTGCTCCGGCGTCCTCTGGTTCTCGGGGATGCGCTCAAGCTCCCCGCGCTCCCGCTCCAGGTTCTCGACGATCCGGTAGGCTTCGCCGGGTCGCATCTGGTTGCGCTCCGCTTCCCGCTTGAGTTCAAATTCCGCGCGGTCCAGGGCCAGCTTGGCAGCCTGCCGCCCCTCTTCGCTGACGCCCTTCTCGATGAGGAAGCGCAACTGCTGCTCGGCCACATTACGCTGGCGCTCCGCCTGCCCAAGTTCAAGCAGCTTGCCTTCGACTCCCCGCTGGGACTCGTAGCGACGATAGGCTTCCGTCCGTGCCTCCTTCGCCTCCTCGCGCTTGGATGCCCGCTCCTTCTCCTTCTCGCCCCGATACTGCTCGACACCCTTGGCGAGGGGCTCCGAGATGACGTTGAGGCCGCTGCGACCCAACTCCGGCTTGGCCGCCAGGATGCGAAGGCCCGTCTGCAGCATCGTCATGTAGGGGTCGGCCTTGTAGGTCTCCTCGGCCTTGCGCTCCTCGGGCATCCCCTTGAGCATGCGCTCGCGGATCTCCCCCTCGTTGAGGGGCTCCGGCGGCTTGAACGGGGTGAAGCGCAGGGGTGACCCCGCCCCACCGGACAGCAGGCGATCTATATTCGAGCGCCCCAGATCTGGCTGGGTCCTACCCCCCGGAGTGGCGCTTCCGCCCGGCGGCTGCGTGGTATCAGCGATAACCGGAGGCGCGGCATCTCCGCCAAGCGGCGCGGGCCCTCGTGGCGCACGAGCAATACTCTGGGCGATTTCGGCCCCCGACCCCCCGGAAGAAAGCTCGGGGACCACCGGGATCTGGACGGTGCCCTCGGGACGCCCCGAAACCCGCCGCCTGTAAATCTCGTCGCGAATCTGAGATTCGCGGTAGGGGCCGGGACCCCACGACGTGCGAGACCTCTCCAGCATCTCCTGGAGTTCGCTGAGATTGAACGCGGAAAGAGGGCGCGCGGGGGGCTGCCGCTCTCCACCCATGCCACCAAATTCTTCCATGCCGGAATAATCACTCATGTCACGGGGTCTCCAAGCACATTGATGCCGGGCGGGAATGTCCCGACGTTACCATACATCTGCTGGATGTCGTAGATGTCCAAGCTGCCCTTGCGCGTGGGCTGGGAGGCGGCCCCGGAGGGGCGCGACACGCGAAGCTCATCTTCCTTGGCTTCGGTGGCTCGCCGGAAAACGGGATCCTTTGCGCGCACCTGGGTGATGTAGTCGCGCACCTGGCGGGGCAGCTTCCCGTACCAATCCTCGCCATGCACCTGGAGGTGCCGGTCAAGTTTGGCGGGCCCCCAATTGTAGGCGGCGAGTGCCTTGTTGTCGTCGCCGTACTTCTTCTGCATATTCTTGAGGAAGGTGAGGCCGCCCTCGATGTTCTCGTAGGGGTTGTACCGATTGACCTTGAGGTCCTTGGCGGCATCCGCCCCAAGCTGCATGGGACCGTAATACTTGCTGCCCGCCGTGGCCCTGTTGGGAGAATCGCGCGTCTCGTGATAGTACACGCCGTAGAACGGGGAGGATACGTCCCCCCGCGCAAACCTCTCCTCGTAGTACTTGTCGAGTACTTCGTTGGTCGGCATGAATTAGAATCCAGGCAAGCCGAGTGCCGTGGGGCTCATGCGGCTGGCCCAATTGGAAGCAAGACCTGAAGGCGAGCCACCGTACCCCATGAGGTTGTAGATGCTGGCACCAGTGAGGCCGAGGCCTGCAGCAGTCTGCAGCGGGGACATCTGGGGGATGAGGGTCTGCCCCTGCGTCGTGGTGGTGGCACCCGGCTGCGCCCCCCGGAGGAGACTCCCGAGTTGACCAAGCTGGCCCATCCCATACTGCTGGCCCCGCAGGTACTCCTGGAAGGCGAGGTCACGCTGCTGCTGCTCCAACTGGCGCGGGAGAGCCTGGCTCTTCATGATGGCATCTAGGCCACCCAGACCCAACTGCTGCGCCTGCGCGCCCATCTGGGAGAAGAGAGGGGCCGCCTGCAACTGCCGCTGGGCTTCCTGCTGCGCGAGGGCGGTACCGGAGGTGAAGGCCCGCTCTTGCCCCGTCTGCTGGATATCCGCGAGGCGCTGCCCCAGATTCCTTTCAGCTTCGGCTTCTTGCACACCGTAGCGCGCCCCGCCGAAGGCACCCTGCCTGCTGGCCTGGAAGCCCCTCTGGGGCCGCATCTTCTCGTAGTCCCGCACGGCCTCGCGCTTGGCGATATCGGTGACGTACTGAGTGTAGGGGTTCATGTACTGGGAGTAGTCGATATCGCCCACCCCCCGCGAGCCCAATGCGGCACTTTCAAAGCCGGCGGCCAGCCCTGGCATGTAGGCCCCTGCGGCCTGGGGGGCTGCTCCAATGGCCTGCTGCTCCGTGGCGCTAAGTGGGGCAATGCGCTGCGACGGGTCGTAATACTCGTAGGGGGTGGCCCTCACCTCGGCTTCGCCGGCCTCGACGATCCGCTTGAGAGCATCCTCGTACCACGATGGGAACTGCGACGACTGAACGGTCGTAGTGGGCTGCGTCGAGGTGCTGGACTTGCAAAGGAAACCCATCAGAAACCCCTTGAGTAGACGCCGCCCACGCGGGTAAATCCGTGGCGCTCATAGAAGGCATCTTTGCGCACCACGTCCTCCCCATGCACCACTGCCATTAGGAGGGGGAGTTCCCTCATAGTAGCATATTCGAGGGCAGCGCGCAACAGGTGGGAAGCGATGCGTGAGGTGCGCGCACACGGGGCAACATAGAAGACGAGATCCCCCAGGAACTTCCCGTGGGAGTACCAATGTTCTCCCTCCTGGAGGGCGAGGACACCCGCGAGCCTATCCCCCTTGTGGGCAAGGAAGATGCGGCCCCCCTGCAGGCAATCCCCGAGGGCAGCTTCAACCTTGTGCGGGGCAATGGGAGGCAGCCCCACGGGTGCCCCCGCATGCATCTCCACGAGGAGGGCCCCGATGGCGGGGATGTCCCCCTCCTTAGCGACCCTTATCATAGAGCCTCACGAGGTCGCCCACGCTGTAGTTCTTGGGCGGCTGCTTCTCGTGGCCGTAGGCCTTCTTGCGGATTGCCTTGCGCAGCCCGTCGAGCTTGCGGGCACCCGCCTGGTTGTTGCCGTCCCCCAGCGCCGCCACCGTCGCAGCATCGAAGACAAACTCCCCGGAGGACAACCTCGCGGGCCCCTTCCCGTCGATGATGGCAGGCACATCATCATCCATGCCCCCGCTCCCACCGGGGACGTAACCCCCCGCAGCGTACATCCCCGTATCCCCAAGAGTGTCAGCCCCCGGAGTAGAACTGCTCATGCCTCCCATTTGGGAAGCGACACCCTCAAGAGATGCAGAAGCTCGGTCTGCTGCCTCTATAGCGGCTTGAATCTCAGCAGCTTCGTCGATACTCGCACTTCTGATTCCCGAGGAGACGGGCGTCGTAGATATAGCTTGATCCACGAAAGAATAGCCAAGGGGAGTGCCGAACGCCCCAAAAGGGCTGGCGGCATTGACTAAACCTGAGAATGTTTGGCCCGTAGTGAGGCTAGGCTTGCCCTGTTGCGCAAGGGCAGCATCCATTTCACGAGCGTCCAAGTAGGTGCCCAAAGCAGCCCCAGCAAGGGTTCCGATGGGTCCAGCCACCGTTCCGCCTAGTATGCTCAAGGCCTTGCCTGTACCGATATCATTACCGACTGCCGTACCCCCGGCGGTGGTGGGATCGGACTTGTCCGCTTCTCCCGCACTTCCCTCCTGCATTCCCCGAATGACGGAGGAAATGCCGGGGGGCACGGGGGTTTCCTCGCGGGTGGGCTGCGTCCCGTAGATGCCCATGTAGCCGGCATTGCGCGGGGAATAGACGGGCATGGGTTCCAGCGTGCGCGGAGCCTCGGGGGGAAAGTTGTAGGGACTTGTGTAGCCGTAGGCGTAGCTCTGGAAAGGATTCATGTCTTGTCCACCTTTACGAGACCCTTGTCTTGCAGGTCGGAAAGCAACTTCACGAGGGTGTTGGCCACCGCCGTGACGGTAATGTTCCCCAGATCGATGGTGGCGCTAGCTGGGATTGTACCAGAGACAGCGTAGCCTGTCACCCCGGGGCCCGTCACCACCTGGCCGTGGTAGAGGTTGAGGACGCGCACCAACTCACCCCACGCACTCTGGGCATCGGGCTGGAGGGAGAGAGGGGGAAGGGGCAGGAGGGGCTTCATCGCTCACCGTCGGGGGCCACCCGAAAACGCATGGCACCCAAGCGCCACGAGGTGTTGACACCATCCCCGTCGATGCGATAATATGCGTGGCGCCCCCGTATACGCAGGTCGATCTTCTGTGTCTGCGCCGATACGGTGAAGGGCCCCTTCGTGACTTCCTGCGCCGTCGGAGTGTTGGGGTACTTGAGGGTGTGCAGCGTAATTTCGACGTTGCCCGGCATCTCATCCCCATTCCTATCGGAGAAGTCGGGGATGATCCTATCCATGTACATCAGTTCTTGGCCCGCGTCCAGATCGAAGAGATTGCTCTCGATGTAGGATGGGAGGGCCGCTCCGTCGGCATCGTTGCCATACTCATGATAGTAGAGCTTGGTGGCACTGCCGGCATACTCGGCGGCAATGGGGTAGGTGGCGATGCCCTGGTCGATCCACGCCGTGCGCACCATGGTGCCGATTGACCACAGATTCTGCATGTAGTCATAGATGACGTAGGAGTCCACTTCGCCCGAGGTGGTGGGGTAGAACCAGATGACCTCGTTGTAGGAGGTGTTGGAGCCGCAGACGATCTTGTCTAGCTGGGTGCGATCCAGGGCCTCGAAGACGTAGCGCAGCACGTCGCACTTCAGGGGTCGCGCCGCCGCACCATCATACATCATGAAGCGCTCGTCGGCCATCCAGTAGGTGCGGCCCCCCACCTCCGTCATGGCATTCTGGCCCAGCACCCCGCAGTTGGTGCCGATGAGTTGGAACCCGAAGGTATACGGCGGGCCGACCTGCTGCATGCTGTAGAGGTTCTCGTCGGTCCAGATGAGGATTTGGCCCCGGGTGCGCCTTGCTGCCACGATCTTGGAGGCTCCCGAGAGGACCTTGTCGCCCGCCGTGTTGGTTGCCGAGGCCGTCCAATCGTTGATGTCCTCCTGCGAGCACCACCGGATGTAGAGTGGGTTCACTACTGAGGTCAGGGCGTCGGGGCACCCGAAGGAGATGAGGTGCCTATCTTCGGGGCTCACCAGGATCTGCGTATTTTGGGAGGGGGTGGCGGTAACCTGGTAGGCTCGCTTGGCGGTACCCTGCGAGGAATCCCAATAGTAGATGCCGTTGTCGCGGGGGGATGCCACCAGGTCCTCACCCCAATTGTCCATGCTCCAGTAGCGCAGCGGGGCCACGAAGGCTGAAGAGGCGGGAGTACCCCAGCCCTGGCCGCCGCTCCACACGCCCGCGCCCCACCCGAAGCTGGCGGCATTGCTGCCAAACCCGGAAGGATGGATGAAGAAGCCCGTGGCCACGCCGCCCGAGGAAGCAGATGTGGCGGCGGCAGTAACCCCCGTATTGATGGTGAAGCTGTTGGCATCCACCACCGTGATGGAGAAGCCCCCCAGGGGTGCACTGACCGGGTAGATGTTGCCGCCCACCGTGGTGGCCACCGAGGTGAAGTAGAAGTAGTCGCCGGTGGAGTGGCCGTGGGCCGACACTGAAACCGTGATGGTGGTGGAGCCCGCCGAGGTGCTGATGATGTTGGAGGCGGAAACCGAAGTGTCGACGGGGGTGATATAGTAGTACTTGCCGCCGTCCCACACCATGAGGTGGGAGTTGGTGCCCACCGCGAGGTAGGTGGTGCCCGCCAGGTTGACCCACGTGAAGAGGGAGCGGCCCACGCCGGGTACCGTGACGGTGTCCCCCACGCCGTTGATGTTCTGCCACCCACCAATTTTTTCGGGCTGGCCGTAGCGGAACCTTACCTTGTCGGAATCGTACCAGCCGCCCTCGCCCGCGTAGCGGGTAAGCTCCCGGTTGACGCCGGGCCTGGCGGGTGCCGTGATGAGGCGAGGACTACGGGGTGCTTCCGCCACGCTTCTTCTCCAGATAGCCCTGCACCGTCTTGCTCTCGTAGATGCGCAGCGCAGTCCACGCTATGGTGAAGAGGGCGGCGACGGCGGGGAGGAGTCCCGCGAAGGTACCCACCACGGTGGCTACCGAGGCCGTATCCATGAGGTTCTTGGTGGTGTCATCCATGGAGGGACACCCACAGGAGGAGGCCAAGGAGGAAGCCCACGCAGCACTCGGCCCTCTCGGTCCACTTGCCCCCGAGGGGCTTGTTGGCGGCATAGGCCACCATGAAGAGGATGCCGCCCAGCGAGTTGAGGAGGACCCACGGGTTGTACCACGTGAGGGGGGCGATGCACAGGGCGGCCACCGCCACTCCCCACAACGCCAAGTAGAAGTGGTCGCGGCCCTTCTCCTCCAGGCCCATGCTCTTGTCGAAGTAGGGGAGGGTCATCGCCGCGAAGACGAAGGGCCACATCGCCGCCAGGTGCCAATTAAGGTAAGTGAGGGGAGCCACGATGAGGGCGCTGGTGACGATGCGAGTGATGCCCGTGCCCACATGGATGCCCACCATGCTGGTAAGCTGGTTGAGTGCACCGCCGCGCAGCCGCCAGCAGAGTCCGCACCACAACGCATACAGGATAGGGATCATCTTGCCCTCGTATACTTGAATGGAGTCTCGGCAAATGCAGCGAAAACGTAGGTGCCGCCGCTGGCGTTCTTCTCGGGGTCGGTATTGCGGAGCTTGAAGCCGTTTGCGAGGAAATCGACGTTCTGCACCGAGCTAACAGCCTCTGCGTCGGCAGAGTTTGGCTTAAGCCGCGCATCGACCACGTTGAGCGGGTTGCGCGCGTCGTCTTGGATCGACCAGTTCTCCGCGCTGTCCGACCGCTTGATCATCACGAATGCGGGCCTAAAGCCGCACCACACAAACGGACCGTCCGCGCTGGCATTGCCAGTATAGCTACTAAACTTGGAATATCCGTCAATCTCAGCCCACAGATACGCCACAAAAGAAAATGTATTTCCATTTGTTTCGCTGTTAGTTCCAACACTAAAAACGCTGCTAGTTGGTGCGGTACTATTCCACATGGTAGAAGCAGCAGCAAAACCTGCTGTTGAGTTTAAATACATATATCCACTTGCTGGCGAAGCATTTTGATTAACGTGATAGGAGGGCCAGCCGTTTCCTGTATCCAATCTTTTCACGGTCATAAACTTTGGAACCGCGCCCAAAGAATGTGAAATTGTTCGATTAGTTCCATTTCCGGTATAGGTAACAATATCAAATCCCGGCGTTATACCCTTTTTCCAAGCCCAGTCAACATATGTAGCTGTGTTTGTATTAAGTTGAGCCAGAGAACCAACGGTGTAGCCGTTGCTATTGAAAGCCGTCAATCCTGTAGTTTCTGTTGTCTCTCCGGTTGTCGTATTGCTTTCAATTTGTTTTTGAACCCCGCGTACTGAGTCATAAAGCCCATGATCTGTCGCCGCGCTGCGGCTCTTGATCCACACGAGGTCAGGCTGGAAGCCCAGCGAAGACACGCTCGCCGTCGCGCCCGTGCCAGTACGCAACGTGGCGTCCATGTAGAGCGAGGGCTTCTTGATCGTCGGGACGGAGAGGTTCGCGGTGTTCAGCGCCTTGAAGCCGGTGGGCGGGGTGTAGCTGAAGGCGCGCTGGCCGAAGTTCCAAGTGCCAAGATCCGAGCTGTTATAGGCGCTGGACGCGAAGAACATCGCTTGTCCTGAAACCGAAACGCTGGAAAACATCTCGTTGGTTCCGCTCGCAGGATTTCCACTTGCAAACCAAGTGCCGTTTTTCCCGTACCAGAACTTTCCAGCGTCAGCATCGTAGGCAATCATGTGGACATCGGTTGGATCTAGCGTGTTGCCAGAAACATACAGAGTGGCCGTGCTGTTGTAGACCTTGTAGAGGCTGCCACCAGACTCGTAGATAGACCACGAAAGCACGTCGCCATTGCCGAGGAAGCTGGTCGTGATGCCCGCCGATCCGGTCATCAATCCAGCTTGAAGACGACTTGGGGCGCTTTCAGTATCAATCACAAACTCGGCGTACCACTTGCCGGTAGTCATGCCAATCGACGAGCGTATGCGCTCATAAGAGCCGCCGCTTGTGTTAGAAACCCTGAGACCACCGTTTGACGTGGACATGCTTGCGCCCTTGTCCGCCGTGTTCATCACCGCGTAGTTCAGCGTCGGCGTGTCGGTCATCTGGTCGAACGTCGTGCCGCTCGTCACCGAGATACCGCTGGTCGTGAAGTTGTTGCTGTTGCCGCTGGTGTCGTAGCCGATGGTCGTGGTGCTGGCAGCGTCCTTGAACTGAAGGAAGAAGCCGTTGGCCCCGAACGTGCCAGAATACGCTTTCGGCACCCACACGCCTGTGGTGGCATCGGTCTGGCCGAACGACGAGGGCGTCAGGGCTTGGCCGTCGATCATGTAAACGTTGGCGAGGTATCCGTCTAGATACCAGCCGTTCACCGTGTCTTGCATGATCCTGTATGCAGTAGACGCGGCATTCAGATAGGTATTGGAGTTCAGCGATGGGTACGCTCCAGAATTGTACGTCATCGCGACGCCGTTCCAATACACCTTCACCCTGTCCGATGAC
>Ga0070749_10000547_pt1 | contig 25289 bp, 33 predicted proteins | sample VirMetDEL_Nov_18_FD_75180 | JGI IMG/M metagenome (GOLD analysis project Ga0070749, IMG submission 75180) | Aqueous microbial communities from the Delaware River and Bay under freshwater to marine salinity gradient to study organic matter... | ecosystem: Environmental > Aquatic > Marine >...
CGCGCGTTGCCGTAGACCTGCGCGTCGCCGTAGACCCACGCGTCGCCGGAGACCCGCGCGCCGCCGTAGACCCGCGCGTTGCCGTAGACCTGCGCGTCGCCGTAGACCCACGCGTCGCCGGAGACCCGCGCGCCGCCGTAGACCCGCGCGTTGCCGTAGACCTGCGCGTCGCCGTAGACCCGCGCGTTGCCGTAGACCCACGCGTTGCCGGAGACCTGCGCGGAATTGGCGATCCAGCCTCCGAGTGTGCCGTCAGGGTTGCGGTGCTTGTGCGCCGGCACTGAACCATTGCCATCGCTGAAGTCGAGCGTCTGAGCAGCCGGATTCTCCGTCGCGGTCACTGGATCACCTCCACGCCGGCCTCGCCGGCCTCACGCCAGCGGCGCAACAGGTCGAGCAGCTCAAGCGCCACCCACTCTGGAGCGGCGCCGACGGTCTCCACGGCCTCGCCGCCGAGGTGCAGGCCATCCACTTGGACGCGCACGAGGCGCCGGCCTTGGGCTTTGGCGTCGCGGCGGTAGTCACGCGGGAAGGGTGCGGACCTCATGGCGCACCCCCGGCCGAGCTCATGGCCGCGTGCCACGCCGGTGCCACGCACCAGCGGAAACGAGTGTCGTCAGGTGCTGTCGCGCTCGCGCATGTGCTGCATGTCTCCGCGTCAGTACGCGGAGATTCATCGTTCAGCGACGTGCGGATGAGTTGCTGTCGCGCCTTATCGGGCGCGCCACTCTCCTCGTCCTGACGCCGTTTCGTCGAGTTTGTTTCGAGTACGTTCCACGCCGGTGCCATCACTGCTTCCTTTCCATGCGGAGCACGGTGGCGCCGCCGATCTTGGGGATGGCCGCAGCCGCCTGACGCAGCGGCAGGCTCGACCAGTCGAGGTAGTGGGCTCGCACGCCGACCACGGCATGCCCGATGAACAGCTCGGCGGCCTCGCGGCCGACGCCTGCTGCGGCCAAGCCCGTCACGATGCCGCGGCGGAAGGCCTGGTCGGGACGCCCGCGCCACACCGCCTCGCGGACGCCGGCGCGCTCCCAGGCCTCTGACACTGCGCGCTCGCGGGCCTGCCGCACGGGACGCCACGTCAGGACGAACCCTTCACGCTCGCCCCAGGTGGCGAGCTCGGCCGCCAGGTGCTCGCTCATCGGCTGCCGGAATCCCGGCAGGCCCTTGTGCGGCGCGACCGTCAGCACGGCTTGCTTGAAGTCCACGTCGGCCCACGTCACCGCGAGCGCCTGACCGACGCGGAGGCCGGTGTAGCGCAGGATCGTGGTCAGCCTTTTCGGGCCTTCTCGCTGGCACGCAAGGACGCATGCGTCCATCTCATCCCACGATGGGGCCACTACGGCGCGCGGCGGATTGGACGGCATCTGGATCTTCTTTGGCCGCGGCACGGACTCGTGCCACTCGATGTCGAACAGCCACCGCCATGCGTTCTCGACCTTCTCCACGATCCGGCGCTTGGTCGTGTCGCTGCGCGGACGATCCCAGCGGCCCTTCTCGAGCGCCGCGTAGTAGCCGGTGAGCATGTCGCGCGAGAGGTCGGCCACCGTGGCGTGCCCGAGGCCGGCTTGGTGGAGGTACTCGAGGAAGCCGATCATGGCTTCTCGGTACGTCTTGAGCGTCCCAGGCGTCTGCACCCGCTGCACGTCTTCGAGAAACGCCTTCATTGCGTCGCCGATCGAAGGGACCGCGCGGCGAGGAGCTGCGGGGACGTATCGCTTGCCGAGGTCTTCGGCGAGCTGGACGGCGCGCAGGAGCTCATCACGCGCTTCCGCCGTCGAGACGACTCGCGACCGCTGGACGCGCTGTCCTTCGTTGCCGGGCTCGACCCACCGGACCTGCCAGCGGCCTGGTCCGAGCTTGCGATGGCTCGCCATGCGTGCACCTCCCTCCACCACGCGTCCACGCGCGATGACTCGAACGAATAGATGGGCCGAGCATGTGTTCCGACGTTGACCCACGCAGGCTCGATGCCGGCCGACGTGCCGGCGCGGATGACCTCGCGGAGCTTGTGTGTTCCAACGCCGAACCGATCCCGCACCTCGTCATAGGTAAGCCACGGTTTCACGGGCCCACCTCCGCATCGTCGATCGTGCCTCGCCCCAAGAACGCGTTCACACTCGCCCGGTACTGCTCCCACCGCCGCTGCGCGTCGGCGGCCTCCTCGAGCTCGCGGAGCAGCCCGCGCACAAACGCCGACGGCAGCACCACGTCACCCTGCGAGAAGTCGAGCCGGCTCTTGAGCAGACGCAAACGCTCGGGATCGATCTGATGGGTCATGCGGTCACCCTCCTGCGTCGCGATTTCGCGGTCGCTCGCGCCTGTGCTGCGTCAATGTATTGAGCCACAGCACGCGCGCGTTCCTCGTGCCCTTCGTGCTGCTCGCAGAGCTGCGCCACATGGGCGAGTTCCTCGCGCCCGAGGCCGGCGCGCACGGCGAGCGCCACGAGCGGGTGAAGACGGACACCGCCGGCGAGCGGCCGGATAGCCGGAATATCTCCCGCATATACGCGGTTTGCGAGCGTCTTCGTCGAGACACCCAGCACGCGCGCAAGTTCACTAATCGTGACCAGCTCCATTCAGGCCCCCGAGGTGAAAGCGGCCCGTAACGTGGGCCAGCCGCGCTGCGTCTCCGTCACCGGCAGCGGCGGTGTGGGCTGCGTAGAAGGGAGAACTACGCCGCGGAGTCCTGGGCGCCGTCGGCGCCGTCGAGTGTTGCTGGCGTCGGCTCGGCTTCAAGCGCCTCGACGACCGCTCGCCAGTCGTCAGCCGTGCGCGGTGCCTTGCCGGCGATGCGCCTCACCGCGGCGTTGCGCGCGGCCTTGAGGTCGTCGCCGGTCATGCCCGCGCCGATCTTGAGGCGGTCGAGCTCGGCGGCGGCGCGCCTCTGAAGGTCCCGCACGCTCGTCGGCGTGAGCGGCGCGACAGGTGCCACCGCGGGCGCCGACACAGGCGCCGGGCTACCGCCCTCGAGCCACGCCCGGATGCGGCGCCCGAAGTCCGCGCCGGCGCGCTCGATCATCTCGCCGTCGAGGAGGTCGATGCGGGTCTTCCCGACGGTGAGCGTGTGGCTCTGGTCGATGTCGCAGATGAGGTCGAACTCATACTCCATGCCGTCGCGCTGGACGGGCTGCATGCCCACCTTGCGAACGATGGTCTTTCCGCTGGCTTGGTCCCTCTCCTGCACAAACTCCATCTTCGTGCGCATCGTGACGACGAGGTGCATCTTGCAGGAAAGCAACCGCTCGACGAGCTTGTTGTGCATCGGCGTGGCGTCGCCCCACGCGTTGAAGGAGTTGCCGTTGCGCTTCGTGCGGTCGACGAACTCGAGGATGCCGCCCTTCCCGCTCCACGCATGCGAGAGCGAGTCGATGACGAGCACGTCATAGCCCGCCTCTTCGGCCTGCCCGATGGCCTCGATGTAGCGGTCGGGCGAGTAGTGCGTGAGCTCGAGGCAGTCGAACGCGACGAGGTGCGCGTACATGCTGGCCGAGCCGTGCTCGGTGTCGATGAGCGCGATGCGCTCACCGAGGCCGCGCGCGATCTCAAGCGCCGTGCGCGTCTTGCCTGCGCCCGCAGGCCCGAGCAGCGCCGCGCGGAGCTTCTTCGTTGTCCTCGTTGCTCGCTTGAATCCCGTCGTCATGCCGCCGCCCCCTTCGCGAGCTTGATGCCCGCCTTTGCCCGATGGATCTCCAAGCACGCGAGGAACACCCGCTCGCCCGCCGCGAGCACCTCGGCAGGTACGCCCACGATCTGCACCTCGCCCTCGTCGGCAGGCACGTGGATCACCATCCCGCGCGCCACCTCGAGGCCGCGCTGCGTGCGCAGGAGGAGCGCGTACCCGGCGAGCTGCGCCGCCACGTCGAGGTGAACGTCCTTGCCGGTCTTGATGTCAGCGATCACGAGGTTGCCGTCGGCGTCACGCAGCAGCAGGTCGAGCGTCCCACCCCATCCGGCGGCGCGGTCCACGATCTGCTCCTCGGACATGACGAGCGAGTAGCCGCAGCCGACCCACCACGCCGCGAACTTGGCGTGCGCGCGGCGCGCGGCGTCCTGCACCTCGAGCGGCGCGAGGACGTCGATGGCGTCCTCGGGGTCGCGGCCCGTGACGAGGGCTTCTGACATCGCGTGGCCCATCGTGCCGGCTTCGGCCGCTTCGTCGCGGCGCGCGAACGGCGCACGCTTGGCGATCTCCACGGCGTCCGCGTATGACGCGCCACCGGCGAGCGCGTCAGCGCAGGCCTGGGCGGCGAGGTTGGCCGACCAACGCATGAGGCCAGGCGTTTTCCAGCCGAGATGCTGCAGCACCTCCGTGACCGACACGATCGGTGAGCCGTCCTCGGCCTCGCCGTACTGGCGCCGGCCCGGCTTCGGCGCCTTGGGCGCACGCGGCTTGCGCGCGCGCTTGGGTTTAGCTGGCGCCTGCGGTGCCTCGTCCTGATCGCTCACCGGACACCTCGCGCAGCGCGGCGTGCATCGCCCAAGGTGGGGTGTGTGGTTTCGCCCCAGCCCGGTCGGACGACCGACCAGACCACCCGGCCGGCGCCGATCTCGCGCAAGATGATCGCGCCCTCAAACCACTGAACGATTGTCACGTGTGCTCCCATGCTCAGCCTCACTTGTGCTTGATCGTTTGTTCGTATGTCCAGCAAGTTTTTCTGTCCGTACTGTGGCGAAAATGCACATCTTTTGCCCGCGTTTGCCCGTGGATGCCCGAGTGTGATCTGCGTCACGTCTTGCCCTCTGACCGCTGTGCCAACTCACTCATGACATACGCTTCGCGAAATCGTCAAGCGAATGAACGAGCGTGACAGATCAATCGGTATTTCAATCGCGCGAGATCGCTGCAGGGTTTCGCCTTTGGGTTTCCAGAGAGGCGTTCTGCGTGACTATGCTCCCGAGGTATGCCACCGGCGCAATCTCGAAAGAGGCACAACCTGGCGAAGATCAGCCCAGCCCGTAAGCGCGTGGAGGGGTCGCACCTACGCGCGGCCCGGCAGCGCCGTGGCCTGACTCAAGAGCAGCTGGCGCGGCTGCTCGATGTGCGCATGGCTACGGTGAGCCTGCGCGAGAACGCCGATGATGGAGTGCCGTGGGAGGTGTGGCTGGCGTGGGCGATGGCGCTCGGCCTGCCGTCCGACTGGAAGCCCTGACCCCTACGGCCACGCCGCATACACCGTCCGCTGCCCCTGTCGCGTCGCTCTCAGCGACTGCTGACGCTGCACGCCGCTGGCGCGGTGGCTCACGTGGACCCACCCCGACGACGGCGTCTCGGGGTCGTGGAACTCGAGGATCAGCTGGTCGTATGGCAAGCGGAGTTCGAGAACCTTGCGCGCGAGCGCCGCGGTAGCGAGTCCTGCGCACTCGATGTCAGCCGCTTCGCCGAGCACGTGCTGCGACGACGATGCGCCGCCGGCGCGCACGTTGAGCATCGGCGAGCGGTAGCCGCTGGTGATGGTCAATGGTCGCCCCACGGCATCGCGCAGCGGGTCAAGCACGTTGACCACGAGGAGAGTGAGACGCTGCACCACCTCGGGCGGTGGCTCGTTGCCGATACCCATGGCCCGCGCCGTCGGCGAGCGCGTCATCTCGGCGAGCGTGAACCAGCGCCCGATCTTCACTTTTTGGCGCCGAGCGCGATTCGCGCTTTCTCGATGGCGTCGGCAGCGGCAAGGAGCAGTGCCGCCTCGTCGTCGTTTTTCGGGTCCTTGTCGGCCTTCATCTTTTTGGCTTGCGCGCGCAGCACGCTGACCACGAGGTCGCGCAGAAGCGGCCCGAGGATGGCGATGGCGAGCAGCACGGCAGGATTCGAGGCGAGTTCGGGCAGGTTCATGCGTCCACGCTACTCGCGCCACAAGCAGCGTCAGTGCTTGCGCAGGACGCCCGCGGCCTCGAGCTCGCGACGCAAACTCGCATGATGCGAGTCGAGGAGCGCCGAGAGCCGCGCCTCGAGCCCTGCCAGGTCTCCGCGCTGCGTCTCCTGCCCGCGCTGCAGGTGCTCGATGCTGCGCTCTAGCAGTGCGGTAGCGCGCTCAAGTCGCGCCGCCGCGCCTTCGAGCGACTCGAGGCGTTTGGATTGCCGCTCGCCCTCCTGCTCGACGCTGCGCAGCCGCCCAAGGACGACACCGACAGCGACACCCACTGACAGGAGAGTGGCAGCAAACGAGGCGCCGAAGGAGAGCCAGTCCATGCGCGCATGGTAGCGAGGCTGCAAGCTATGTGAACTCGTAGATGATGACGCAACCCTGCTGACCGGCCCCTCCTGACCTCGCGTTGTTGCCGCTCGATGCGCCGCCGCTGCCGCCCGCTCCGTAAGCATCCGCTGCGGCTGCGTTGCCTGCTGTGCCGCCAGCCGTAGTTTGCAACACGCTGCGTCCGCCGCCGCCAAACCTAGTCGAAGCGCCAGCGCCAGAGCCGACGATGGCAGCAGTCAGTCGGAGGCCATGGTCCCCTGGCTGTCCGTCGCATGCTCTCCCGTCGCCATTGGCACCTGCATTTACCGTTCCCCCCGTTCCGCCGAGGCCCCCGGCGCCGCCAAAATTGATTGTGTTCCCTGTTGCACCGGCACCGCCGCCCGTACCTCCTTTTAGCGTGAATATGTTTGGCGTCGTGTTGAGAAACAGAACAGTCGTATCGCCACCATTCCCGCCTGCGTTGGCTCCGGCCGCAGACGCAGCTCCACCGGCTCCCACGTTGCATCGAATGGTTCCGTTCACCTTCGTCGATACGTAAGCAAACCCATATTCGCCTGCGCCGCCGCCGCCGCCCGCTGCCGAGGTGCTGGCCGCACCCGCGCAGCTGCCTCCTGCGCCTCCTCCGGCGATTGCCTCGATCCAAAGCCTGTTTGTCGCGCCGTCGAGGGTGACATCGACGTTTGATCCCGGTGTCGCAGTAACAATAGTGATTTTGACGAGAGAAAACGTCGGCACCGTCCAGCCATCGGCGCGCAGATACTTGGACGATCCGCCGCCGCTGTTTGGCACAAGGCCCTTCAGCGTCGCGCTAAACAAATCAAGTCGTGCTGTCGCTTCTGTCCCGGTGAGTTCTTCGACGACACCACCGCCCGCGCTCTTGCGACCGAGAAATCTGTCTGTCGCTGAGACGTCCTGAATCTTTGCGTAAGTGACCACGCTGTTGTCGATCGTCCACGTCGCGCCGCTTGCACTGACCGTGATATCGCCTTTGTCTCCGTCGGTGACGCCGCCGCCGCCTGTCGCCGTGATCGTCGTGCCGCTGATACTCAGTCCGGAGCCAGCGGTCAGGTAAGCCAGCTTTCCGTCGCTGTCATCCCAGAACACGAGACGATCGGCATTGGGATCGACAGCGGATATCGTGTGATTATTCGCCGAGAGCACATCGGACGCGCCGGAACCGACGGTCGATGAGATCGTTACGTTAGTCTCAGCTGGTATTCCGTGCTGGTGGTCGCCACGCGACCACGCCGCGGACGATCCAGCAGATGGCGTCTGCCCAAAAACGAGGTTCGCGACGGTTGCGGATGCCGAAGGCACCGTCGGCTGAGATGCGTTGATCGTGATGCTGTCGTTCGTGGCATTCGTCGTGATCGTGACGTTGCTCCCCTGTACCAGCGTCAGCGTGTCGCTCGCGGCATCGGCATCGACGTCGCTCTGACCGGAAACAACGATCTTCCCGAACGCGTTAGCCGCAGCTGGCAACGTCTGCCACGAACCGTCACCACGCAAGAACTTCGTGGTGTCGTTTGGCGCGGTAGGCACCAAGCCCTTTGCTGACGTGGAGACCACATCCAGCAGTGCCGTGACCGCGGTACCTGAGAGGTCCGTGATATTGCCGCTGCCGTCAGCGCCTTTGATCGTGCTTGGTGTCGTCGTCGCGAGCTTTACGTTGGTGATCGCGCCTGCGTCGATGTAGGTCGAGCCGATCGGCGTCACAGATGTGGATATCGCGGCACTTGCCGCTGAGGCGATTCCCGTGCGGTCACGGTGAATGAACTTGTACCAGATATCCGTTGCGTTCGGCGCCTGATCCACCACCGCGGAACTCTTGCCGCGCACGACAGCAACGAGCGTGGACTGGCTCGGCGTAAAACCCGACGAGTTCCCTCGATGAATCTCGGTCTCGAGGTACTGACGAGAACCCGCGTTGCGTGGATAGGCCCACTGCAAGCGCACACCGCCGATCGTCGGCTGATAGCTGATGCTCGACGGCACGGCGATCGGCCTCAGCCCGACCGATGGGACGCGGCCCGGCGTGACGACGAAATCAAACCAGCGAAGACGGAATCCGATCGGGTTTGCGCTGCGCAACGTGAGCGACGTGCGCCGCTCGGTTGCGCTCAGCGTGTGACGGTAGCCGACCACGGCGAATGACTGGTCAGCCGAAAACCGCATGCCGTCGGCTTCGAGGCGAATGACGTCGCCGATCTCCACGTAGGGGCGATAAAGCAGCGAGACTTCAGCGTCGGCCTTGGGATCCTTGAGGTCCGCGATGATCGCATCGGCGAGCTTTTGCGCCGATGTTCCGTCGTTGATCTCCGAGCTGCTGTCGATGCTCACGCGGCAGTAGCGTCGGCCGTACTTGGTGATCGACGTCGCGTCAGATGCGCTCTTGATAAGTCGCTTCCATTGGCGCGTGTTGTCCTCGACACCAGCGTCGCCATATTCGACGTCCACAGCGTTACGAATCTCGTCGCGCTTGATCTCAAGTGATCCATATTCGAGCACGTTTGACGACGAAAACGACGGGTCACCGGACAGCCACGTCTTCGTTCGGTCGGGCTGATACAGCGTGAGACGAAACGTCTTGCGAAAATCATCCCACTTGTATCGACACAACCATCCGATCTGAGAGACCCACTCGCCGATCTGCCCGAGCACGTTGTTTGACGACGGCGTCGTCGTCTCATTCATCGCCCAGCCGGGTGACGCCGGTGTGTAGAGCGTCGGTGTGCCGCCGACGTAGCCGACGGTGGACGGCGCGTTGTCGTTGATGAGTTGCTGGATGTCCGTTTGCACGGCGACGGTTGCGTTGTTGCTGCCATAAAGACGATCGATCGGCGGATTGGTCGATGTCTGGGCTGTGCGGTCAGGCTCGATCCACACGTCCTGCAGCGCGAGACCACGATCCATGACGCGGACTGACATCACGTCGTCGGCATAGTCCACGCCTTCGATGTATCCGTCGAACACCACATCCCACACCGACTGCGACGTCGGCGTTGCACCGTCGGGCAGCGTTGCGGTCTCCACCACCACTCGACGGTTGAGCGCCAAGAGCGTGCCGCCAGCGTCCACGTTTGGTGCGCTCGTCGCCATGAGCGGCGCGACGTTGACCTCGTAAACGTCGCGCACGAGACTGATTCGGCACGTGGTGCCCTGGTCGTCCACGTCGTCCTGCACCTCGATGGAGCGAACGAGGTCCCACCCATAGACCGACGAGAGGTCAACGGCTGCACCCGCGGCGGTGTAGACAGTCACGCGCGCGTGAACTTGGTAGCTCAACGAGGCGTAGGTCGCTGATGCGTCCACGCTCGATGCCGCGCGGGTGTAAATGTCTCGCACCATCTCAGCGGTTGCTGCGTATTTGAGCACAGCCACGTCGTCGAGAGTGCCGTCCCATGTCGCGACATCAGTTGAACTCGATCCAAACCGCCATTTTGGCGAGGTCGAGCCTCCGTCAGCGTTCGTGAGGTTCGACACGACACCTGCAGCGACACCGTCCACATAAAAGCGCACGCGGTATTTCCCGGCGTTTGCCGGGTCGGCCTCTTTGACTGCGACGACGTGGTACGTCTGCCCGGCTGAAAGTGCTCCGTTCGCGGTCGCTGTCACGGTGACGCCTGCGCCGTGCTGCCATACGATCCGCGGCACGCCGTTCGCAGTCAGCAGCGATGCCAGGATGTTACCGCCTGCATAGTTGATGATGTGATTGTTCCCGGCGGCAAACGTCGTCGCGTTGACCCAAACCGAGATTGTCCACTCGTCTAAGAGCGCGGTGGTCGATGCGCTGTCACCGTTCGCCGTCGCACGCGAGCTCGAGAATGTGCGCGATCCGGTGGTCCCAGATGGAGATGCAAACAGACCGCCGGCTGATCCAACGGTGCCAGCCGCGACGGTTGCGCTGTAGCTGCCTGCCTCGTCGATGAGCGATCCGGTCGCCTCGTCGCATCGCCACAACGCCAGAAAATCCGCAGCGCGGAACGGAATCGGCGCGTGCGGTGTCAGCAGTTCTCTCACGTCACACCTCGATAAAATCGACGGTCAAGACGCGCGCGTTGTTCCGGTGAGCGCCGCCGAGAACGACGTTTCGTTGCTCGAGCACCGTCACGCGCGCGCAAACGCTGACGCCGTTGGCGTCGGGGATTGCGTCGCCACCAAGCACCACGCGCGGAGTCTGCGAGATCCACGGTAGCCCGGCGAGCCGTCGTGTGTCCGTGAAGGAGACCAGCGACGACTGCCAGCCCGACGGCAGCGCGAACGGAAGCGCAGTCAACATCGCGTAGTTGTGCGCGAAGTTCGCGCCAGCCGCATCACCCTCGCCGAACAAACTCAGCACGCCAGCCGAGCTCATCTCGAGCCAACGTCCCACGGCGAACGAGCCCGAGGTCCCGTCCTGGTACTGTGTGAGACTCCCAGGATTTGGCGTGCCGACGGTCCACGTGACAGAGCCGGTCACGAGATACCGAAAGAAACCCGTGGCGGTGTCGCCCAGCGTCGTGCTGTTTTGCCGGTACACCGCGACTGTGTATCCGGACGTCGGGGTCCATCCTGGGCCCATGACGCTCGCGAGGTTCCACGCGACCGAGGCACCAGCGCCAACGGAGATGCACCCAAGATTGCCCGCCGGTGCGCCCATCGTCGCGAAACTGAATGTGCCGCCGGCCTGGGGCCCAACACCTTTGGAGCTAATCGCGTTGCCCGACAAGGACCACTGATGCCCGCCGCCCTCGAGCATGGTGCGCCATGCTTCGGCCTCGGCGGCCTGCAAGAACACCGAACGCACCGACCATCTGCGCTTGCGCGTGGTGCGACTCTCAACGAGAGCACCGCTCTGAGAGCGTCCTGTGACATCACCGATAAACTCGGGTGACTCCGCAAAGCTGTTGGCCTCGCCGGGAAATGTGACGCCGTTCACGGTGAGGTGAGGCATTAGTTTCTGCTCCCCGGCACTGACGACGGCGGGCCACCGTAGGGCACGCCACGCTGACGCATGGTGCGGCGAATCTGCTCGAGCACGTCGGCGTTCTTCGCAGTGATATTGATCGGCCCGTTGATGATCATGGCGCCACGGCCCGCCATGTCTCGACGGTTTGGCGAGCCGCGCCCGTCGGGTTCCTCAACGAGATATTCCGTCAGACTGTAACGGAACCCTGCGGGTAGGTTGGTCAAACTCTTGGAGAAGTCTTTGAGCGCGTCGGTGTTCTCCTCGAGGGCAGGCCGCAGCATGTCGATAATGCTGGTTGGCTCTGCCATCGTTGGCATAACGCTCAAGCGAATCGCGTCGAGACCAATCATGCCCAGCACGCGGTTGATCGCGAGGATGATCCCGTCGATTGCGTTTTTCATGCCGTCGTACAGGAACTTCGTGGCGCGCGCGATCGGCAAATAGAAATACTGGTCAAGAAACACCACGATCTGAAACAGCGCGCCGGACAAGAGCTGCAGCGCAGGCGTCACGATGCCGACGATGATCGTGGAGAAGTTGATCAGCGGCTTGACAGTGTTTTGCCAGATAGCAGCAAACAACGACGTCAGCATCTCAGCGATCGACGTCAGCGCGGGTGCGAGTGAGGCGAAATATCCGCCCACCGTGCGCGCAATATCACCGAGCAGACCCATCGCTGGGAGCAGCGCGCCGACCACAGCGCGCAAGCCATCGAACAACGGCTTGAGCGTCCCCAGCTTCGCCATGAGGTCGTCAGCCATGGGCCCGAGGATGCCGCCGAGCGCACTCCCGACCTGCCCGCCGATCTGGCCGGTGACGTCGCCCAAAGCGACCGACACAGCAGCGCCGATGGCTCCCAGGCCAGCCTGTGAAGCAAACGATCCGATGGAGCCGGAGCCCACAGCGCCGATGACGCCGGCAGCGGTAGCCCCGTCTTGTCGTGCGCGTGCCGCCTCGGCCTTGGCAAGCTCCTGTGCTTGCTCCTCAGCGTCGCGCATGACGTCGCCGAGACCCTTGAACTTTTCCGTCACGCCAGTGACCGGCTTGTCGAGGCCCTGCATCACATCGCTGAGATCGGCGATACTGCCCTCCATCTGCGCGCTGATGTTGTCGGCATCGATCATCCGCGTGAGCGTTCGTGAGATACCGATGTCGTTTGCTGCCACCTCTGCGGCCTTCGGCGTGCCTTTGTTGGTCTTTTCGAGTTCGACCTGCAGGCCTGCCTCGACAGGAATGAGAGAGATCGCTTGTTTGAGATTGTTGATCTCTTTGTTGACGCCGCTGAGCTTCGTGCCGAGTTCAGCGAGGCTGCGACTTTCATCGGCCGTCATCTGTCGGCGCTGCTCGGAGAGCGTTTGCTGAATGGCTTGGGTCTGCCTCTCGTATTCCGTGCGCTCTTTGAGCAGCTTGTCTAGCTCTTGCTCTTTTCCTGACACCTCGAGCCCCGCATGCGCCATGACTCGCTTTTCGCCGGTGTTTCCAACGTCAACGCGCAAACCTGCGATGCGGTTTTTGATTTTCTCGAGCTCGTCAGCCGATTTTGCTGCGCGATTTGCCGCCTCTTCGGTGAGCGTCTTGAGCTTGTCGGCTGCGTCCTTGCTCGCCTTGTCTGACTCTTCTCTCACCGACGCGATCTTGCTTGCGAGTGCGGTGAATGCTGTGACGGCGAGCGCAACACCGGCGAGCAAAGGGCCACCGGCCGCAAACGACTGCGCGAGGCCGGATGCTGCACTGACCGCACCCTGCATCTGCGGGACTGCCGTGGAGAACGCAGCACCCATGCCGCTTGTTACCGCGCCGATCTTTGAGAATCGCTCGCCCAGGTCGCGCGCGGATCCTTGAAGTCGATGAAGCGCGCCGGCCGCTTCCTCGGCCGCCTTGCCGCTGGCTTTGATCCTCTGAGACGACGCCTCGACGCGCGCGGAGAGCTTCTCCATGCTTTCGGTCGCGCGCTTCATCGCGGCTTCCCACAGCGCCGGGTCCGCCTTCAGCTCGGCTTCGAGTGTTCCCACCACCGTCATGTGTCGGCCTCCTCGAGCGCGTGCAGCCTCTCGATCATGGCGTCGTCATCAAGCTGCAAAGCCGCGTCCCACCCTTCGGCGTCTGACGCCTCTTTCGCCTCGCGCATTTCGCGCGCTCGAGCTTTCTCTGCGGCCGGGTCGTAACCGACGGTCGGCGCCTGGGCCTCCTCCTCGCCGAGCAGCTGCCCGACGGTGACAGACTGAGAGGACCACAGGTTGATCATGGTGGCGACTTGCCACGCGACGAGCCGCGCTTGCTCGCGCTGCCTGCGCCTGCACCCTGCGACATAGGCTTCAAGCTCCACCGGCGCGAGCCGGCGAACCTCGTCCACACTCAGCCCGTGTTCCCCTGCGAGCTCGACGAGGGAGAGCCATTCTGCGACGGGACCTGTGGTGCGGCCCCTTCGGCGTTTGGGTCGTCGTCGTCCAGCAGGCCACCGTGCCTGTAGTGCGCCTCGGCCGCCAGGAGCAGCTTTGCCTCGAGCTCGCGGAGCTTTCCCGGCTCGCGGTCGAGCCAACCGCAGACGCGCTTCGGTGAGACCTTGTCGTCGGCGTGGCGAAACGCAGCGGCCGCGCAGATGGCAACGGTCCCCGTGTCTCGATACAGCGTCAGCGCCTCGCGCACCGTCATTTTTCCGGGGAGGAGAGACTGCGCGACGAGAATCGCCTCGGACGTGAACTTCAGCCCACGGGTTTGTCCGCCGATGTGAATAGGAACTTCAACAACGCTCACGCGTCACCTCAGGTTTGCGTCGTGATCGTGAATGCGCCGGACTTCTTGATGGTGACGTCGGTGGTAGCAAGACCACCCATCGGCGTGCCACGTTTCAGCGTGACGCTACCGGAGAACGCAATGGAGTCTTTGCCGGTCCCGGTTCCACTCGGTCGATAGATGACGAAAATCTTGTTCTTACCTGTGAACCCGGTTTGCAGGACGTCCTGCCCGGCGTCCGCCTCGTCGGTGTAGACCTTGAAGGTTAGGTCGCCGTCGTCGAAGATGATCTCGTGCTCTTTTGAGCCCCCGCTGTCATTGGTCGTCGAGTCTGCGGTCTCAAGGCTCATCGACAAAGACGCGTCCATGTGCTTGCCGACGGGCGTTGCTGCGGGCGAGCTTGCGCCCACGAGGATGACCGCATCGCGGCCTTTGAAGATTGCCATGGCTGAACCTCCGGTGACGAAGCGTCACGCGGGGGCAAGCTGCGGCCGTCCTACGTGTCGGAGGTGTGGCCGCACGACGGGCACACCAGCGTGCTGTGCTGGGTGAGCCACGTCTCTTCATGCCCGCACGCCGGGCACGGCTTTGGGCCTGGTGCGGCCATGGCGTCGTCAGCCGGCGCCGCACTGCGCAGCCAGCGAACGGCCAGCGCGTGTTCTTCGTCCTCTTCGGCCTGCAGGCTCACCACCTGGGCTCGCCCCGCCACGATCGACGAGACGAGGTCGCGCAACATGCCGAGCGCCACGTCGTCGAGTCGCCTCATGTGTCGGCCCACAGCTGCACCGGGAGCACCCAGTAGTGCGGGTCTTCGTCGGCCTGCCCCTGGTATGCGGGTGAGTCGTTGGCGCGAACGTCCTCGTACACCTGCCCGCTCGCACCCGTGAATCGCCCGACGAGATGAATCGCGTCATAGACCTGACGCGCCAAGAGCTCACCCCCGGCGTAGTCGTCGAGCGCCGAGCGAATGACGATCTCAACGGAGAGGTAGCGGTACTGTCCTCCGCCGTAGATGGTTCGGAACTCGCCAGCGCGCACGACGAAAACGGCTCTTCGCGGCACCACGCCGAGCGTCGGCCGCTCGGGCCCGGCCCATAGGTTACGCGCAGCACCAGACACCGAGAGCACTGACGGCAGGATCGCGGCGAGCTTCGCGACCACGTCCGACTCGACGTCTGGTGTGGTGGTCATCGCCTTCTGCTCCTCTGCGCGCTGCCGCGCTTCTTGCGCACGGTAACGAACGTGCCAGTGCTGCGAGAGAGCCGTAGCCGACGACGCGTAATCAGCCCCTTGCGCTGCTTTGTGTAGCCGTCTCCGCCGATCGGCGACGGCGGGAACCAAGGCCGAACCTCGGTGACACCTCGCTTGATGTAGTCGGCCGTGCGCGCAGTCAGCTGGGCCAGGAACGTCGGAAAGAGATCCTCGAGCGCACCTGTGAAAAACTGAGGCCTCGCCGTGCGCAGGTTCTTGCGTCCGTTGACGATGAGTGCGTACCACGCGCCGAGACCAAATCTCACCGCGGTACGAGTCACCTTCATGTAGCCGCTCGTCCGAAGGAACCCCGTATCGACCGGCGCGCGGGTGACGATTTCCTGCATGGTCTCGTTAGCGAGGGTGACAAGCGCAGCGTGCGCTGCTTTCGGGTAGGCTCGACGCATGACGTCGAACTTTGCCGCGAGCTTCCTTGATTTTTCAAGGTCGAGCTTTGCCTCGTACACGTCAGCAAGCCCCCTTCTTGCACTCGAGTAAACCGCTCACGACAAACGTGCGCCCGTTGTTTGTCGTCACCGTCGCACGCACTCGGTAGGTGCAGCCGGCAGTGCCAGATTGGAGCTTCTGCTTGATAATCGGTGCAAACGCGATATCGGCACCGCCCACCTTTGACAGCGTGCTTGCGTCGTTGGTGCCGCGCACGAGTTCAACGTCGAACGTGCATGCAGTGACGGCTTCGAGGTTCCCGAGCAAAGCAGTGACGTCGAACCCGTATAGCTCGACCTCGTTAGGGTCTTTCACGGGGAATCGTGGACATAGGCCGTCGTGACTCATGTGTGCAGCTCCACGACGATGACTGTAGACCGCGCGCGCGCTGTGATGATCTCCGCGTAGGTCTCGACGCTGCCATCACCTGCACCGACGAACGCGCCGAGCGTAACGGCGATCGTGCCGTACAAATCCGACGTGCCAGAGCCAGACGCCGTGAACGCGTCGAACACCGCCACGATCGAGCCCGGCGTGGTCAGGGTCGCAGAGCCAGACGCGATGAGATCGTCGAGCGTGACAGAGCCAGACGCCGGCGTGGTGAGTGTGCCGGTTGCCGTGCTGGTCGATGCCTGGAGCGTAACGGCGATCGTGCCGTAGAGGTTCGACTTGCCCGATCCACTGCCGGCAAAGTTAGCGACAGACGCGATGAGCTCACCGCCGGTGAGCAACAGCCCGCCGATCTCAGCCTCGGCGATGCCGCTTCCCCCGATCACGCGTCAGCCCACACACGACGAGGATGCGTTGGCGTCACCTCGTATGGAAGCAGCGCCGACACGTCCTCGTCGGGATACGCGCGCACGTTCACGTGCCATCCCGGCAAAGCGACAGGTTCAGGCCACGCGGCCTCTGGGTCTTCGGGCGGTGTAAGTTGCTCATAGATTACGCCCAGCACGTCGAGCGAGCGAAAGCGCGGGCGCTGGTCCTCGCCCTCGCCCTCGTATAGCAGCGGCAGAGACGTAGCCTCGTCGGGGAAGCGAAGAAAAATGTCTGTCATGTGGTGAGCGCCTGGATCTGATGGTTAGCGAGGCGGAAGGGATAGTAAGCGAGGCGCTCGATGGTGCCGTTTGGCCGCTCTGTTGCGCCGGCAGAAGATCCGATGACCAGTTGCGTCACCGTCGATGGCACGGTGCCAGACGTGTCGGTGCCTGTTGTCGAGCCGTTCACAGAGAAGCCAAAACTGTCAGCCTTGTATGCGCCTGCTGCCGCGACGGTCTGGTTGACGACAAACGAAGACGCGACGTTTATGGAAGCCTGGTCGGACCCCGACGTGCGCGACGTCATCTGCGTGTTCCCGCTATTTGCCCCAAGCATGAACACGGATCGGTTGTTTATTGTGCCGTCGTCAATGCACACGAGCCGGGCGTTTCCTGACGCTGCCGGCAGGGCGTATGGCCTCGCCCGCAGCACCAACGTCCCCTCATCCGCCCTGTACCACGTCGAAAAGTTGGTCCCCGTCATGCTCGCGCTGTCCGCGCTGCGCGTGACCTGTGCCGTGGTCGTGTAGATGTAGCTGGTGGCGAAAGCGCCGGCCTCAAGCTGAGCGCCCCAGGCGTAGATACCGGAGTAGCCGTCGCCAGTGTAGCTGGGTGTCGTATTCGACAGGCTCGTCGCAACTGTCGCGAAAACGATTACGGCGATGTCTGTGTTCGTGGTAAAGGTGAATGCAAGCCTGTGCCAGCCGTTCCCGGCGTTCGTTGACGTAGCCGATAGAGACGTGAACGGAGACGCGCCACCGGCTGTGTATGTTGATCCGACTGTCCCGCTTGTCAGGTCAATGGCAACACCAGCGACATTTGCTTCCGCTGTGTCTGATACTCGTATCTGAGCGAAAGACCTCCCAGCCGATTTCAAATAGAAAGATGCTGTATATTGAATAGCACTAGATGCTTTCGTGACTGATTGATACGCTCTATGAGTTCCTGACTGCGTGTCTTCCACGAGTTGATCAGCGGTGACCGTGCCGTCCGGGGCAACCGTGGCGTTGGGCGTAATTGATAATCGTGATTTCGTCCACGCCGCGTTATCGATCTCCTCGCTCCTCAAAAGCAGGTTCGCCCGCTGCTCCTCCACCAGCAGGCCGAGGCTCTCACCCGTCGTCGGGTTGTGGTCGAACCGAGCCACGCCCGCAGACGCGGTGACGAGGCGCGGAATGTAGCTGGTCACGGTCGCCGTCGTGGTGGGCGTGTAGGCCGTGGCAGCGGAGCGTTGTTCGAGTTGAGCGCCCCACACCTCCACCACGTCGCCGCTCGTCACGACGCGGACGCCGGGAGTGCGCGTGCCAGCCGTGAGCGTCTGCGTCACCGTGTAGCGCGCCCACGTCGAGGTGATCGTCTGCGTCACCCACGTGCCGCCAGAGTGCGCGGTGATGTCCACGTTCCCCGTGCCGGTCACGCGACGTAGCCACACGCTGAACGTGTAGTCCGCAGCGATCGCCGTCACCGACTGCGTGAGCGTGCCGTTGGCCGCGCCCGCCGTGAACTCCGTAGCGGTGGAGGTGCCGCCTGGTGCCGTCTTGCCGGTGACCGGCGTGAGATTTGATACTGTCCACGTCGCGCTGTAGTCCTGGCTTCGGAGCAGCAAGTTCTCCTCCGCCTTCACCGTCGTCCCGTCGTAGTACGTCCCCGTCGTCGCCCGCGTGAAAGTGATACGCGGGTCAAGCGTCTTCGCGTTGGCGAAGTCGAGACTCAGCGACGGCTTCACGGTGGGGTACAGCGACGACAGGCCCATGCGTCACACTCCGAATACTTCGATGAGGAGGCGCCCAGCGGTGTACGTACCAGCGGTAGCGCCCTGGGAGACGAGGTAAAGGAAGCCGCTGCTCGTGGCGTCAGCGGTCGCAACAGTCACGGTCCCCGTGGTTTGCGCGCCAGCGTTGATCAGCTGCGTCTCGGTCAGCGCGGTGATGGCGCCGTCGTAGGCGCCTGTGCCCTCGGTCGCGCTGTAGAGGTCGATGTCCGTCTCACCGCCCGCCGGCGTCTCGAGGCACGTCATGCGCGCGCCGAGCATCGTGATCGTAGGCAGTTGCGCAATAAACGCCGCGCTCGTGCCTATGCCGATGATGTCGCCAGTCGCGCTCGAGGCGAGGCCAGTCAGGTCCACGATCACTCGCACCATCTTGAGCCCGCCCTCCACGTGCGCGGTGGCGCGGTGGACGGTGCCAGTGCCCGACGTGATGCCAGCGCCGGCCTGGATCGGGAACGTGAGAGCGCCCTGCCACGCGAGCGCGCCGAGCTGGCCCGAGAGCGGGATCTGATTCGGCGCGGTGCCGATGTCTCGGTCGAGGGCTACACGGTTCGCAGCGAACGCAATGAAGACCTGTTTGGTCCCCGCCGACAGGTTCACCGCGGCGCCAGCGTTAGAGCTCGAGAACACCTGCGTGCGCGAGAGCGTGTTGCCCGTGTTGTATGTCCCGAGTCCGACTTCCCACTCGCTCGAGCCCGTGATCACGTAGTGGCACACGTCAGCGTTCGTCATCACCGATGAGAACGTGCGCGCGCCAGTCACCGCGCCGGCCAGCGTTAGGTTGCCGGTCCCGGTCGTAGTCGTGGTTTCACGGACTCGGTCAGCGTCAACGAATGCCACGGTTCACCTCAGACATTCCCAGCGGTGATCGTGAACGCGGTGATCTCTACCTTCTGCGTCGCGACGATCGATGAGGTGACGAGCTGCAGGTCGCCACCGCCGCCCGTCGATGTGACAGTCATGTCTACGATCCACGCGTTCGTCCCATCGACGATGCGCGCCCACGTCGCCGTCCCTGTGGCGTCGGCTGAGTTGTCCGACTGCGGCACGGTGAAGGTCAGGATTCCGCCGCTCGGCGAGCCGGCAGCAGGGTTTGCAAGCGCGATCTCGGCGAGGAGATTTGTCGCTGCACCCCCGCTCGCAGGCTTGGCGCCGTCGTAAATGCGGAGTTTGCCCGCGGAGCCGATCGCCGTCGTGATCTGCGAGAGCATGTTGTTTCGCAGTGTGGTGTTGAAGGACAGCGCCATGTGGGTCACTCCTCGTCAGGCAAAATAGACGCGAAACAAGCAGGCGCGGCCGGCCTTATCAGTCGCCACCTCAACGCTCAGAGGCGTTCGTGCGCGCTGCGCGTCGGTGGGGTCGTCGGCAGGCTCGCCAGCGATTGAGGGCAGCCAGAATCGATCGGTCACATCGACGGGCGTGTCGAGCGCCATTACGTGACTTGCCACGACCTCGCGGCCGTTCGGCGTCCGCACAAGACGCGAGGTCTTCTCGACCCGTGCCTTCACGATGTGCTGAGTTCCAAAGACAGGATCGCCCTTTGCACCAACGGCCTTCTGCGAGTAGCGAGCCCGTGTCACCTCGTGGATGAGCCAGCGACGGAGGCTAGGCATTGTGCACTCTCGCGTAACGCTCGACGACGTCGCGGACCACCTGCGGCAGCATGCCGCCTTCTTCTCCGTCGGCGTAGGTTACCGAGTGCGATAGCAGCGACTCGCTCTTGACGCGGAGATCGGCGCCGCGGCGGGCAAACCGCGTTGCAACCATGGCGAGGCACGCGTCCTCGAGATCGTGCGGCAGGGTGCGCGTGGCAAACGCGCCGAGCACCACCTGCTGTGGGGTGACCCAGCCACCGCTGTACGTGACGCGCACGATCGGCGCTTCGCTGCCAGGCATGGGAGGCCACGTGATAGACGGCAGACGCGACGCACTCCACGGCCAGCCAGCAGCGCGGTAAATGCGGCCGGCTTCGGCCTCGGTCACGCTGTAGTCCGTCGAGGGGATCGTGGAGCCGCGATACAGGATCGACGTCACCGACAGGATCGGCGTTCGGCTCACCAGCAGGTAGGCGGTGCCAAACGCGGGCACGTCCTCGACGATGGCGTCGGCACGGTGAAATGTGCGGTGACACGCGTTCGCGAGAAAATCAGACGACGATGAGATCCACCTCTCGAGCCGCGCATCTTGAGCGCCGCCGTCGCTGACGAGGTCGAGTTCGTCGAGCGCAGCAGCCAACGTCGTCAATGCACCTGCGGCGAGAGCCAAGAGTCACCCCAGAGCGCGCGCGCGGCGCGGCTTGGCTTTGCGGTCGTCGAACACCGCCGGCGCCGCGAGCTCCACGTCAGGAGACTCGGGCGGTGCCGGCGGTGGAGGCTGCGGCGTCACCTCAACGGGTTTCACTCGTGGACGTGCACGCCGCATTTCCTGTTCATACTGCTCGACGCTGAGCGCAAACACCTCGTCAGGGTTGCACCCGAACACGTGCTCGATAGCCCTGACAAAAACGAGCGCGCTCATACGTCACCTATCAGATTTCCACGACGAGACCGCCGAGAACGAAAAGTGCGGCGACCGTTGCGGTGTCAACGCCTGTTGCGTTCAGGTCTGGGGTCAGTTGCACTCGAACATATCGGCGTAGAGACGCCAGATTGAGGCCGAGCTGATACTGCCCATTTTCCGTCGAGCCACCCGCACCGCCGGTCAAGGTCAGCACGACAGAGTCAGCAGCGCCGGCGGGCTGCAGTGCGGCAGCGACGTTAGTGAAGGTCGTGCCGTCGGCACTGTCCTGCACGATGAGTTTCACAGTCAGCGTCTTGGTAGCCGCAAGAACTGCGCGGGCGGTAACCACGACTGAGGCGCTCGTCGCGTCTTTGCGATCCACAGAGATGCCGTTCACCTGGGCGTTGTCGCCGGCAGCGCCAGCGGTGAACGTCGGAATGAGGCATGCGCTTCTGCATGCGAGCTGGTTGTCGATGTCGTTCGGGAAAAGAGACACGGGAACCTCCGAGAGAGAGAAGAGAGAGAGAAGAAGCAGGGCCCTCTCGGGCCCCACTCAGGTCAGGCTCACGCGCCCCAATCGACAGAGTCGATCACGCAGACTTCATCGCCGCGGTACGTCGCACCGAAGTCGTGCTTCGCCGTCGCCTGGATCACAACCTCGCGGTTTGTGATGCCGGACTGCATGGTGCCGCTCGGGTCCTTGTACGCTCCACCGTCGAACGCGTTGATCTCGAGGCCTTCGCTTTCGGCGATGACGAGGTGGCCGAACGCCGCAAAGTAAACCTCGCTTTTATTCCCTGTACCCGTGCCGGCAGCGTCGCCAGTGAGGTTCTTCGGAATCTGCGTGGTCTTCTTGAACGGAAAACCGTACCACGTGCCAGCGCGCAGCTCGGGCCAGATTTCCATTTGCGTCGTCGAGTTGCGCTTCGACATGAGCCCGTACACCTCGCGCACCGGGATGATCCATCCTGGGTTCACGAGAGGCACGTTGCTGTCTTCGACGAGGCGCATAGCCTTGAGCGCGTCGGCGGTGATGGTGTCAACGGTGACGGCGCCAGTCGCCAGCGTGCGGTTGAACACGTGAGCCGAACCACCGCCCGACGACAAACCCGCCCAATACTTCATGCCGCGCGGCGTGTCGGCAGTGCCGTCACCACGAATAAACGCAAGGTCTTCGCGCGCAGCGAGCACGCGAGCGAGGTGCATGCGCAAAAACTCGTCCACCGAGTAGCTGCTCTCGGCGAGAAGTTCTTTGGACATGGCGACGATCGCCGCGAGGATCTTGCGCGACAGGTTGAGCCGGCCTTCACCGGGCTGGGTCGCATTGGGTCCGGTGTTCTCACCGACGTATGACGCTGTCGCCGCCGCCGAAATGAATGGCATGGAGAGCTGCCCGCTCGAGAGCGGAAGCGTCGAGACTCCCGAGGACCGCACCACTGCGAGCGGCACAAGGAAGTCGATGATCTCGCTCGCGAGTTCGGGCTGAACGAAGCCCGCGCCGCTGCCGAGAGTAGTGGTTCCGAGGGCACGCTGCGCACGCTCACGGGTGAGATTGTCGCCGCTGCCGAGGTTGCGGACGTGGTCGCGTGACTCCTCGAGGAGACCGGCGATTTCCGCGTCGTCCCATGACTGCGCAACGGCGATAGCCCCTTCAATCGAAGCATTGCCGCTGAGCGCAACGCTGCGAGCCATGGCGCGCATCATGCGGACAGCGCGAAGACCACGCGGGTCCTTGCGCTTGCCGTTGCCGATGCGATCGACGAACTGCTCGATGGTCTCGTCGGCGCCCATCACCTCGGGGCGTCCCGATGCGAGTGCGGCAGCGTAACGGCTGCGCGCGCGCACGCCTGCAGGCGACGAGAGTGCCGCCAGCTTCGCGTCGAGCTCGCGCACCTTTTCGTTTTGTTTCTCCATCCGCTCGGCGATGTCCGCGCCGAACGCGCCGAGCTCACTCTTCACCTCGGCGATGACGTCCTTGTTTCCGGCCATGTGTGTCTCCGTAGTGCACGGCCGGCGTCCACCATGGCGCCGGGTTGCGTGCGCAGTCTCAGGGCTTTGCAAGCTGGGCAGACAGGATGCCCGCCAGTGCGCCGCGCATGTCGTCCTCGGTCTCTTCGTTCTTGGCCTTGTCGGCGAGCGGCTCGTCCGACGACGGCGACGCCTCGCTTTTTTCCTCGCCGTCGGTCTCGATCTCGACGGAAACGCGAGGAGCTGCAGCCATCACTAGGCCTTCGCCGCAGTGTGGGCACACGAGGGATACGGGGTCGGCGCGCTTCACAAGCGATCTCCTCGGCGCGTCAGCTGCGCGCCATACAGACATGAGAGCCAGCCGCACGGCCAGCGGAGTCATCGGGTCGTCGAGCAAACGCTCGACGTCAGAGCGCAAGCGCACGCCGTCTGCACGGCTTGTGAGCGCCAGCGGGTCGGCGCCGATGTTTACGAGGCTCCACTCGTCGAGTTCGGCCTGCAGGATCTCGAGCGCCCAAGGGATTTCGCTTCTCACGTCGGCGGATGACGGCTCGGCCTCGACGATGCCGAACCCAACCGACGCGGCATGCCCGCGCGTGGCGGCGACTTCGCCGAGCGCATAGGCCAGCTCGGAGACATCACGTGGCAGCGGTGCGAACACGGCGCGCAGCTCGGAGCCGCGCACCTCGACGACGCTATCGCCGACGCGTGGCGCCGAGCGGTCGTGGTTCCACAACACCACCGGGTTGCGCTTGTACGCGTCGAGCTTCCACCCAGCTGCACGGATGACGTGGCCGTCAGCCGCGCGCGCCTCGGTCGAGATAACGAACGGCACCAGCCGGCCGGCCGCAGCGTCGTCGCCGAACTCCGCGCGCACGCGCTCGCGGTCCTCGGGCAAGAGCTCGGCGCGGACGCGAGGCGCGGCGGCGCGCATGTAACGTGGGGTCGTCATTGGACCTTCTCCTCGTCGGGGGCGGAAAGGACCCCCATCACCTCGCCGGCCGGGAGCACCTGCTCATCCACCTGGTCCGGCGTCGGCACGGCGCCCGGCGCGGCGTAAAGGCGATCGCCGTCGTCGCCGTCGAGCGGAGGCTCACCAGCGCGCGCGCGAATCTCGTTCAGGGTGAAGGCGCCGGGCAGCGCGACGATGACGGACTTCTCGAACTCGGCGTCCGACGGAACCGGGCTCACGTAGTCGAGGATCAGGTCGTCGCCATACTCGGGCACCAGCCACGCCTGCAGCTCGGAGCGAAGCCGCTCGAGCATGGGCACCGTTGAGAACCGCGCGAAGAGAACCTCGGCGGCGTCGATCGTCGAGCGGTTGCTGTTCTCGAGCACTCCGAGGATCTCGGGCGGCGTGCCGAAGACCTGCACGGTGAAGTCGCGCAAGAGCTTTCGCAGCTCGACGTATTGCGACTCCACGAGGGTGTGGCTCAAGGTCTGAACCTTGAAGTCACGCGAGAGGAAGTGCGTTTGCCCGGCGCGCTCGATGCCGCGGTGTTTGTTTTCGAAGTCCGTGGCAAACCGCTTCAGCTGCTCCTCGGCGACGCCATTGATCGCAACGATCGTCTCAGGAGTTGCGCGGTTGAAAAATCGCGTCTTTGCCATCGCTGACGCGTACTCGTCGGTTTCGAGCTCGTCGCCGAGCGCGCCCGCGGTTCCGACGCCACGACGGCGGAAAGGGTCGAGGGGATCGTGTTGCTTTATCCACACGATGTCGTCGTCGGGCACCTCGAGGATGCCGCCGCCGCGACCGAACGATGGCGCGTTGATACTCCACGTGTCGCGGCCCTGATCGGGCATGCGCATGATCCACGTCGGCGTCACCGGCCATATCTCAGAGACGCGGCCTTGCTTGTCGCGGTCGAGCGCCCAGAACGATTCGCCGAGCAGGTCGTGGTGCTTGCTCGTGACCTCCCACAGCGCGCGGCCCGTCATGTACGGGTTGGGCCTCTCGAGCACGCGCAGAAACGGATGGTCGAGCAGCGGGTCTACCGCGCCGGCCTCGACGAGCGCGTCGATGGCGCGGTGGCGTCGGTCGCTTTGGGCGCGCAAACCGCGGAAGTCGCGCGAGCTGAGGCGAGCACCGACGCGGCGGCGGTAAAGCACCCACTCGACGGATGCGAGCGACTCAGCCCGACGTCGCACGACGGCGTGCAACCACGGGAGTTGCGCGTACGCCTCGAGCAGCTCGCGCGATCCTTTCTTCGGCGGAGACCCGTTGCCCAGCGTTGCCAGCTGCAGCGCCAGGCGGTCGGCCGGGTCGGCGACGTGCTGCTGTGCTCGGGTCTCGCGCTTCCAAAGGTGCCACCACGCCATGAGGGCAGAGTCCCGCGCGGGCAAGCTGCGAGGCTGAACGGATCTGACGCCTGATCAGGCCGGCCCAGCCCGGCCTCGCGTTCACCGAAAACGAAAATCCGGCGCGAATTTCTGCGCAAGAC
>Ga0070749_10000549_pt1 | contig 25255 bp, 44 predicted proteins | sample VirMetDEL_Nov_18_FD_75180 | JGI IMG/M metagenome (GOLD analysis project Ga0070749, IMG submission 75180) | Aqueous microbial communities from the Delaware River and Bay under freshwater to marine salinity gradient to study organic matter... | ecosystem: Environmental > Aquatic > Marine >...
ATGCGACCCTAAAACGAGCATGACGCCGGAAGGACCCGCTTTCATTTTCCAGATAGGGTGACAGGTTGCGCATGGTTGTCACTTGATAACCTGTTTTCGTTTATTCCGACACTCCAACCGCAGAAACCCCAATGATCTCAAGCGTAAGCAGTGGCTCACCCGGTTTAAATCGAGCAATTACCACAACGAGGCGGGCGCTGTTGGTTTTTGTTTCTTTTGTTCCATTCATGCCCTTATACATACGACATACACAAAGCGTATGCAAAAAACTTGTTGACGTTTCCTTGCGCAACATTACCATCTTTTCACAATGAGCACAGCCGCCGCCCCAAATGATCGCCGCCGCGTGTCGGTCTCCTTATCAAAAGACGCTCACAATGTTGGGAAGGAGAACGCAAAGCGACAGAATCGCAATTTTTCGAACTACTTGGAAACCCTGATTTTTCAGGACTCTCAAAACGAGCCGCCCCGGTCCGCACAAGCCGACGGCTAACCCCTCATGGCGAGCATTGCGGCGGCGTTGTGAGTGCGCTGGTTAGTCTTCATCGCTCGCCCGGTAATCGCATAAAAGCCGGGCCTTGGCCTGTCCCTTTACTATGAAACGAACCAAAGAAGAAAAAGAAGCAATGAAACGCCCTACCCCAAAGGGGTGCCATAGAAATGGCAAGGCGTTTCCGTATTCAGGAAAATCCGCGATGCAGCGAGCATTGATGGAGAAGGCATTTATCAAAATGGGATCAAAAAAGGTGGCGGACTACCAAACCCAAATCATCCCGCGCTGATTCTGATTATGAACACCCTAAAACGCATCTATCACACCGTCCTCGGATGGTTTCCCGAGAGCAAACCTTCCCGCCTTGCGGCCGGTCTGTTCTTCCTTGGCCTCTTGGCCATCATCGGAAAGGCCCTCGGCCTTATTAACCTGCCTTGGTTTGCCATTACGGCTCCGTTCTGGATTCCGGTCTGCCTCGTTGCCGGATTCGTGATCGGCATTCTCATCGTCTATGCGTCCTCGGTCGTGATCGCTCTGGTGGCAACCTGGATCGACGAGAAGCGCAAAAACAAGAAATAACGCATTTTTAGTTGCTAGACATGGAACCATACGCCCCGCCCGTCGGAAGGACTGTAATTGGGATCGACCCAGGCACCGATCAAAGCGCGATTGTTGTTCTGGAGCCCGACGCGGCGGGGCCCTCCTTCCATGACATTGTCCGCAACGAGGACATGATTCTATCATTGAAGGGCATCCAGAAGGCGCTTGCGGTAAAATACCCCGCAGGTCCACCTGTTCACGTTGGCGTGGAGATGATCGCGTCTTACGGGATGCCCGTGGGTGAGGAAATTTTTTTAACCGTTCTTTGGACGGGTCACTTCATCTCGAACTTTCCGAAACTGGCGGCGCCGACCTACATCCGCAAGGTTTATCGGCGCAACGTGAAAATGCACCTCTGCGGAAACAATTCCGCCAAAGATTCCAACGTCCGACAGGCGCTTATTGATCGCTTTCCTCGATCGGGGGGCGGCAAGACTCCGCAGCTCGTTACAAAAAACGAACCTGGCCCACTCTATGGCATCAAGAAGGACGAGTGGGCAGCATTGGGCGTTGCCCTCACGACTCTTGAAACCTGGGACTCCCTCTCTGGCTATGAAATGATTTCCGACCCGATTCCTCGGGTTTTCAATACCAACCCGCCAAAGCATTGGCCATGATTGATAAACAAGAAAAGACATGAACTCGATACCCATACCACCAAAACAACCCGACGTATTGCGCCGGGGTTTTATCAACGCAATGACTGCCGCAGAGGCTGCGAACGACGGGGCTTGCCTGTCTCCTCGCGATGTCGAGCTTTTAGCTCTCGGATTCCGCGCTGGGGTAGAGGCAAAGGCAGACGAAATCCAGCCGACAATCACGTCTCTGGAGTTTCGCGCAGCACATAACCGGGGGGGAATAAACTGATGGAAGAGTTGCTTCTTGAGGTTCCAGACCAGGAGCCGCTTTGGATCACGGCAAAGAACCGCCACGGCATCCGGTGCGAATATGATCAGGACACCGACACCGTCCTTGCGGTCTGGGAGAACGCGGAAGGCTATCGGAACACTTTTGAAGGAGACACAGAGCGAGAGGCTGTTGTTTCCCTGATTCACTCTCTCAAGCTCACCGGATGGCAGTCCCTCTCCATCAATCCCTAAACTCTTAAAATCAACACAATGCAAATTCAAATCGGCCCTTATACAGAAGAGCTTATTAAGGATCTTTTCGATCCAAGCGATGGCATGGAGTTTACCGACGAGTGTTTCTCCGATCCAGAGCAGGTAGAAGCCATTTTTACGGAGTTGCTGGTTAATGGCCCCAACCTCAACCCCGAATACCGCCAGTTGTGCTTTGAGGTTCTCGACCTGGCACACGTAGACTTGGTAGAAAGGGCCGCAGAAATTTATTACGAGGAGCGGGTATGATCGAGTTCGCAATGGGTTTTGCTGTTGGGTTCGGGTGTTGCGTTGGCATCATCATCACTGAGCTGCGGCGGACGTTTAAATCTTGGCCCTTTTGATGCATATGGGCACGAGGAACAACCGGGTCAAACGAAAGCGTTCCCCTTGGTTCGCCTTCTATGCGGATGATTACATTGCCGGCACCCGAGGCATGTCGATCGCAGCAAGGGGCGCCTACATCGACCTTTTGGCGCATCAGTTTTCCACAGGGTCGATACCGGGCGACGATCGCAGGATTTGCCGCCTGATCGGAGCATTCCCAGACGAATGGGAGGAAATCAAAGAGGAAGTTCTCTCAAAATTCGAGGTTCAAGATGACGGGTCACTCGCAAACTTGCGAATGGCCACCGAGCGCGACGAAAGGGAGTCAATCAGACAGAAAAGAATCGACGCTGTGAAGAAGAGGTGGGGAGACGAGGATACAAGTGAAAATACAAATGTATCTGCACCTGTAGATACAAGTGAATATTCACATGCATCTACGTCCACGTCCTCGTCCACGTCCAATAATAAACTCTCTCTCCCTAGTCCGGGATTCCCGTCGAAAAGCGATGTGCTGGAGTTCTGCGAAAAGCAGAATTGGTCAAAGGACTCCGGCCTGGCCTTCTGGCTCCACTTCGACGAACAGCGAAGCAACGGAGACAGATCTCTCGGCCCGAATTGGCACTGGTGGAGTCGGCTGGAAAAGTGGATGATGGACGACGCCAGGAAAAACCTGAATCAGAAAAATGGAAAGAATCGAAACGGCAGCAATACGAGTTCTCGAAACCGAGGAACAACGAATGAAGGAAAAGAATCCCAGTATGGCGCAATCGGATAGCATGTCCGAGCGGCTGCGGTCGTTTGACCAGTCCCACCACTCCGAAGCGGCATTTGCGCTGCAGGAGGCCCTCTCCTTTGTCGCAGACACACGAGCAGGCAGGGGGAGATGGTTGTCCCTTCTCGGATCGTCTGGAGTGGGAAAAACACACTTGGCTCGCGGCATTCGGGAAGAGTTCCCGGGACGGAGGAACAAGTTTATCCGCTGGATTACCGTTTGCGACTACATGCGGAGCGGGGATTTTGGAGTTCTCGACGCTATGGCCGAAGCGCATGTCCTGATTTGCGACGACATCGGCGCCGCATACGAAACCGACCTCTCTCGGGCGAAGATTTACGAGCTGGCAGAAAGAAGAATCAACAAACCAACCGTTTTTACCTCCAACCTGGATCTCCAGGGCGTGGCAAAAGAAGTTGACTCTCGTGTGGCCTCGCGCATGGTTCGCGACGGATCGAGGCTTGTCCAATTTCGAGATTGTCCAGACTGGGCACTCGCCAACTACAAAAAATAAAAACTCAGATATGAAGCAATTATCACTCTTCACCGAAAGCGTCCGCGACATTTGCGCGGGTAGGCATCGCGGCAACCCCCAAAGCGTGGCCGCACACGAAAAGATCGCTGAGACGCTCCCTACGGCGCGAGCAGAGGTCTACGCTATGATTACCCTCGCGGGGGTTTCCGGCCTCACAGCGGACGAACTGAGCGCGAATACGGGTATCCCAGTGAATGCGCTCTCGGGTCGGTTTACAGAACTAAAAAAAGATGGCCTGATTCACAAGATCGGAACTCGACCAACTCGATCTGGTGGAGTAGCGGCTGCGTATGTTGCAAAAACGAATCACGCATCATGAGTTCTCCCATACCCAAAGGAACGCCTGTGACCGGAAACGTGGCAAAGCATCTCGATTCGCGGTTTCTCAACTCCCTGCTCCTCGGAGGCATCCTGGCCGAGAACGGATCAGAGACGCTTGAGGTCACGATTGACCGAGTCGAGCACCTGGACAGCATCACCTACGAAACAGGCACAACCGAGAGTAACGTGCTCTTGCTCTATTTTGCCAAGTCCGAGCGCCCCCTCAAGCTCTGCAAAACGAACATTCTGCGTATTGCGTCGCATCATGGTCCCGTAGGCGACGGATGGAAGGGGAAGAAAATAGAATTGTGCATCGAGCAATGCCGGCGGCCAGATTTGGGAGGCAAGTTTGGCGATTGCGTTCGCGTAAAAGGGAAGGGGCTGTAGCAATGGAAAAGCAAAAAGCCATAACACCAGGAATAACACCAGCCGCAAACGGCCGATTCAGGGCCAGGCTATCTGCGGGAGGAGAACGCGCTCACCTCGGCACTTTCAACACTCTTGACGAAGCAGAGGCGGCCCTTGCTGATGCGAAACGCATCTATCGCAAGATAAAGGGACATTCCGCCGGAGTCCGTAGAGACAATAAGAGCGGGACGCCGGGCGTCCACTGGTCCGAGAAAGACCAGCGGTGGATTGCCAGACATCGGGGAACCTATATCGGCAGCTACCGCGAGAAATGGGAAGCAACGAGAGCGAGGCTCGATCACGAGATTTACATCAAAAACAAGAAGAGATAAAGCAATGAACAAAAAAACTACACCGCTAGAGGTATCTCCTCGCGACTATCACACTCGGTTGCAGTGCAATCGGGAAAACATTTTTGACCCCGATTCGTTTCTGTCGAAATCGGTAATCTGGGAGCTACAAGATTCTTCCCTGTATCGGTGGCGGTTCGCGCCGAAAGACCAATCAAAGGTAGCCGAGAAGAAATGCGTTCAGGATGGCTCGATCATTGACACGCTCATTACCACCCCCGACGAACTGGACGAGGTCGCCGCCGTTCATTCTTTCGAATCTTTTCGCAGCAAGGAGGCGCGAGAGTTCCGAGATGAGGCGATCGCCGAAGGTCGCGTTCCGATCCATGAAAAGGATCTCGGAGAGGCTAGGAAGGCGGCAAGAGCGTATTTTACCGACCCCGTAATCGGGCCGATCGTGAAGGACGCTAGGAAGCAGGTCGTATGCATCGGCGAGGTTTGCGAGATTCAGAGCAAGTGCCTTATCGACATTGCCCCCGACGATGGGCCGGTGCTATGGGACATCAAGCGAACGGCGCGACTTAACAAAAGCGCCCTAGAGAAAACCTTGGCGACTTTCGGCTATCATGTCCAAGCCGCTTGGTATCTCCACCTTTGGAACCAGCAACACCCCGACCGCCCCAAAGATCGCTTCGGATTTCTCTGGCAGCTTTCCGAGCCTCCCTATGAGTTGGTGGCGACCGAGCTACCGGCTTTCGACATCGCGGCGGGAGAGGACTGGATCCGTTACCAGTGTGAGCGGTTGAAAACAGCAACCGAAAAAAACCTCTGGCCAGGGCTGTTCGACGACCAGATCACCATGCTGGGGCGCCCGGCGTGGGCTGGAATGAAAGACGAGGAAATGATTGAGGAGCCGGTTTTGGCACCGGGAACAAACGCAGCGTGACGACCTCTTTACCCATTATGAGCAAAATAGGAGCAGCAAAAATCCGAATCGACGTAACGAAGATCGACAAAAGCGCGATCTACGAGGGCAAGAAAGGCAAATACATCGACCTCATAATCAACATCGACGACGAGGAAGATGATTATGGACAACATGGAATGACAGTGCAGGACATTGGAAAAGAAAGAAAGGATGCCGGGGAGCGGGGACCGATTCTCGGCAACGTTCAGAAGTGGTGGCCGGCCGATAATCCAGTCCGTTCATCCGAGCCTGCGCCGGCGCCACAACATTCCGGCGCAGCCACGCACGAAGCCGACGACGACATTCCCTTTTAGGCATGGAAAACAAGACCTGGAAAAAACACAGTGCAAAAGTCCATGCGTGGTTTCGCGAATTGCGGAACCATTGCCAAGGGAACCAGGACGCAACCGCAGCCATCGAGGGGCTGCTGTCCGACCGTCGAAGGTTCCAGCAGCGAATAACCTGCCTAGAGGGACAGCTCGACGACCTCAGAAGCCGGATTGGTGAGAGGTTCGGGTTGTATACATTCAACAGGGGGCCTGGGGCCGCTCCAAGCGCGAATCTGAGCCCGAAGGCGAGGGAGCTTGTCCGTCGCAAGATGCAAGAGGAGGCTGAGGCAAAGGGCGTAAGCCCTACCTATACCGATCCAGCAAGGGCCAACTGTAACCAACACCTCGGATAAGTAGCCGGTTCCAATGACTCCTCTTGTTCTTGCCTGTTTTTTATCTATGACTACCGAAAAAAACCAAGGGCGATCAGTCTCTACTTTCCGATACCCCGAGGATGACCGATTGATCCTGCACCTTGTCGCAGAAATGGCAGAGAAGGGAATCAGGGCGAACGATTCGCAGATAATCAGGGCCGCTCTACGGGCTCTGGATCAGTTGCCCCTTGATGCGGCGGTGGATCTGGTAACGGGGGCGAGCGAAAACGATAAGCGGCGCGGTTGTATTCCGATAGAGAAGAGACACAAGCGGAAGGTTACAGCTAGACTACGATCAAAAATAATAGATAGGGATCAAAAATGCAAAATTTGCGGTGACAATGAGCGTCTGGTTGTCGATCACATTTTGGCAATTTCCAATGGGGGTTGCAATTCTGAGCGGAATCTTCAAGCTCTTTGCTTTTCGTGTAACCAGAAGAAAGGCGCGAAGATGTTTTCGGTGAACGATCAAGAGCGGCCACCGGCTGAATGAATGTATGCGAACGCATGAAAACGGAAAAGTATTCGATCGCATACATTGCGACAACGCTCAAGACCAGACAACCCGTTAGGGCTTGTCTGCGTCGCTTTGTTCGGCTTCGAGTTTCTTCGAAATGAAAATAACAGAAAAAACAGCATTGAAGTGGGCGCGCTCACAACTTGAAAAGCACTATGGTGTTGGTTTCTCGTGGTTGGGGCGAGGTAAAAGCAAGTTCAAGGAAGCGTTTGATGAATATTTTGGGCCGGAATGGGAATGCATTATGGGCAGACTGGTTCCTGACGCCTGCTTCTTGCTCACCAAGGGGGAGGCCGCTTGCATGGGAATTATCGAGGCGGAATGGTCAGCACCAATGAGCAGGGATAAATTAAAGCGATATTATGAGATGTGGGATTATCTGGTTGATTTCTCGTATGACATCAAAAAGACAAGAGATGTTCTTATCTACACGGTGGGCAACGGGTTCAATCTTGAGCTAAGGAATCCTTGTGACTTCTTCCCAGCAATTCTTTCTGCTGAATCTTTATTAAAGCCGAACGCCTAAATCCTGCCACCTGCGGGAACAACCAAACACTATTAAATGAAAGAGCCAACCCTATTAAATGATGACGCGCCGACAACTCCCAGCGGGGAGCAGGTTGGTAGCGATGCCTTGTTCGCCTTGCGGATTCGCTCCCTGATCTCTGATAAGGAAATGGTGGTCGCAATGGCAAACCGAGACGCCCAATTCGGTGACGGTTGGAGATGCGACTACGCGAAGTGGCATGGCGAGATCGAGGAGAAGATTCAACGCCTGTTTTCTGAGGCGAACGATAAAGACATACCAGCCCGATAAATACTATGGATCTACCCGAACACTGGAAAACTGACGAATCAGAAACACCTCTGAAAGCCGTGCAGATGGAGGGCTTGGTATCGTCGCCTTGTTCTCTCGCCGAGTGCGATCCGGGGCAGTATGTGGCGGTGATGCCTCACTTCTCGGAAACCGCACGAATCCGTTGCACGGTCCATGTCATCGAGGAGTTTCAAGGCTCGCGATCGTGGAAGGAAGTCACGCTGAACCAAGGCACGCTGAAAGACAAATACTTGACCCGCCGACAGCTTCGAGGCGCAAAATTTTATCGAGAGAACGTTCAGGATGACTCACGCGATTTATCGCGTTGATGTCCATCCGTTTGTTCGGCCTCGATTTTACCAGTGATGAACTCAGCATATACGACTTTCTGCCAGTCTGCGGGACCGCTACGCCGAATCCAGGAATGCGCAGTCGTCACCGGGCACCCGAGGAGGCGACTCAATACGGTTGGGCCAAGATCTAAACACTGTTGCCAAGTCATGCCAGAAGATAAACCACGAAAAAAAATGCGCAATGCGTAAGATAAGTGTTGCATAATCCTACGCAATGCGTATACTAGAGCCATGAACAACTTCGCAACCTTCCACCTCTTCGAGACCGAAATCAGCAAGCGCATGATCGAGCGCGGCACTTTTAACGCTGACTGGATGAACTCCGATGAGGGCCAATCCAGAGTCAATCAGGCATACAATGAGGTTGCTCTTGGAATCTCGATTGAGTCCGCAACATCTGAGCTCGAATTGTGGTGCAAGGGTTGGGTAACTCGCAATCGCTCTGAGCAAACAAACCCGAGCCGACTGGCAACAATCATCACGGAGCATTGAAATGACGGACGACGAACGGAACAAGAAAGCCGATGAAATACTTGCGAACGGAAAAGCGATTTCCATTGAGCTTGGAATCTCGTTTTCGGGCACGGATTGCGCAGGGTCTCCATGGGGCGATGACTGGCTTGGATTTACCGATACCGAATATTATCACCGGGTCAGGAATATCCTTATCGAAGCCGGTATTCCCGAAGGATCGACTGAGATGATTATAGCGAACTGCTGGGAGGATGGTTGGACTAGATGCAGAGAAACCTATGAAGTGGATTAAATGGTGCCCATTCCACACTTGGGAAGTAACCGGAGTAAATGGGTTTTATCATCCGACCGAGATGCAATGCACTCGATGCGGAAAGTTTAAGCACCGAGCTTGCAAATGGAAAGAGATGGATCGTGAACCCTGGGTTGAGGGGCGTCATCCAGATTCTCCTTCTAAGCCGAACAAGGAGATAACGCAACCTTGAAAGATTGAAAGTGTCACGAACCATGAACCCGAGAAAAACCATAGAAAGGGCGCGGAACCGTAGCGCCAAGATGAACAAATCCCGCTGGAACGCTGACCGGAAGCGTCGAGACGCGGAGGAAGCGGAGCGGGTGGCCGAAATGGAGTTCCGTCGCGTGATCGGGGAGGGACCAACGGAGCCGGGACAGTTTCTCGGGTCGCTATCCTGGCAGGGGGCTGACGGAGTAAAGCGCAAGTGGGTGATTCGCAGAGGACAGTCCCGCAACCGGATCTCTGTGGACGGGATCGAGAAAGAAAACGGGTGGTCATGGTTGTTCGACCGACTGCGGAGGCATTGCGCTTGCCTCACTCGCTACAACGCCGATTAGACAAATACGGGTCACGGTCGGCCGGGTAATAGTAATACTTCTTCCGTCCCCTCACGCCCGGCTCAGACGCCGCTACACGTCTCCACTTTCCCTGGCTAACCCGCCGCTGCAGTATTGCATAGGTGGCCGACGTGGGACGCTCGAGAAGGATTGCCCAGTCATCCGCAGACTTTGCAATCTCGGTGTTGATGTCTCCCGCCATCGCTGGCGGATCCTCTCCAAATCCCTCGTCGAGATCGTCGAGGGCGCGTTGCAGGGCATCGTCAAATTTTGAGGCGCAATCTTTCAAGTCCATTTCGCTCTGGGATCCATCCATTCGTTTTCGCCGCGTTGGCGCCTTAGAAACCATCCCTCCCATTTTCCCGTCCGGTTGTTCACCACCCCGAAAATCAACCCGTTATCGTGAGCAAGGGCGGCAACGCTTCGGTCGAGGTAGCGCATATTCAGGTCAGCCAGGCACGGCGCAGACATAGCCATTCCTCCGTCTACGTGGCGCGGTATGTGGAGATCACACTTGTGGACGTGTCCGCAGATCACGGAAGGGCCATAGTTCTCGCTGTGGGCCTTGGCGGGATACATGGTAGCGCGGAACCCATGAATCATGTTAATATCTCCCAACTTGTAAACCCCCCTCGCGCTGTGGTAGGGGACCAGGGTTTTAATTTCCAGTTTACGAAACAGACCGCCGAATTCCTTTACCGGCTCCCGGTCGTCGGTTCCCTGCAGGGCAATCACCATATCCCGCGCATAGGTGGCTGTGGCGCCGCAGTTGCTGTCCATCGCTTCCCATACGCGCACGTCGTGGTTTCCCAGTAGCAGCGTGTCGGGGCGATACCACTCAAGCAACTCCTGCCCAGCAATAAAATCATCCTGCATCCTTTCACGCCGCTCCTCGCCGCTTGCCCCCTTGCGCAGAGGGCGGAGATCAAATAAGTCACCGCCGTGTATACGATGCTTGGGTTTCCAATCTTCGATAAACTCCCGCGCTTTTGCGGCGGCCGATCGGTCGATCTGGTCCCCGTGTGTATCAGACAGGAACACGAAAGGCTCCCAGTTTAATCCGGCCATACATTTGGTTTTTTGATTAGAACACAAATACCGCGCTATATCGCTCTCGAATTGCCTTCACAGATGGAATTTCTAGGCCCGGGTTTTTTGCTTTGAACTCGCTCCATGCGTCGTTTTCCATGTGGAACGACCACCTGCTTATCGTTTGCCTCTCCAGTCCCGCCAGTCGATTTTCGAGCTTCTGCAAGCCCGAGCCGATGTAAAACGCGCCCCCGATGATCGAGAAAAAAATGCCCACCTGTATAGTGATGGGTGTATTTTTTGAGATTACTTCTTTCGTGCTATCGGTCATCTCATTTTTTGGTCGTTTCCTGCATGTTGGCCTCAAGCAGGTCGATCCTTTGCATGACATCGCTGGGACGGACAACGAGACTCTCCTCAAGTGCATAGCGAAGTGAGCGCATTTCAGTGGAAACCCAGATTGCCCACACAAAAAAGTTTGCATAGAGAAAGATAATTCCGGCCTCTGCCAGTGCCTCTGTGATTCTTATTCTCATGTTATCCAAATGCCAGCAACAGCAGCCCGATAACGGCCGCCCATGCCAGGAGTTCCCAAAACTGCTCTTTTTCAATCATTCTCACGAGTAGATTTTGATCATCAATTCGCCTTGATGTGTTTCGGTAGACCATGTCGTGCGTAGTAGCTGCCCGGGCTGATGTGGGGAATAGCCGCCTGGAAGTGCATGTAGTCTTTGTTCCACGCCCGACCGCCAGAAAGAAACCCGTGTTTTTCCATGATCTCAATCGCCTCGTCGGAAAACGAAGTGGAGGAGCTGCGCAAGGTGTTTTCGTTCGGATTGATGTCGATCGCGATTCCCCAGGAGTGTGTCGAGAGATTGGATCCTCCGCGCTTCCTGCGATAGTTGTAGCATCCGCCATAAACGTGCCAGCCTTCTTTTTCGAATCGTTTCCGGCCAAGGGTGTCGAAGATCTCCTTGAGAGCAGCCTGTAGGGCGTCCTTTACTGCTTTGTGACATCGGTGATCATCAAGGCCGTTTCCGGTTCGATCACTGAGTCCCGCGCCGGATCGGTTATAGAGCCGAATATTGTCCGAAGGGAATGAAAACCAATCCAGGTAATCCGCTCCCGGTTTCGCTGTTCCGTAATAGGCGTTTAGCGATTGTGTGCCCTCTCGCGGCAGTCGGATAGATTGCGGGGGCTCATAATCGCCGCTGTCATATGCGGGGGGCGCTGGTTCCGGCGGCACTGGCGCGGCAGCCTCTTGTCCGTTCCACTCGTTGGCGATGGCGGCGACTTTATCCCAGCGATTTACTAGCCCTTTCCAAAAATTGGCGCGATAGCCGACCAGATTACGCTCGTATCTCTCGCGAGATTCTCGCAGCCGGCGGACGATGTGGTCAGACTGGTCACGATCTGCCGCCTCGAGCGCGGCTCGGGTTTTAGGCCCCCAATGGCGGTCTCGGATAATGCAATGCCCGAGAGCGCGGAGAGCCGTTTGCACAATCCACGCAGAACCTCCCCCGCCTCGGTTAAAAGTCGAATCAAGCACAAAAAACTCCGTGCCATCACGAAGGGCGCTTGATATGCCAATTCCGGTCATTTCCCGGGTGTATTTCTCTATATACTCAGCGGCCGCCTGTTCGCGTTCCGACGGTGGCAGCGTCTTGAGCCGGGCGAGCGCCTCCGGGTGATACTTATCATTGATGCCGGCGATCTCATACGATCCGCCCCGGTCGTTGCCGGGGAGCTTGTAGATTTTAACATGCCCGTTGGCGTCTCGTCGCGCTTCTAGGTCTACAATCGCAAGGCCAATTCGCCCCTCTGCCGGCTCTGGGCCTGACGGGGGAGCCGGCGGCGTCCTTCGTGGTTCTGGTTGCGGTTCGGGATCGCTTCCGAAAATCAACTGCAGAAACCGCAAGATTCCTTCGAAAACCGCTTTCATCGGGTGCCTTTCATATTGCGGAAACGATCCGCCACACGTTCCAGCCAGCCTCCGCCGTTCGCGTTTGGCAGAATAATGGATTTCTCTACCGATCTGCCCAGAACGTAGGAAGCGCCGAAGAACGTCACCAGACTAAAAAGACTGGCCCCAAGCTTAGTAAGTAGTTCAACTTGGTATTCGGTCATTTCCGTTCGGAGAACGAGAACAGCGACCAACGCAACGGCAGCATAAACAAGGGCAGCGGCAAGGCTGATTGCGAGGGATAGAGGGCGAATATTTTTTGAGAGCCAACTGTCGCTCATCATGTCTGCTTCCCAACGGCGCGTAACGCCGTCGATGGCGGCCCTCTCGGTTTCCTGTATCGACTCGATCTCTCTGGCCTTTAACTCAAGTATTGCCGCCCTCTGCTCTGGCGTTTCGTTGCCGAGCAAATCCGCGACCGCATCGGGGTCGTCGGTATCCTTGCCGAGAATCCGCCCCATTCCGCGCACGATCGAAAAAACCGTTCCGGCAGGCGTTCCGCTTAGGAGCACCTCCGCGACCTCGTCCAGTTTAGAATCCCGCAGTTTGCCGCGCAATCTGTAAAGCCCTTCCTGTATGTCGTCCAGTCCCATGTTGTTTTCCGGTATTTCTTCGGCTTCCTAGAATCGCTCCCAAACTCCGGGAGCTGCTTTTTCCTGATACTCAAAATCCTGAGCGAATCGATCAAGGACGATCTCCGCAGTCTCGCGATCGTAGTAATCTCGCCAGTCCTTACGCTCCGTCCGGTTGAAGTGCGGGAGATCGGGAATCTCCAGGTAGGAGAGGCGCTTGCGAACGTCGCTCCATCCCTGCTGAAGCTGCTCGAAAAAATAGACATTCTCCACGAGGAGAGTCCCGTCCGAATCAGTCAGCAGATAGAGCTGATCCCGCCATTCGTAATTGTCTTGATTCGGAGCGACTACGGAGAGCATGAAATCCCGGAAGCTGTCTCCCTCGTATCGGTTCGGATTTCCCTTCTCTAGGAGCTGCCTGCGGTATTCGAAGGAGCTGACCATCCGATCGAACGGATTGCGGAGAAACGCAAACGTGAAAAACTCGGACCAGAGCTGCGGACCGATTGCCGTGAGCAGCACTCGTGCAGGATCGTGACTCCCTCGCATATGCGGGAGATCCTCGTACTGGCGCAGAGCCTCCGTCATGGAGGTTCCGCCTGCTTTGTTCACATGAACGAAAGCAAATTCCCCACAAAGCGAGATCATGAGCGAGCCGCCTCCTTCAGCAGGTATCGAGCGCGAGCTGCTGCCTGCTGCGCTGCTAGTTTGATGTCGAGGCAATCCTGCCTGCGCGCAGTCTCGCGCAAGTGGTAATGATAGGACCGGACCTCCTGCCACGGAGATTCGAATCGCCATTTCCCGAAATTGTGAAGCGGAGAGAAATAGTCCGCATGGAAGAGGCGCGGAACCTGATCCAGACATTTCTGCTCATAGAATCCAAACTCCCCGCTCTCATAGGTTTCCTTCCACCAACGGCAGAAGTCCGCGCTGCGAGTGAGCAGCATTCCCGCATTAAAAAGTCCGTCTCTCTCCCAGATCGGAACGCAACCCTTTGAGGAGTCCGCAGGATCCGCGTGAGTCTGCATCTGGAGGTTTCCCCAATAGAAGGGAGAGAGAACGACATCCCCGAAAAAATGGCGCTCAAAAGGCGCTGCAAAGGTGATGTCGCAATCAAGCATGAGTATTCCAGAATCCGGGAGTCTCTCCTGCACTCGCTGGAGTGCGTCCAGCTTTACCCATATGTATTCTTTATTCCAGTAGTCGGAGACGGTCGAAACCTTGCGGATCCGCTTCCTAGCTTCTGCGATGCGCAGTGGAATCCGAGTGACCTTTTCTGTGAGATGGAGCGACTCGCAGAGAGCGCGCAGCTCCGCTGCAGAAATGTCCGTCGCTACAAAAATCCGCGCCCTCGGAAATGCGACATTTACGGACGGGAGAAACTCGCGCAGCTCATGCGCAAGCTCCTTAGTGCAGACAGTGACGATCGCATCCGCGATGAGCGGGCGCGCGGGATCCTGAGTCGAGGACCGCTGCAGGACTGCTTCCGCTTTGCTATGCCTCGATTTCTCGTCTATCCTGCTGCATGGCTCCTCGATCATTAGTCCGGATCAATCGCAAACCAGAACGCGAGCTTTAGCGCTCCCTGCGCAGCGGATCCGCTTCCGCCGGATCCGTTACTCGTTACCTCGATCGTAATGGCATCTCCCGCGTCTGCGTCTATATCGAGAGCTGCGGTCCCGTATTTTTTGGATCCGGTAGCGGCAGCGGTTGCGATGGTCAGAGGGTTTCCTACCGTCGTTCCGTTTTTCTTCAAATCCACCGTTACGTCTACGCTCCCAGCAGTCGCGATCTCTCCATCCCACCAGAGGAAACGGAGATTGTCCCTACAGACCCAAACGTCCTCTGGACTTCCCGAGCTGAGAGAGGTTCCCGCGTAGTAGGATCTCTCTATCACTTTCGGACCGATCATCGCGTCCGCTCTGCACATTTGCGCGATCCGGGTTGTCCCTGTCGGAATGACTCCTGCGTCAAAGCGGAGCAGTTTCGTCTCATCCGCCGGATCCTTTACGATGGTCTGCGTATCGAGGACAGGGAGAGAGGATCCGCCTCCAGGCGCATTCCAGTTTGTCCCGTCATGGTAGAGAACCACGATCTTGTGGGACTCATCGAGAGTGATGTCCGCTCCGTCGAAAGTCTTGATATTCCCGGTCCCATGTTTCACTACAACAGTCCGAGTCCCGTCCGCCGGCCGGATGACGAGAACGTCTCCGTTCTCTCCTCCGCTGATCGTGGCTAGATCGTCCGAGGCTGCGTCCGCCTCTGTATCGACCGTATGGAATCCCTGAGTGGCAGTAACGGCGCCGGTTGCAATTGTCAGCTCTGTCGCGTCCGTCAGGTTTAGAAGGGAAAGCTCTTGTCGAGATGTTCCCGCCACCGAACCATCTGCCTGTAAGGGCGTCCCGGTCGGGATCGTGAGGCGCAGCTTAAAAATTTTTTCGTTTGTTGATGCTGCAAAATCATCTGGGCGGATTGTCTCGGGGGCGCTTTCGGCATCGGTCCCGGCGACCAGTTCATATACTCGAAATACCGAGCTGGCATCATCGTCGAAAAATGCGAACGCCTCACCTGCGGATCGGTTGACAGTCTCGACGGAATCGAAATCTGCGGCCGTTCCTCCCGTCTGTGAACTAACCGCCGGCAGAAATTGGATTGTGTCTGCGGTGAGGGCGTAGTCGCTGGGCGTTGCCGCGCTCGCTGGGGTTCCCTCGCTACCGGAGAGAACGTCGTGCTTGATCGTGACAGTTACGTCATCAATGGACGACCTCACCCCCGCTGTCGGCGAGGACTTGAAAGTCATCTCAAACAATGCATCCTCAATCGCTGCCGTGTCGTTCGTGTCGTCGGCGTCGTCCCTGTTTAGGGCGGTGTTGATCTCGGTGGTGTTAAGATTGAGGTCGAAAGTGTAGGTTTTCGCCTCGGTATCCTCGGTAAAGCTGGACGTTCCCGACAAGAGATCTCCGTCGTGGTAGTCGCCGCTGGCCTTGATCCCGATCGAGATTGTCGCGCCGGCGCTGAGACTTTCCGCCGTCCAGGTTGGTGAGGTGATAACCGAACTAGGAGCGGATGCGTCCGGCGACCGCCCGAACTGCAATACAATCTCTTCCGTGTCTCCAGCTTTAAACTCCAACGAATCAAGGGCGTCGTCGAGGCCGGGCGTCGTAACGAATCGACGCAACCGGAGATCATAATACAAATTCATGTGATCGAGTCAAAAGGTCCGTTCCGGTCAGCAAATCCCGGAATAACATACCATAACATGGGGATTTTCAAAACGCGCCCGGTCGTGGTAGATTGTAGCATGGCTGGCTTTGCTGATTTGGATTTAGACGTTTCTGAGCTTATCGAGGCGATGCGCCTCTATGAGCAAGCCACAAAAAAAGACGCTGCAGAGATCGTTAACCGAGCCGCTAGGAATGCGGTCTTTGATAAGACATACGGAGCGTTTGCACACGCCCCAAAAAGCACAGTCGGAAAAATGGGAAAATACGAGCCGAAGCAGCGGCGGCGGTATTCGGAGGCAAACACGTTGTTTCACGCATTAGCGACCGAGGGAAACCGCTTTGGAAAAGCCAAACGTGGCCAGGGAAACCGGGACGTAGCTGCAAAAACTTGGAGAGCCCGGCGGAGGGCCTTCGGATATTCCCGAGCCGTCTGGGCTGCCATCGCAAAAGACTTCGGGGCAAGGCTCCGTGGAAAGTTTGACGTGGACACCCACAAGACAAGAAAGGCTACGCCGCTCAATCCCGTGGCCCTGTTCGACACCGGCCCTTTTTCCGACAGTCGCAGCGATTCAGAAAACGCTAAATATCGCGGCGAACAAACCAGGGCACTGCAACGGGGAATTAACGGTGCCGCCAAAGACATGGCCGAGTATGCAGCATCAAAACTGCAGGAACGAGCAGATAGGTTTTCCGGCTGATTCCTTGCGCTAAGACTGCCACGATCCTGATTCCCAGAGTTCTTTGGGGGAAATCGTAAGCGTTAACGAGTAAGTCCAGGGATCATAAGCCCCAATCTCAAGAGATCCGAGATCGAAAAGCAGAAACGGCAACCCGCAGAAAGTCACCCCGGAATAAGTGCTGCCCCTGTCGTCAATCTCATCCCCAAACACGAGTGTGGTTGCAAGGGACTGTGACGTGCCTACGCCTTCATCGTCCAACACTGACAAAGAAATCGAAAAATAAATCTCTGGCAGGTAAACGCCGTCAACCGGATCCGCGAAAAGATGCTCTTGGGCGTTTGAAATATCTACAGCATTTCCTCCAGCGATTGATGCGGTAATGTTTACATTGCTATCCTCGTTGCTGTCGGTCAGGCTGCACGCGAATCCATATCTCCCGCGCTTCCCGCTATTGGGGCGAGTGCCCGGTGAGCCAAGGGTTGTAATTGCCCCTGCCGGAATATCTTGATCGAAACTAACTCCCGCGACGGTCGCCTGAAGTCTCCACGTTTTCACGTTGTAAATGATGTGCGCGGAAAGGCTGCGGCTCTGCGGCTCGCCCCAGCCGGTGAGGTCGATAGGCGCGTATTTGTAGCCCTCTTGCTCCCTCTCAAACCTCTCCTTTCGGTTTAAGACCTCTCCGATGCTTCCCTCTCCGCCGTCTCCGTATGTTGGGAATGGAATAATGGGTTGAAAAGGGATCCAAGGGCCGCCGGATTCATTCCTGACGTTGTCGCCCGATCCATCTACCTCAAGGCCAACTACGTCCGACGGGGTCGTTGATCCCGCCCCTCCCCATATCTCATTAGAGAGGAAATTGTGACGACGGCGCAATGCGTATTGCCCGGCCGGCCTCAACTCTTGTAAAAAGATACTGCTCATGCCGGAAGGCAGGAAATTGACGGCTCCGGCCAATAGCAGGGTATCAAGCGGCCGTTGTCGTCCTCAATCAAGGTTTCGTAAAGCTGCAAGTCTGCGTTCGGCGCAATCCTGATTGCTGAAATGGTGCTGTTGACGGTTGCCGCGTCCGACGGGGCACCCGTCGATGAAACAAAAGCCCAGAGAGGATAATAAACATTATTCACCGTATACAGCCCCGACGTTGCATCTAGAGTGGTGTCGAGCGGCTGCGGGTATCCCGTCCAAGCCGCCGTAACCTTTGCAGTCGTGGTCAAGTTTGGCTGGATCTCCAAAACAAGCCAGGAATCAACCGCAGCCGTATGATCTGCCCCAATGTCGGTAATCGTGACAAGCCCCGAACTATTCAGGGCGTGGGTCTTTTTCAGCGTCCCTGGGTTGGTAATCTGAACAGTTGCCGCCTCGTCATCTTGAACAGCAAGGCCCCATTTCGGATTCTGGATCGACGAAGGCTCTGGAATTGGCGGCGGTTTTACACCTCCTGCAGTTCGCTCCCAACCCGGAATACCGTCACAGAGGATCCAGTTGGACCGGAGGAGTTTCAGGATGCGGTTAAAGGTGCGTTTCCCGAATCCTTTCTCTACCTGCTTGAAATCGGGCTGATTCATCCGTCATTCTCAATGCGAATTGTCCAACTCTCGGTAACGCCCCAAACGCCCGTAGCCAACTCGACAAGAACGAAGTCAGTAAGGCGCCCCTCTACTTTTGTCTGCAGCGTTCCCGTGTAGGATGCGGGGTAATGACCAAAAAGGGTATTGGTAGGAACCTCCGTCGGAACCACCGCCTTATACCGAGGGGCGGTCGGGGCGGATCGGCCTCGGTGAATCCACCTGGTTGTAGCTGATTGTGCGTAAAACTGCGCCTGGACGTTCTGCGACTGTCCATTTTCGCCGGGTTCGTCCGTGGTAAAGGTTCCGCTCTGCAGGGGTGTGGATTGCTCCACTGAAATGGGGTTTGCTACAGCGCTGGTAAGGTATCCGGCAAAATTGAGAGTAATTTGGCCGATTGAACTTTTATTTTGCGTAACGCGCTTACTCTGCAAATACATATTAGGGTACCCCAGAGACGTGCCTACGCGCCCCCGTGTCCACAGGGCGCTTTCTGTGTCCAGCCCGCTGGCTGCCCCTTCTCGGATAATCGTGACCGTATCAACCCCCTCGGAGTTTTCAAACTCGTCCGTGCTAACGGTGCGGAAAGCCGTGTTTCCTACGTATGATGCGGTTGCCATTACGTCGCGAGCCCCTCCCGCAGCACAGCAAGTTGCTCCTCCTGAATCCTGATTTGCTCGTTTGCGGCGGAGAGCTGGTCTTGGAACACTCGCTTTCCTTCGGCCGCGTCGGCTGCCTCCTTGCGCCCTACTGCTTTCACGGCGCCGAGGCCTCCTGTGGCACCGATGCCTCCGGCTCCAACTGCGACACCGGCGCGCCTCATTGCGTTTAGCGTTCCGAGCGGAGCGCCCCCAAGTCCCCCTTTTGCTCCGATCCCATAGAATCCAGGGGAAACTCCATCCGCTTTGTCAATTTGTAGCTGCTCCAGTGCTGCGAGTCCGTGAAATCCTCGGGATTTGTGATCTGATCCCGGTTTTGGCAGAGCCGGCATGAGCGCCATTCCTTTTCCGAACATATCGCGATGCTGATCCAGCCGGGAAACTCGCTTGCTTGCTTTCTCCGCGCCTCTGGCAAGTGCCGCGTCAATTGCGTGGTGTCCACCCCCTGTCGGTGCAGGAAGGCTGCCGCCGGGGGGCGCGGTTGTGCCAAGAGCCCCTCCGTTGCGATCCGCTGGCGGCCCTGACGGCTTCGTGAGCGCCTCAACCGCATCTTTTAGGTTCTTTGTGGCATCCTCTAGTCCGAAAAAATCTCCGTCTAACTTGTCATCCAAAAAGTCCGTAACCATGCCGCCGAGATCCGCCTTACCTTGTTTTCCCTTTGCCAAACCATCAAGGCCGGCAATAACAACGCCGAAAGGGGCGAGAACGGCAACAAGGGCTCGAGCGAGCCCTTCCTCAAGGCCGTTCTTGAGCCCATCAACCCAATGCTTTGACATCTTGGCCCACAACTCCCCAAATGCGACTGTAGCCCTCGCTAGGGCTTCCAAAACAGCGTTTCCTAAAAATGCTGCAGCAACCTTGAAAGCCGCCTTGATAACCTCCAGCGCATTCTCCATGTTGAGATTTGAGGCGATGTTCTGCCCGAGTTGCGCGAGGTCGAGCGTGTTAAACTTTTCGAGCACTTCAAGTATTTTGGGGGCGGCTACGCTGGCGATGCCGACAAAGAAACCCTGCAGCTTTTTCCCGGCCGAATTGAGAAGGTCTGAGATGCGGTCAAATGTTTGCGCGTTCTTGTCGAGGATGTCGGCCTGCGTTCCTATGGTTTGCGCCGCCTTCCCGATGGCACCAGCATCATTAAACAGCGCTTGCAGTTCGCCGCCAGACCTTCCGAAAATGTCCATTGCAGTAGCCGCCCGCAAAGTTGGGTCTGGAATTTTTGCGAGGGAGTTTTGCAGCATTTGAAACTGCTGCAAAGGCGACTTGTTGCGGATGTCATCGTAAGTGATGCCGAGCCTCTCAAATGCTCGCACCTGAGTAGAAAGGCCCGCGCCAAAGTCGGAAATGCCTTTCTGCATCTTGTTGATAATTGCCCCAACTTTATCGGCGGAAATTCCGTTGTCTTCAAAAGCCTGTTCAAGTATGACCAGCTCCTTTACAGCAATCCCGGTTCGGCTTGATAAATCAGATAAAGCGCCTCCTACATCAAAGGCTTTGCGAAGCTCTCGTCCCAGCTTAACCGCGCCGGCCGTAGCGGCCGCAAAAGTGACCGTCGCAGCGATGGCGGCAAACTTGGCTAGGCTTGCCGTGATTTTCTGCAACGATCCGCCAATCTGCCGAAAGCTGTTTCCGATGGTCTTTGCCGTTGCGGCACTAGCTAACTTCACACGCCGCAATCCGGCTTGAAATTCGGTAGAGTCGAGGGAAACCTTCCCTTTGAGGTTGAAAGACGGCATGGCACGGTGCCCCTTCAGTCCGTAAATATCCCGCTATATGTTACACCATGTTATGGCGTTTCTCAATCCTGCAGCCCTGCGTCGAAGAGTTCGGACGCGGCCTGTATCATCTCCTCTTCCTTTTCCTGCTGGGGGCTGGCCCATCCGCCGTCATGGCCGTCCTGGTCCGCAAGTGCATATCCTTCGTAATCTGGCGGGTCAGGTTGGTTCGTAGTCTGGTCGCTGTCTGCCTTCTTCTGGCACAGCTTGCAGACGTAGTTGAGCTCGGGGAGACATACGCAGGGAGTCTCAGCCATCCATGAAGGGCGTTTCATTCGTCAATGATCCAGTCATCAAAATGGTCGCCGAGAATTTCACGAACCTGGTTCCGTAGTTTTCCGCCACCCGCAGGGCGCATTTTCACGTTTTGCCGCATTAGTCCGAGTGTTCGCAGTTGGAGCATCTGTGCCACGGGCAACTCGAGTATCTCGGCGACGGTATAGGCGCCTCCCGTGGCAATCGCTATTAAGCCGACGTTTTCGCAGATGCTCCCGATTGTTCCCCCAGGCTTTCCCCCGGTTCGGCCGGGTTGCTCTGGTCGATCTCAGCGGCACTCTCAACGATTTCCTGCACGATGTCGCCGAATGCTTCGACTAGATGCCCGTGATTCGCGTTACCGAACCGGATTCCGTTCTGGTTGGCCCAGTTCATTGCCTCCTCTCGCACCGATGACGAAACCCGGAGCGCCCTCTTCGACACGGATAGCGGGGAAATGCACAGAAACACGACCAGCACCGCGTCGAGGAAAATGCCGTTGTAGGTTCCTCGATCCTGAAACTCTGAAATCGCTTCCTCGCCCATGTTAAAAAACTCCATGCCGAGCTTCTGGGCGGCAATCTGCCGATGCGTGTTGAAGGGCTCGATTTTGGCCGGCCCTCCATGTTTTCCGCCGAAAGGCAACTCTTTCGTCTCGTCCGCAGCCTTCAAAAAGGCAACGTCTTTGCTGCTAATGTCCCCAATCCCGTCCGGGATCGTCCAAGTCCAAGTTTAGATCGCTCATGTCCACCTCTCTATTAATTCTTTGAATTTCGGCCCTCTCTCCAACACCAGCGGCGGCAGACCGTGGCCGCGCTTGATCCTTATGGCTTGTGGCACATCTTGCCACAGGTTGGAGAGTTCCAATCGGTTCTGGCGGTAAGCCTTGAGCCATCCAACCATTGCAGGGCGCCAACACCGAATCATTACGCTTGCGGCGCGATTTCTGTCTTTCTGCTCTATGGCGCTCTCCAGGTGGGTGACTTCGAACTTGTCGAGCGTGTCAATCCCGTATTGCTCCTCTTTCCCGATCTCCCACACATCAGGGACAGCAATGCGCCCCCGGGAGAGTTCTTTCATGTGAGCGACGATGGCAGATAAGTAGACCGGCTGAAATGCGTGGACGACCTCCACCAGCTTCTGCCCGTCTTTCGCGCCCTTGATGCGCTGGGGAAACGCCTCGGCCGATCGGAACGCCGCCTCCGGGTCGTTCCAAACCTCGATAAACTCGTTAATGTTGATGTCATTCGCGAGCTGCGGGAGATACATCCGCACATCGCCGGGCTGCCCCGGCTCAAATGGGTGCCCTTGGTCGTAAACGTTCGATACCTTTGGAGTCCCCTCGCAGAGTTCAAAGCCGATTGTTGTTGCGGCGGCGACAAAGGCGAGCCGGTCGTCCTTATCGACCGGCTGCGCCTTGAAGCCTACGCGTGTCAGTTCGTTGCCACTTCCCATATACCCCAATCGTTTGCAATCCCGTTTATATGGCTTCAGGCAACTGTTACGCCATTGAGCCGCGTCATGTTGAGCGTTGCAGATTGGAACGCGTCCCGGCTCATCGAAATCTCGATGTCATCAAGGAGATAATCGCCCGTCGTGGTATCGTATCCGTCTGTGGAGTTCGCCACGGTGAGGGCAGCGCCGAAAGAGGCGCCAAAAACGCCAGTGAGGGCAGTAGTGACCTCGCCCTCGATCGTTACGGTTGAGTTCGGGTCGAAATCATGGGCAAAGCCGGTGCGGCCGCCGTAGATGTCGAAAACGTATTCTTTCGGATTCTCGAAACGCTCCCGGAAAGATGAAATGTTGATGCTGCTCTCTGTGCTGCTGATTCCGCGAACGTGGGAGCCGCCTTGAATGTAAGAAGGTGTTGCCATTGTAAAATAGGTGTTGGGTGTTGGGTTGCTGGAATCAGGCAGCGTCAGAAATTTCTTTCGTCTGCGCCCAGACTCCGAATGTATAAGTAAATGTCTCGTCGAGGCCGGATCCGGTCTTTGTGCCGCCGTCCAGGTCAATTGCCTGGCCCTGCGGCATCACGAACTGGGTCGCGCCCTCAGTAGCGAGAGCGGTTGAAAACTCGTAGGCGTTGTCAAAAACCTCCTCCAGAGTGTCTAGGGTCTGGTCGGTGTGCTGCCCGTGTGCGGTCACAGTGACGGAATGCGAAAACATGCCAGAGCCGACGGGGTCCTCTGACACGCGAACGGCACGAACCGCAATGTAGTCTTTCTCGGCTTTTTCGCCGTCGCCGAACTGGATTACCTGGGCAGAGGGAAGCGCCGCGTCGATCAATGCGACGATTGCAGTCTCAAGTCGTTTTGCTAACGGCGCGGACATTACGGTGTCTCAATGGTGAGCGTTTTCGCTCGTGTGCCCTCCTCGGACACCTCAAGAATGCGAAACGTCGTTGCGCCGATGATGACGGTTGATTCCTCGTCGATTGTTGCCGGAAGGTCCGAGGCCGCAATCGTGATCTGCGTTTGCCCTACGTCGTGGAGTATCCCTTCCCCGTCCATGTCCAGCGTAGACGACAGCTCGTATGGCAGGATAGCCTGGATGCCGGCAGTTCCGTTGATTGTCACGGTCTGCTCTCCAGTGAGATCCCACACTTCAGAAAAAGCCTTATCGTGATCCGCTGTAACGTTGGTAGCCATGTAAGAAAGGGGGAGCGAAGAAAACTCAAAAACTCCGCTCCCCCTTCGTGCTGGGATTTACAAACCGAGGGTAACGGTTGTGGTAAAAAATTTGTTACTTCTGCTTTCGGGTGGCGGATTGAGTTACGGCTTTTTGTGAATCCTTGCTCTCGGGGCGTGCGGAAAGGAGATCTTTCGCCGAGTTCACAAGGGCGCTTGCGTCGATGCCAAGCGCCTCCTCTGCTGCCTTCTTTTCGGATCCCGAGAATCCTTCCCACGCGCCAAGGCTGCGTTCCGCATCGGACAGGCCGCGAAGGGCTTGCCTCGTCTGCTGTTGCAGGCCGTAAAGGATGCGAGCAGACCGGCCACCGCTGGAAGGGGCGGCGCTTGGTGCTAGGTAGGAGGGGAGGGATTTCATCGGACACATGGGGAAAATCAGTCGTCAGCCTTTTTCTGGGCTGCCTTCTTTTTGGCCGCCTTCTTTTTCGGCGGCTCTGATTTCTGATCGCTCTTTTCTTCCGGTTCCGGGGACGGAGTCGGGGCGGGTTCGGGCGCTGGCCTTTCGTCGCCTTTCACGGGGACGGCTCCGGCGCACATGAGGCCGCCGGCATGGTTCTTGTCGTCCTCGGTAACGATCTCGCCAGCGGCTTTTGGGACGCCCCGGTGAATTGTTCCGTTTTTCGTAATCTTGAGCTTCATAGAAAATGATCTTACGGGGCTGCGTGGGTGTATGATTTGTTTCCCCTTCAATGACCCTCCCCCGTAAAGGGGAGGGCCTGAAAGGTGTCATGCGCTATTAGCTGAGCGCGCCAGCGTGTGCGGTTCCGTCGTCGCCGATGACAAACGCATTCGGCTGGAGGAGTCCGCAGTCTGCGAAGGTCTCTGCGTAAAGCTCGACCTGCCCGGACTTCTTCTGACTGTAGGGGTCGTAGGTCAGCATGATGCCGCCCCACATCGCCACGAACAAACGCGAGAAGTCTCCGAGGATAACCTTCGTCGCAGTAACGTCGGTGTGCTCGTAGAACGGGCGCCCTGCGACTGTGTAGCCGCCGCTGTTCGGGTTTTCCTCGATAACAAACTTGCCGGTAGAGGCGGCAAGCTGCGTCTGATACCAGTTCGACCAGGTGGCCGTGTCGGTGAGGAACGTTCCTCGCTCAAGCGGGGCGTTGTTGTCTCGGTAATCTTCGATCTGCTCGACGATGTTCACCCAGAGTGCGGAGCCGACCTGCCAAGTGTAGGAATCGGTTCCAGAGGCACTCAGGACGCCAGTAGGGGCGTCTCCACCGGCTCCGGTGATGGCTGCGCGGTCCACTGCGGTTGCGATGGCGTATTGCAGCTCTCCACGAACCCACGACTCGA